>JACKQG010008092.1_pt1 | contig 10357 bp, 7 predicted proteins | sample 8237621 | NCBI WGS metagenome assembly JACKQG01 (sample SAMN15677084, study PRJNA649215) | marine metagenome | biome: marine; feature: Black Sea; material: saline water; isolation source: suspended particulate matter (SPM) from the Black Sea western gyre | collected 2013-06-09/2013-06-10 | depth...
CATATCATCACCCGCCTGGACATGGGCGGATCGGCCCAGAATACCCTGCTTACCTGCCTGGGGTTGTCGGATAAATATGATCTGGTGCTTGTTTATGGCCTTTCCAGTGAATCGCGCATGACCGGGGCGGAACGTCGATCGGTTGAAAGAAAATTGGCAATGGCCGGGAAGAAGGGCGTAAAATGCATTGCTTTGCCGCCCCTTATACGAAAAATAGATCCCTTGAAGGATTTTCGAACCTTTGTTTGGCTGTACAGGTTGATAAGGCGAGAAAAACCCATTATCGTGCACACCCACACTTCCAAAGCCGGTCTTCTGGGCCGATGGGCTGCCTGTATCGCCGGTGTTCCCTTTATCGTACATACGCCCCACGGTCACGTCTTTTTCGGACATTTTAATACCCTGCTTGCAAAACTGTTTTTTTTGCTGGAGAGATTAACAGCTACTGTCACGGACCGGATAATTGCGCTGACTGGAGGTGAGAAAGCCGATTACATCAGGCTGTTCGTTGCCCGTCCGGATAAAATTGTTACTATTCACAGTGGTGTAAATATCGAACAATTCATGAATGTGCCGGTGAACGTAGAAGCGAAAAAAAAGTCCTTGGGATTAAACCCCACCAGTCTGGTGGTCGGCACCGTCGGCTGGCTCCTTCCCATTAAGGGGCCGATGCATTTACTCAATGCCATGGGTGACGTCTGGCAAAGCCGTTTGGATGTGGAACTGGTTTATGTCGGCAAAGGCGATTTGGAAGAGGCCATCAAGCAACAGGCCCTGAAAATGGGTGTGTCCGAGAGAGTAAAAGTCTTGGGGTGGCGCGATGACATCCATGAAATCATGCCGGTTATTGACTTATTTGTCCTGCCATCACTGAACGAAGGCATGGGACGGGTACTGGTGGAAGCTATGGCGGCGGGAAAGCCGATTGTGGCCAGTAATGTGGGAGGTATTCCGGACTTGGTTCACCATGGGGAAAATGGATTTTTGGTTGAACCGGGCGATGAAACCGGTTTGGCTGTTGCCATTGAAGAATTGTTAGCCGATGAGAATATGCGGCATGAAATGGAGAAAAGGGGTCAAAGAGTGGCCCGGGACTTCAGCGAGGAAAAGATGATTAAAAAAATTGATTCGTTATATCAGGATCTGCTGGGTTACACTACTTAACCGCGAATTAACACGAATTAACACGAAATTTGTTATATGAAGGCCAGATTGTCAATTGCATTGCTAATTATTTTTAACTTCTTTTTGCAAGGCGGCCTGGCTGCGTCACAGGAATGGCTTCAAGTCCCGGGTGTCATCCATGTTCAAACGTCTTTTGATGGCGCAGGACTGTATTCCCTGGAGCAGTTGGTCGCCATGGCAAAAGAAAAAAAACTGGAAGTTTTGATACCGTCTGATCATGATCTGCAGGTTATGGAGTATGGCTTACCACCTTTCAGAAATATAATAAAGAAAAGGGAAGAAAAAGATTCGGTTATCAAGAACGGGCCGAGAGAATTTCTCGCTCAAATTGCCCGGGTGAATCAGATGCAGACCCAGGTTCTGGTTATTCCCGGTGTACAATCCTCTCCTTTTTATTACTGGAGCGGCAGCCCTCTTGGCAAAAATCTTAGCGCGCACGACTATCGGAAAGAGCTTCTTCTGGTCGGAATGCAGTCACCTGAAGACTATCAAGGTTTGCCGCTTCTTCATAGCAAATTTTCAACACGCTATACTAAAGAGGTGCTTCCCCGGAGCTTAATCTTTTTGGCATGTCTTCTTCTGGCTGTTTATCTTATAATACACAAGGGAATTCTAAGATTCCTTGGATGGATCATCTGTCTTTTGAGCATCGGGTTATTGATTAATCATCACCCTTTTTCCAGTTCAAGCTTCGATCCGTACCATGGCGATCAGGGTATCAAGCCCTATCAGGAACTTATCGACTATGTCAACGAACGAAACGGCCTTGTGTTCTGGTTGCATCCGGAATCAAATTATGCTGTCAATGGAACTCAGCTTGGACCGATTAAGCTGATTACCCAGCATTATCCTGACGATTTAATCGCGGCAAAAGGTTATACGGGTTTCGAAGCCTTATACGGCGACAATTTTACGGCAATCGACCCGGGCAAGCACTGGGATAAAATTCTGAATGATTACTGTCTGGGCATAAGAGATAGACCGGTATGGGGGATATCAGGCGCTGATTTTCGTGGGAGCAAAGGTGAGGAGCTTGATAAGTATCAGACGATTTTTCTGGTGCGCTATAAAACAACGGAAGCAATATTGGAAGCGCTGTCCAAGGGACGAATATATGCTGTCCAAAAAGGGGCAGACAACAGGCTGTCTTTAGATCAATTTCGGATAAAAGATAATGCCTCCGAAAATTCGGCCATCACGGGGCAAGAGCTGGATTTGCAGGGCCTTGCGCTGGTGGAAGGCAGGCTGTCGGCATCCGACAGCGGCCGGTATCCGGTTAAGGTTGCATTGATCAGGGGTGGCAAAGCCATGGCGTCGTTTGAGGGCGAAACCCCCCTGGAATTTCATTTTTTGGATCAAGATCAGCGCGCAGGGAAAACGTATTATCGTTTGGATGCCCGTGGCCGCAGTGTAGGAAGGTTGCTATCGAACCCAATATTTATTTCTTTTGGCCTTTCTCAGCGAAAAGAAATAAGATAAAAGATCTCTCTGCGTTCTCCGTGACTCGAATGAGCGGAGCGAATGGGCGGTATAAAATTGCTTTTTTCTAAAGCGAAAGGGAACTGGAAGTGATTGTCGCAATCCATCAACCTCAATACCTTCCCTGGTTAGGGTATTTTGACAAAATAATCAAAGCGGATGCTTTTTGTTATCTTGATAATGTCCAGTATAAGAAGAATGAATGGCAAAATCGAAATCGAATCAAAACAGCCCGGGACCGGCAATGGTTGACGGTGCCGGTGCTATACCGTTTTCCGCAGAAAATCAATGAAGTGAAAATTAATAACACGGTTAGCTGGAAGAGAAAGCACCTTCAGGCCATGATTACAAATTATAACAAGGCACCGTTTTTTAAGGAATATATCGGTTTTTTTGAAGCGGTCTATTCAAACGACTGGGAATTTTTATCCAAGTTAAATATTTATTTGATTGATCAAATTTGCACGATGCTAAACTTTAAAGAAAAGCAAACGGTTCTGGCTTCAACGCTAAGCCTTGGCGATGATCCTACAGAACGTTTGATCGATATCTGCAAGGCGCTGGGTGGAGATACCTACCTGTCGGGTCCGGATGGAGTCAAGTATATGAGTTTAGAGCAATTCCAGCAAAAAGGCATTAAGGTCATCGTTCAAGATTTCAGGCACCCGGAGTATCCCCAGTGTTTCGGAGACTTTGTGTCCCATCTGTCCATTGTGGATTTATTGTTTAATTGCGGACCTGGAAGCCTGGAAAAGATCAGGGAATATAATTCTTTTAATCCTAAAGGAAAAAATTGACTTCCGCCATTTATTTCGTATTTTCGTGCTTTCGTGATAAGGAATCTTTTTTGTTTCTATTGTGTTCGGGTTTGGGGTTTAATATGAAAAATATGAAAAAAATCAATATCCTGGCAATTGGTGCCCATCCGGATGACATCGAGTTCGGGTGCGGCGGAACGCTAATAAAATATTCACAAAAGGGCCACAGGTTGTTTCTGCTGGTAATGACCAAAGGCGAACTGGGGGCTCCAGCGGCTGTCAGGGCTGGGGAACAGCTGGATTCCAAAACGATTCTGGGTGCAGAAGATGTATTTTGGGGAGAATATGAAGACACTTACCTTATGGTTGACAAAGACATCATCGGGATGGTTGAAAACATTTTATCAGAAGTAAAGCCGGATTTTATTTTCTGCAACTTTCCGAATGATACGCATCAGGATCATAGACATCTTGCCGAAGTCGTCGTATCTGCCACGCGCTATATTCGCAACGTATTATTTTACGAGGGACCTACAACCCAAAATTTTACTCCCCATGTCTTTGTGGACATTTCCGATACTATCGAAAGAAAAATTAAAGCCCTGGAAGCTCATCGGTCACAGGTTACGAAAACAAATATCGAGAATATGACTATAATCGAACTGGCACGGTCCAGCGCAAATTTCAGGGGGATTCAGGGCAGGGTAAAGTATGCCGAGGCCTTTCATTCCTTGAGGCTATTTATCAACATATAAAATCGCTTTGCGATTTTATGAAGCGCGGCTTTGCTGCTTGGAATTATATTTGACTGTGAGTCAGGTCGACGCAAAAATGAAATTCATTCCGCATTCACGGCCGACCTTGGGACCGGAAGAGATGGCAGCGGTTGCCGATGTTATTGAATCTTCGCAGATAGCCCAAGGGAAGGTTGTGTATGAATTCGAGAAAGCCTTTGCGCAAAAAATCGGCACAACGTATGCAGTCAGCACGAACTCGGGAACAGCAGCCCTGCACCTCACACTCTTGGCCATGGAAGTCGGCGAAAATGATGAGGTGATTATTCCCAGTTATGTGTGCACGGCGCTGCTCAATGCGGTCAGGTACACTGGAGCCGAACCGGTTCTGGCGGAAATCGATCCTGACACTTACAATCTTGAACCGGATGATGTCCGCAGGAAGCTGACCAGCCGAACCAAAGCGGTGGTTGTCCCTCATCTTTTTGGTCTGCCGGCTGATATGGAGGGCCTGCTTGATTTGAATGTGTCGATCATAGAAGACTGTGCCCAGGCCGTTGGGAGTACCTATCGCCAAAAGTGCGTGGGCACATTCGGTAAGGCGGCGGTATTCTCCTTTTACGCGACCAAAGTGATGACCACCGGTGAAGGCGGCATGGTCGTTTCGGCCTCAAAAGACTTTATGGACCGTGTTCGAGATTTGAGGGAATACGATAACAGAGACGAGTATAAAATCCGGTATAATTATAAGATGACCGATATTCACGCTGGCATCGGCCTGGCTCAACTTTCACGGCTAGAAACATTTATCCAGCGACGCAGAATTATTGCAAAATTATACGACCAGGCCTTTGAATCTCTCGAGTTGCAGCTTCCTCCCCGGAAGCAGGGGCATATCTATTTCAGATACGTTATCGGCCTGGGAACCGATGCCGGGCCCTGGATTCAAAACCTCAAGGAAAAGGGGGTCGGGTGTGCCCGGCCCGTTTATTTACCCCTTCACCAATATCTGGGATTGGAGGGATTTTATCAAACGGAAAAAGCCTGGAGGGAGTCTTTGTCCATTCCCATTTATCCGTTACTTTCTGAAGCTGATGCCCATCGGGTCATAAATGGGCTGATTAACACATACAAGGAGAGAAAAAAGTGAGCGGCATTTTTAATATCAGGGGAATATGGTGGCGGCATTACATTCCTATGTTGATATTGAATGCCGCTTTATTGATGCCGCAGAGCCGAAACACCTTTAATGAGATGGTGGGGAGATGGGCCTATGTGTTTTCCGTGTCGTTTGCCCTCTCTTTTTGCCTGACACCGCTGGTTAGATGGCTTGCCCATAAGCTCGGCATACTTGACCGACCGGATGCCCGCAAAAACCATCAGGAAGCAACACCCCTGCTGGGAGGTGTTGCGGTTTTCTGTGCATTTTTGGCGGCCATCATGATAAACGGAATCTATTCCCGGAAGCTTGAGGCTATCCTGATAGCAGCGGGCCTGCTCTTTGTGATCGGGGTCGTAGATGACTTCAAAAGCATTCCTGCCGGAGTCAAACTTGTAGGCCAAATTTTATGCGCGGCACTGGTGATAAGTTTTGGAATCATTCTGCATGTTATTCCCGATTACATGGGGACCTTTTCGCAGGTGGGCAATGTTGCATTAACCCTTTTCTGGCTTATCGGGATCACCAATGCCATGAACTTTTTCGACGGCATGGATGGGATGGCGGCCGGGTTGGGCGTTATCATTTCTTTCTTTATGGGAGTGGTCGCGTTTCAGACATATCAACCCTTTCTTGGCTGGGTTTCCGTGGCCATGATGGGCAGTTGCATCGGTTTTTTGCCGTATAATTTTTTAAAGAAAGGCAGGGCTACTATTTTCCTGGGAGACGCGGGCAGCACGGTTGTCGGTTTCATTCTGGCGAGCGTGGCCGTCTATGGGGAATGGGCTGAAGGCAATCCTGTTGTGGCCCTGGCATCGCCGCTTCTGATATTTTGGGTCTTGATCTTCGACATGGTGCACATCACCGTGGACCGCATCTTAACAGGTAAAGTGGGAAATTTTCGGCAATGGATCGATTATGTCGGCAAGGACCACCTGCATCACAGGCTGGCGGTTGTCCTGGGGGGACAAAAGAGAAGCGTGTTTTTTATTTATCTGATGAGCATCTGTCTGGGGACAAGCGCGGTTGTCCTGCGCAACGCAAGGTCAGTGGACGCTTTCTTATTGCTTGTCCAGGCGATTGTTCTGGTTGTATTAATTACGATTCTGGAAAGGCGCGGTCGTATGATGGCCTCTAACTGCGACCCGTTTCATCCGGATTAGATTCCTAAAAGGTGAAACCCTGCCCACGGATGTAAGAACGGGGCAATATTTTGGCTAATAAATGCTTAAAATACTATATGTTGGGTTTATTTGTTATTGACAGGTAACAGCAAAAAATTATATAAATAACAGCTTAATTTTTAAAAAGAAATTTTCCGAACAGTCAACTTAGGGTTCCAGTCCGAAATCTCGGATCAAGACGAGCAGTGTCGTCAAATTTATTTACATGGTAAAATTTAGAGATTTAAATAGCGACAATATCGATTCGACAAAGGGAGACCAAAGCAAGAAAATTGATGAATCCCGGGGGAATTCACGGTTAAGTTTTCGAAAGCTTGCTGCTGAAGGAAGGATACTTTCTGAGGATAAAGAGGTTTCTGGAAGGGTCGGTCATAGCAAAGAACAAAACGATAAGGGTGGGAAAGTCCTTTATCAAAAGGCCTGCGCTTATTTGAAGCAGGTGCTTGAAACTGTCAAGCAGCGCAAAATGTTTTCACCGGATCCGGGTTTTCGAATTATTCGGGAAATGGTTGAAGTTCAATCCTTTCAGGATTCCCTTTTTATTGAAGCCCTTCACTTCGATGATCCTCTTCAATTTATTATCCACAATAATGTCAATGTTGCCATATATGCTATAAAGATGGCGGAAAATTTAGGCTGGAGCAAAGACAGGCAGATAGAAATCGGCATGGCGGGTCTACTGCACGATGTGGGTATGGCGCTTATTCCCGAAAAACTTGTCTATAAACAACAAAGACTCAGTCAGGCCGAATTGGAAATTTTCAAAAAACGTTCCAATTACTCTTACAAGATTTTAAAATCCTTTGGAGATGAATACGCCAATCTGGCAGAGTGCGCCGCCCAGGCCAATGAAAGGCTGGATGGCTCCGGGTATCCGCAAGGTTTAAAAGGCGATGAGATTCATGAATATGCCCAAATCATAGGACTTGTGGATATGTACGAGGCCCTCATCCACTCCCGGCCCCAAAGGGTAAAATTTCATCATTTTATTGCCGTAAAGGAGATCATCAAGTCAGGCAAGCATCTTTTTCAACGAAAGCATCTAAAAGCTCTTTTGAATATCTTTTCCATTTTCCCACTGTATAGCTATGTCAGGCTGAATTCAAACGCCATCGGCAAGGTGCTAGAAACGTATCCCGACCAACCCATGCGGCCCAAAATTCAGATTGTTTTCGATTCCCAGCAAAAGAGAGTTTTGACGGAACGAATTGTAAGCCTGCCTGATGATCCGCTCTTGTATATAGTTGATTCTGTTTCCGAAGAAGAATTGCAGCAGATCTCAAAGAGTCCGGATGTAGAACCTCGCGGCCAGTCCGGCCGCGAGAAAAAAGAGGATGACTCTGATTCCGAAAAAGCGGAAATTGCGGTTATTGATGACAAATCGCCACCCAAAATGGAAAAAAAGGATGATCAAGTAGATACGGCCCAAAAATCCGGCTGGTTTAAACCGGTTTTGATCATCGCAGTGATAGCCCTGGTGGTTGCCGGCCTGGTTATGCAATTTGGAAACAAAAATTCAAAACCGCCAGATGCAGGCAGATTGCAGATGTCTGTCACGCAAAAGATAACGGAAGGTATTCCTGCAAAAGAATCTAAAGCGCTTTCCCTTCCGTCGGAAAACGAGCGCCGTGTGCAGGAGGACACTGTCCAGGAGAAACCGGCTGTTTCCCTGGCACCCGATTCGAAAAACCTTGGGAGTGGCGGTGAAGGAATTGAGGCCAAGGCGGCAAAAGAAAGCGGCCTGGCTGTCGGAACTGTCACACCTTATGAATCGGCTTCTGAGAAAACTGAAGAATCCCCCTCAGCTGCTCCTGTGGGTGAAACAGAGTCAATGGAAGCATCAGACAAACATGGGCTGCATGCTGAAAAGGCCAAAGTGTTATACCCGTATTCGATAAAACTTGACGCTTTTCGCAGCCGTGAAAGAGTTGAAAAGTCTTTTGCAATTTATCGCGAAAAGGGCTTGTCGCCATATTGGGTGAAGGTTGATCTTGGAGATCAAGGCGTATGGTACCGGGTCTTTGCAGGCTGTTATGAAGACAGCCAGCAGGCCGAGGAAGTTATCAGAACACATAAACTAACAGAGGCGGCGGTAAAAAAGACGACATTTGGCTTGTTGATCGGCGTTTATCGATCCGAAGCAGAGCTAAGTAACCAAGTTCAGGCACTTTCAAAATTGGATTTTTCACCGTATGTTATCAAAAGAGCGGCTGACGAGTTTTATTTATATGTAGGGGCGTTTTATAGCGAGAAAGGCGCTCGAGACTTCTATACCGAACTGCTTTCAAACGGTATTCAGAGCAAGGTTGTCGAGCGCTAGCCCGGATATTTAATCAAGGATTGAATTTAATGTACTTAGAGTATTGGGGCCTCAAAGATGCGCCGTTTAAAAATGTTCCTGACCGTAGTGTATTCTTTAAATCGAACCCGCATGAGGAAGCGCTCGTACGATTGTTATACGCCGTTGAGCACCGCAAAGGTGCGGCTATGCTGACAGGAGAGGTAGGCTCCGGAAAAACCACCATCAGCAGAGTGCTAGCGAACCTCCTCCCCAAAGACCGCTACGAAATTAAAACCATTGTCAATCCGGCTTTAAACTCCGTAGACCTTATTCGGGCTCTCTTATTGGAGCTGGGGGAAAGGGCTGACGAGGATTCCAAAACCATCCTGCTTGATCGGCTAAAGAAACGACTTGCCCAGAATGCCGAGCAGAATATAAGTACCGTAATGATCATTGACGAGGCCCATATGATTAAGGATCAATCCAGCTTTGAAGAGCTAAGAATGCTGCTGAATTTGCAATCGGATCAGCAGTTTCTGATCACTTTGATCATACTGGGACAGCCTCCCCTAAAGGAAAAAATTTCGGATCTTAAACCCTTGAAAGAAAGAATATCGATTAAATACGACCTTAGTCCCCTGGATACTAAGGATACGATACGTTATATATTATTCCGCCTGAAAAAGGCCGGGGCTCAGCGGGGTATCTTTTCAAAGGAAGCTGTTCAGCTGATTTTTAAATACGCCGAGGGGATTCCGCTCAGAATAAACAATGTGTGTGAACGCAGCCTTTTGATTGGCATGATGATGAAAGCCCGGGTCGTTGACAAGAAAATTGTTAACTACGCCATAGAGGATCTGAAATGACGGCTTTAGGGGATTTTTGCAAAAATAATATGGTGTTTTTTAGACTTCTGCTGCTGTGGATTGGATTGCTGGGAATCATAATAGCAGGATGCGCTCAAAAAAAAGTCACTGATCGTCAGCCAGCATGGAGCAAAGAGAGTGGTCTTGCCACATCCGGAAATTTTCGTGCAGTAGCCCTGTCTGATTTGGACAACGACGGAAATATGGATGTTATCGGAGGAAGTTCCTTCCCCGGGACCGTAGCCATCTGGTATGGTGACGGCGCTGGCGGGATGTCTGCCCCCCAATACCTGCCTTTCACGGGAGATGTCCGTTCGATTGCAGTGGCGGATTTTGATGAGAATGGACTTAAGGATATCGTGCTGTGCGTTCAAAGAGAATCGTCGGGAATTATGGTTTGGCTGAATCAGCCCGAACGCAGGTGGGTTAGAGGTGTCAGCCCCATTGAAATACACAGCTACGAGGGCGTAAAGACGGCTGATGTTAATGGGGACGGCCACATGGATATTATAGCCGCCAATATAACTTCAGATATCCAGGGCGGAATCCAGGTATGGTTGGGAGATGGAAAAGGCGCCTGGCCGGTGGAGTCTGGCCCTACAATTACAGGTGTTTACATGGATGTGGCGCTGGCTGACTTTAATCATGACGGATTCCTTGATTTGGCAGCGGCTGGCTGGGGCATCGATGGTGCTTTAAGGGTCTGGCTAG
>JACKQG010008093.1_pt1 | contig 10356 bp, 13 predicted proteins | sample 8237621 | NCBI WGS metagenome assembly JACKQG01 (sample SAMN15677084, study PRJNA649215) | marine metagenome | biome: marine; feature: Black Sea; material: saline water; isolation source: suspended particulate matter (SPM) from the Black Sea western gyre | collected 2013-06-09/2013-06-10 | depth...
AATGAATTACCGCCAGTTATGGTATGTGTATTGAATGGTGCATTCATGTTCTTTACAGATCTAGCAAAAGATATGGGTATAGATGTTGAGATAGATTTCGTACGAGCTAAATCATATGAAGGACAAGATAATTCTGGAGGAGTAAAAATAACCAAGAATTTAGAAATTGATTTAAAAGGTAAGAGAGTATATATCGTCGATGATATAGTTGATACTGGTGCAACAATAATGGAAGTTATATGTATGGTTAATGACAGAATGCCATCAAGTGTGCAAATTATAACATTAGTGAACCGAAAAGAAAATAAATTTCCAGTCGACCATACCTGCTTCCCTGATATGGGTGCAGAATTCTATGTCGGATATGGCTTTGATGATAATGGATTAAAAAGAAATTATAGAAATATTTACGATATAAAAGAAAAATAATATGCAAGGATTTTACAATGGAAAAACAGATAAATGGATTGAATCCACTAACCCCCAAAATAAATTAAATATGACAAAACGTTTAAGCGAATACCCAGACCCAACAAAACATCAAACAGTAAGTTTTATTAAATCAGGAATGAGAATAGTAGGATATGCTTTATTACCTTTTGATATATTAATAGCAACAGGAGTTTTATTATCGAGTGAGGTATTAGGAATTTTGGAAGAGTTAGTATAAATGTATCAAGCAATAAGCTACCATAAAAGAACAAATACAGTACATGTATGGGATGATAAGCTCGGACATCAAAAGATCAAGTATAAGCCATATGCATATCGTAAATCATCATATGGAAAATTTGTTGCATTAGATGGCAATAAAGTTGATAAAATATTTAATCCAGACCAAGAAGAAAGAGGATTATATGAAGCCGACATAAACCCGGAAAATCGTACATTGATAGATTTATATACCGATTCGGATGAGCCATCAACGGGACATAAAACATTATTTATCGACATTGAGGTAGATATTGCAAATGGATTTCCAACACCAGAGAGGGCAGAAAATGAAGTAACATCGATTGCGATATTCGATGAAGCAGGCGATCAAAGATGTGTTTGGATTTTAGATAAAGATGGAGTTGTAGACAATGTTTCAAAGCCAGGATATGAAGTTATATCATGTCCAGATGAAAGAACATTATTATCAAAATTCTTATTTAAGTATTATGAGATACAACCGACTATTATAACCGGCTGGAACATTGACTTTTTTGATATTCCTTATCTTTATAATAGAATGTGTCATATATTAGGAGAAAAACAAGCAAGGACATTATCTCCAATTAAAGATGTTATTTGGCTAAAACATAGAAATAGATATCGTATATCTGGAGTGTCATGTTTAGATTACATGGCATTATATAAAAACTTTACATATTCTCAAGAATCTAGTTATTCACTCGAAGCTATATCACAAAAAGAGTTAGGTAAAGGTAAGATGAAATATGAAGGAACCCTGGATGATTTGATGCGAAATGATATCCAAGGTTATATTGATTATAATATGAATGATGTTGATCTTGTATGGAAACTAGATCAAAAAATGAAATTGATCGATCTCGCAAGAAGTATATGCCATAAAGGCCATGTACCATATGAAGATTTCTTATTTCCAACTAGATACTTAGATGGAGCAGCATTGACATATTTAAAACGTTTAGATATAGTCGCTCCAAGTAGGAAACCGAGATCAAATGAAGAACTAAATTTATTAGGAGCATATGTAAAAGCACCAAATGCTGGCCGGTACAAATGGGTATATGACCTCGACTTGACATCATTATATCCTAGTATCATAATGACACTTAACATATCTCCAGAAACAAAAGTTACAAAATTAGATAAATTTGACCCAAAAGGGTATGTTAAGAATACAGGACAACATTATTCCGATCAATGGAATGGGTGGGAGACTAGTCATGATTTAAGAGATTATTTAGAAAAGAATAAATATTCTATCGCAGCTAATGGCGTTGTATATGATACACAATTGAAAGGATTTCTTCCTAGTATTTTAGATACTTGGTTTAATGAACGAGTTAAGTATAAAGACTTAAGAAAGAAATATGAAAAGGAGGGAGATGAAGCTAAAGCAGAGTATTTTGATAGAATGCAATTAGTTACTAAAATTCTTCTCAATTCATTTTATGGAGTACTAGGCAACCCGAGTTTTAGATTCTTTGACCCAGATAATGCAGTGGCAATTACAAGTACCGGACAACAGTTAATTAAATTTACCGCTGATATCGGAAATTCATATTATGCAAAGGAATTGGGCACTAAGAAATATGAAATTGAACTAGAAGATAATACAGTGAATGTATATTATACAGATGATATTGTTAAAACTAGCCGCGGAAATATTAAAGTTCAGGAATTAACAGAAAATGATGATATCCTATAGGTTTGAATCAGTATCCGTATGGATATGACAAAGAAAAAAATGTAGTTATAGAATATTATGAAAAATTTCATTATACTAAAGGAAAGATATTAAAAGATAAAATACGACAGGATCGTATCATGAAAAAACTTAATTGTAAGTTTGTAGTTATAAATTATAAAAAAGAAGTAATAGAATATGAAAATTAAAAGGATAAAAGTCGGTGCGGGTACAGTGAAGGACTACTGTATCTACATCGACACGTAACTGATTCAGTATTTTTCTCATCATTACCTTTAATCGAAAGTAGGTATCCAGATTATGATATAACAGATGAAAAATGGATGGCAGATAAGACAATCGAAGTTGCAGATGAAATGCAATCATTTATTAATAAATCTTATGATATCTACGGCAAGCGGTTTCATAATGTAGATACTCATAGATTTGATATTAAACAAGAAAATGTCGCTAAAGCTGGGTTATGGATTGCTAAGAAAAGATATGCACAATGGATTATTAATGTAGAAGGCCATACTGTCTCAAAATTAGATGTAAAAGGATTAGATGTTGTTAGATCTTCATTCCCACCAGCTTTTAGGAAATTTATGTCCGAAGTATTGAAAGATTTATTAAATGATATTGAAAAGGTAGAGTTAGATCAAAAAATACTCGATTTTAAAGAACATATAAAAACATTGCCATTAATAGATATAATGTTCCCGGTCGGAGTTAAAAATGTTAAAAAATATATGAGGAAGGGAGATTCTTTATTTGCCGTGAGAATGAAAGGCACTCCTATACATGTCAAGTCAGCATTAAATTATAATGACATGTTAAAACATCATAATATAAAAACAATCCGTGGTATAATTAACGGAGAAAAAATAAAATGGACATATCTAAAAGATAATTCAATGGGATTAGAGACAATGGCATTGAAAGGATATGACAATCCAGAACCAATAGAAAAGTTTGTTCAACAACATATAAATCATAATAAAATATTTAAATCAGCATTTTACAATAAATTGAATGATTTTTATGGAGCAATGAGATGGGGTAAAGCCCCAGAAAATAATAATTTAGGTAAGTTTTTTGCATTCAACTAAAATGATTCCACTAATTAAAGAAAATAAGAGAGAAATAATATGGAAATAATTTTAACAGTTTTAAGTACACTTGGGGTAGTAGCATTATTGTTATCTGTTGCAGGTGTGATAAGGTTGAGCAGAAGGGTCAAAGATCTGGAGCTAATAAGAATGGAATTAATCGATCTTGAACGACAATTTGAAAAACAAGTTGAGATAGAAATTCAAGAACGAGAAGAAGGAGATACCACTATTCACAGACGAATGGATGAATATCAAGTTCAAGTAGAAAGTAGTACAGACAGGCGTTTTGATAACGTTTGGTCTGAGGTCCATAAATTGGGCAAAACAATCAATCCGAATAGGGATTTAGTAAAATAATTTACAATAACATTTAGGTGAAATTATTTGGTTGATTGCAAAAAATTTATTATATTAAATAAAAATGATAGGATTTAGAAAATATTGGTACGGAAAGGAATGTGAAGGACGACTCACGGACGTAGAAACACTGTTTATTACAGATATATCAGCAAAAGGTATTGATATGGAAAAGGTACCTCATATCTATTTTTGTTCGGCGGCAGTCCAACAATTGGTAGATAGTAAAGGAAATCTAGATTGGGAATGGATGAACAAATTTATTGACCGGACGAATATAACAATTAGTTTAGAAGTTACGCCTGGAATGTTAAAAATGATACCGGCAATGATTAGGATTAAAACACATATTATGTTTATGCTAAATGAAGAAGAAATTAGCTTATTAAAACAAAATGATAGTATAAAGGTCATATATGATGATTATTCATTATATTGTACAAGTATACAAAATATGCAAAAAGTTACACCAGACGATTATAAGTATGACAGATTTGAATAATATTTGGATAGTAGATTTAGAGGCAGTAGAAAGTAGATATACTGGACAATGGAAACACCATTTTCCGGATTTAATACAAACACTGGCATTTGGAGAATATAATGTATCAGTCATTGAAGGACCTGAAGATATTCCAGAAGCAACAACTCCGGGTGCATTTTTGAACTTCGGCGGCACCAACATATACAAAAGTGCACAAATGACAATGATAGGACGGCTTTTTTGTGAAAATAAGATTAAACCTGGAGACCATTTCATTTATACAGATGCATGGAACCCAACTATCATTCAATTAAAATATATGAGTCAGTTGTTGGAGATACCGATTAAGATTCATGGTCTATGGCATGCTGGTAATTACGACCCAAATGATTTTTTAGGAAGATTGATTAAAGATGAATGGGTTAAGACATTTGAAAAATCATTAGCTCAAACAATAGATTATAACTGGTTTGCATCTGATGATCATCTAAAAATGTTTAGAGAAAATTTTGGATATGATAATATTAAATGTTTTAGAACAGGCTGGCCAATGGAGTATTTATATAAAATGTTTACGCCACAAAAGAAAGAAAACATTATATTATTTCCGCATAGAATAGCTCCAGAGAAACAACCAGAAATATTCAAAGATTTAGCTAAATCATTACCAGAAACATATGAATGTATAATATGTCAAGAACATAATTTTACTAAGGCAGAATATCATAGTCTATTAGAAAGATCTAAAATGGTATTTTCTGCAAACCTTCAAGAGACGTTAGGTATTTCATGTTATGAAGGCGCATTGGCAGGCGCGATACCGATGGTTCCGGATAGGCTAAGTTATACAGAAATGTATTCGGATGATTTTAAATATCCAAGTGAATGGACAGAGTCATGGGAACTATATATGAAGAATAAAGATAGGCTGATATCAACAATTATAGAATATATAGAGCACCATGATCATTATAAGAACCAAGTAAAAGAATTAGTAAATAGTTTACATGAGAATTATTTTTCATGTAATGGATTAAGAAAAGTATTATTTAATGAGTAAAGAAAAACAAAAAGAATTTATTTACTTCCCGTCTTTATCGGCAGGAGGATTTGCATCGGCATTAATTAAAGATGCAAAATTAGCATCTGGCACTCCATGTAGGTTTTATGATGATAGTTACCCGGAAAAGTTTAGACATAAGAATTTTCTAATAACAGCTGGACATTATTATAAGAAGATGGATATACGTGAACAATTTGGATTAGGCAAAGATTCATTAGTATTTGGTGACTCCGGAGGATATCAGATAGCAACTGGTGCATTAAAATATAGTGATGATTTAAGAGAAAAGATATTTCATTGGTTAGAAGCTAATTCAGATGTAGCAGCTAATTTAGATATCCCGCCTAAAACAGTTTATGAAAATAAATTTTATGAATGTGCAGATATTAGTTTTGATAATTTTGCTTGGTTTGAAAAGAATCAGACAGGAAAGACAAAATACTTAAATATGTTGCAAGGATCGAATCCTAATGAATATGAATGGTGGTATAATAAATTTAAGCATTTTGAATTTAATGGATGGGCAATTGGAGGACCACAAAAGTTAGTTGATTTTATGTGGGCATTAGCTTTAATGTTGAAAAATAGAGAATTTGAAAAAGTAAATTTAGAATATTTACATTTATTAGGTATTTCTAAAATATCTGATTTCTTTATATTATCAACAATACAAAAGAACTTGAATAAACATTTTGGAAATAGAATTATAGTTACGACAGATTCTAGTTCTCCAGGGCAATATCCAGTATATGGAACTTATTTACATTCGCATAATTTTAAGAAATTATCATTTACAGATTTATACATGCCAAAAGGTGCAAAAGATGAAGATGGGAATATTGCTAAATTAGCAGAAACTAAGATTCCTGACATGGAGCATGACTTATTAGTTCCATGTAGTTTAGATTGTCCGGCATGTAAAGATTTTACATGGGGAATGTTAGATGAATATAATTCAAAAGCTGTATCTAGAATGGTATTACATAATGTACATGTATTTGATCATACAATTAAAGAAGTAAATAAAATAGTAGCAGCCCATAGAGATGTTGCTCAATATGTTGTTCCAAATAATTTAGCTGCGGTATTGAAAAGCATTTATGAAATGTTCGAAGATCCAGATAAAGCTATTACGACATATGAAAAATATAAACAATACTACCAAAAGTTTGGAGGACAGAGTATAACAACAATCAATAAAGATATTTTTAACCAATTTTTCGAAGAAAAAACAAAATAATATGAAAAAGAACGATTTATTAAATTTTATCGGCAGATACCATTTAGCCGGAGCAACTACATCAGTAAAATGGATTGCTAAAGATGGTGAATTACAGACAAATTTTATTACAGATGACCAGAATGTGATAGGAACTATCAATTCAACTAATTTAGATCTAGGAAATCATGATTTAGGAGTTTATGCAACTCCAGCATTAGTAAAAATGTTATCTGCAGTGAACGAAGATTTAGGCGTCAATATAAATGCAGTTGATAAAACAGCTGTGAGTATTGATATAACTGATAAAGATGTTAATATGACATTTATGTTAGCTGATCTATCAGTTATAAGACAAGTTCCGGACTTAAAAAACACACCAGATTGGAATGCATCAATTAACATTACAAGTGATTTTAGAACTAAATTTATTAAAGCAAAAAATGCATTACCTGAAACAGAGAACTTTGGAGTTAAATGTAAAGATGATAAAGTAGAAATGATTATCAATTATTCGACTATTAACACAAATCGAATTAAATTTGAAATCGAAACATCAGGAAGTACAGATATGAATATTATTTGTTTTTCATCTTCATTATTCAAAGAAATATTGCAAGCAAATAAAGATGCAGAATCAGGTAAATTAGAAATGTCAAGTGCAGGCTTAGCTAGAGTTACTTTTAGCGGAAAAGGATATACATCTACATATTACTTAGTACAACTCCAGACAGCATAATGAGAATAAAATTTAAAAAATTAGCCCCAAATGCAATCATTCCTAGTTATGCAAAACAAGGAGACGCGGGATTAGATTTGACAGCAATTGCACATACAGTGGATAGTAAAGATCATTATATTCAATATCATACCGGATTAGCAGTAGAAATACCAGAAGGATATGTTGGGTTGATATATCCACGAAGTTCTAATTCAAAAACAGATTTAAGATTAGCAAATTGTGTAGGCGTTATTGATAGTGGTTATAGAGGAGAGATTTGTTTTAGATATAAATTTCCAATAACTAAACATTTTACGGCAATAAAAAGGTACTTAGATGGAGATAGAATAGGACAATTAATAATAATGCCATACCCAACAATCGAACCAGAAGAAGTATCAGAACTAAGCAATACAGTTAGAGGTGAAGGAGGGTTTGGCTCAACAGGAGATTAATATGTACGGAAATCAAGAACATACATTATGGACCGAAATGTTTCGTCCTTCAACATTAGATGGCTATGTCGGCAATGAATTAGTTATAAGTAAAGTAAGATTATATCTTAAGAGTGGTGATGTACCCCATTTATTATTTTATGGCGGAGCAGGGACAGGTAAAACTACATTAGCAAAGATCATAGCAAATAATGTAGATGCAGATGTGATGTATATAAATGCATCCGATGAAAATAATATCGATACAGTACGTACTAAAGTAAAAAGTTTTGCAAGTACAGTAGGATTTAAAAGGTGGAAGATTGTTATATTGGATGAGTGTTTAGAGAGAGGCACATTAGTTACTATATTACGTAATGGAGAAGAAGTAAAAATACCAATTGAAGACTTAGATGAGAATAATGATCTTGTTAAATCGTTTAATATTAAGACTAATGAAATAGAATGGCAGCCATTTTATTTATGGGAAAAAGGTGACCAGGAGATATGGGAGATTGAATTGGAGAATGGGGAGCTAGTTAAATGTACTGAAGATCATAAATGGCATGTATATGATACCGATAATAATGTTAAAGTTGTTAAGACAAAAGAGTTGGATCAATATATGCATATTTTATCGCCAAAATAACATTTAAATGGGTGAATGAAGAAAATATTTTTGATTATATCGACGAATCAAAATTTAGTAATTTAGAAAATAATAAACAGTTACAAAAAGTAAAGAATGGAATTAAGAAAAATAAAAATTAGATCGATTAGAAAGACCGATAGAATAGCCCAAGTTTATGATATATCAGTAACACGTAATCATAATTTCTTTATAGGTGAGACGGAAACATTGACTCATAATTGCGATTACATGACTCCAAATGGGCAAGCCGCCCTAAGGAATTTAATGGAGACATTTTCTAAAACAACTAGATTTATATTAACATGTAATTACGTTGAAAAGATTATCGACCCGATCCAGTCTAGATGTCAAGTATTTGGAATAACACCGCCTAATAAAAAGGAAGTAGCAAAACGGATAGTTACAATTCTTAATAAATTAAAGATTGAATATAATAATAATGATCTTGTTACTATCATTAATAATGGATATCCAGATATCAGACGTGTATTAAATTCAGCACAAAGACAAGTAATAGATGGAAAATTGCAAATAGATAAACTTAGTTTAGTACAAGCAAATTATATGACTAAGTTGTTAGATATATTACAGAATGAAAAGGATAAGAAAACATGTTTTCAAAATATAAGACAATTAGTTAATGATAGCAAAGTTAAAGATTTTACGGCATTATACAAATTTCTATTCGATGAAATTGATAATTACGCGAAAGGACATATTGCAAGTGTCATTTTGATATTAGCAGAATCACAATACCAGGATGCATTTGCAGTTGATAAAGAGTTGCATGTAATGGCAACAATTATAAAATTATTAAATGAATTAAAATAAAAGAGGAAAATTATGAGTAAAGTAATTGGAATGGATGGTAAACAGCCACCAAAAACAAAGATTAATCTTAAAGCAGATGATCTTAAAGATGTAGTATGTGAAGAATGCGGGAGTAAATATTTTAGACAAGTACAATCATTCAAAAAACTATCAGCATTAGTATCACCTACCGGAAAAGAACAAATTGTACCAGTACCAACATTTAGGTGCGATGATTGTGGATATATTAACGAAGAATTTAGAGTAAAATAAATTATGGCAAAAGAATTAACATTTGGAGAAAATGCCCGAACAGACTTATTAAAGGGTGTTGAAGAATTAACTACTGCAGTAAGTGCAACATTAGGCCCAAAAGGCCGTACAGTAGTATTAGAAAAATCATTTGGCGCACCGACCATTACAAAAGATGGAGTGACAGTAGCAAAAGAAATTGAATTAGAATGTCCAATTCAAGATGCAGGGGCTCAAATGGTAAAGGAGGCCGCATCTAAAACAAATGATGAAGCCGGAGATGGGACAACTACTGCGACAGTATTATCTCATGCAATACTTAAGGAAGGATATAAGAAAATTGCAAACAAAGCTAACCCAGTTGAATTAAAGAGAGGTATTGATAAATCAGTTAAAAAGGTAGTTGAATGTCTGATGGATAATGCTAAAAAAATTAGTAGTAACGAAGAAATTTCACAAGTAGGGTCAGTTTCAGCTAATAATGATAAAAGTATTGGAAAGTTGATTGCAGAGGCAATGGATAAGGTAGGCCGTGATGGAGTTATTACAGTAGAAGAAGGAAAAACTTCTGAAACAGTATTAGAAGTAGTTGAAGGGATGCAATTTGATAGGGGTTATCTATCTCCATACTTTGTAACAGATCCTAACAAAATGGAAACAGTGTTAGAAAATGCATGTATATTAATTGTTGATAAGAAAATTTCTAATATGAAAGATTTATTACCAATTCTCGAACAAACAATGCAATCCGGGAACGAAGTGTTAATAGTAGCAGAAGATGTGGACGGAGAAGCGCGTTCGACATTAGTTGTTAATAAGAGTAGAGGAAGTTTAAAAATAGCAGCAGTTAAAGCTCCTGGATTTGGAGA
>JACKQG010008094.1_pt1 | contig 10356 bp, 9 predicted proteins | sample 8237621 | NCBI WGS metagenome assembly JACKQG01 (sample SAMN15677084, study PRJNA649215) | marine metagenome | biome: marine; feature: Black Sea; material: saline water; isolation source: suspended particulate matter (SPM) from the Black Sea western gyre | collected 2013-06-09/2013-06-10 | depth...
GGAGTCGCGACGTGCGGGCGCCGCCCCCCGCAGAGCCTCGACGGCCTTGGCCCGCCCTTCGAGGGGGGGGAGGGGCCGACCAATCCCGGCGGGCTGGCGGAAGCGCTGGCGCGGGGCGCGGTCGACCGCCTCGAGGACGTGGTCTTCGACCTCGAGGAGGAGGTCGACGACTTCGAGGAGAAGTTGGAGGACACCGATCCGGGGGAGGCCAACACCCACCTCACCGGACTGCGGCGCCGCGTCATCGCCCTGCGGCGCTTCCTCTTCCCCCAGCGCGACGCCTTCCTCAAGCTCGCCCAGGCCTCTCCCGCCTGGCTCGAGGACGGCGCACAGGACAGCCTCCACCACCTGGCCGACCAGGTCGTGCGCCTGGCCGAGGACATCGACGCCCTGCGCGACCGCTCGACCGTGGCCAACGACCAGCTCGAGTCGCGCATGAACCTGCGCATGAACCAGCGGCTCTATCTCTTCACGGTGGTCGCGACCGTGTTCCTGCCGCTGGGAATCCTCACCGGTCTGCTCGGAATCAACGTCGGCGGCATGCCGGGCGCCGAGGACCCGAACGCCTTCTGGATGGTCGCCGCCGGCCTTACGGCGCTGGGCGGGATCGAGCTCGCCATCTTGCGGAGCATCCGCTGGCTGTGAGCGCGGCCGCCCGGCGCGGCGGCCCGGATGGACGGCGCGCGCGGACGCGGATACCCTCTGCCGTGGACGATTCTCCGGATGGCGGCCCGGTCGTGATCGGCTGGCGGGAGTTCATCGGCCTGCCGGAGTGGGGTATTCCCAGGATCAAGGCCAAGGCCGACACCGGCGCGCGCACCAGCGCCCTGCACGTCGCCAACCTCGAGGAGCTCGGCGGCGGACGGGTCCGCTTCGACGTCGTCGTGCACGAGGCGCCGCGGCTCGAGCTGGTGACGGTGGAGGCCGTCATCCGCCGGATCGCCACCGTCAAGCCGACGCCCAACAAGGTCGAGCGGCGGCCGGTGGTCGAGACCACCATGAGCCTCGGGGGCCGGAGACGCCGGATCGAGCTCGCCCTGGTGTGCCGGCGGGGAATGCTGTGCCGCATGCTGCTCGGCCGCACCGCCTTGGACGGCGCCTTCTTCGTCGACCCCGGCTCGAAGTACCGCATCACCGGAAGAGCTGCGCGTCAGCGCGGAGTCAAGGAACTCGGATCATGAAGCTCGCCATCCTCTCCGTCAGCCCCCGCTGCTACAGCACGCGCAGGCTGCGCGGTGCCGCGATCCAGCGTGGCCACCAGGTCAAGGTCCTCGACACCACCAAGTTCTCGATCGACCTGAGCCACGGCAACCCGCAGCTCTTCTTCCGCAGCAAGCGCCTCGGCGACTACGAGGCGGTCCTGCCGCGGATCGGCGCCTCCATCACCTACTTCGGCACCGCCGTGGTGCGGCAATTCGAGCAGATGGCGGTGTTCTGCGCCAACAGCTCGAACGGCATCACCAACAGCCGCGACAAGCTGCGCAGCATGCAGATCCTGTCGCGGCACGACATCGGCATCCCCGAGACCACCTTCGTCCGGGACCGCAAGGACGTGCTGCCGGCGATCGAGCGCGTCGGCGGCGCGCCGGTGGTGATCAAGCTGCTCGAGGGCACCCAGGGCGTCGGCGTGATCCTGGCCGAGTCGACCAAGGTCGCCGAGGCGATCATCGAGACCCTCCACAGCGCCAGCCAGAACGTGCTGGTGCAGAAATTCGTCGCCGAGAGCAAGGGCCGCGACGTGCGCGCCTTCGTCATCGGCGACCGGGTGGTCGCCGCGATGCGCCGGGTGGCGCAGGGACAGGAATTCCGCAGCAACGTCCACCGCGGCGGCCGGACTGAGGCGATCGAGCTCGACCCTGCCTACGAGCGCACCGCGGTGCGGGCGGCGCAGATCATGGGGCTGCGCGTCGCCGGCGTCGACATGCTCGAGGCCAACGACGGCCCGCAGGTGATGGAGGTCAACTCCTCGCCCGGACTCGAGGGCATCGAGGGCGCGACCGGCCTCGACATCGCCGGCGCCGTGATCGACTACATCGCCGACCAGGTCGGCTTCCCGGACCTCGACATCCGCCAGCGGCTGACGGTCTCGACCGGCTACGGCGTCACCGAGCTGCACCTGCCCGAGGGCAGCCTGCTGATCGGCCAGACCATCGCCGAGTCCGGCCTGCGGGACCAGGACATCTCGGTCCTCACGCTCCAGCGCGGCGTCACCGTGATCCCCAACCCGCGCAGTTCGAGGGTGCTGGAGGCCGAGGACCGCCTGCTGTGCTTCGGCCGCCTGGCGGCGATGAAGGAGCTGATTCCCCAGCGCCGGCGCAAGCGCCGCAAGGTCCGCAAGCTGCCTGACCTGGTCACCGAGCCCGAGGCGCCGGCGCCGCAGGATCCGCCGCAGGCCGAGGCGTCCGCGGCGGTGCAGGGACCGGCCGAGGAGCGGACCGAGCTGTGAGCCGCCGCCTGCCCCGCCTCGACGTCGGCGACTGGGACGGGGATATCGTCCGGCCCGGCGACCGCCGCGACCTCGAGATCGTGATCAGCGAGAGCTACAGCGGCAACGAGATCCATTTGCCGGTCCACGTCGCGCGGGCGGAGAAGCCCGGGCCGACCGGCTTCGTGGTCGCCGCGATCCACGGCGACGAGATCAACGGCACCGGCATCGTCCGCCAGCTCGTGCTCGAGGAGGAGCTGAAGCTGACCGCGGGCGCGATGATCCTGGTTCCGGTGGTCAACATGCCGGCCTTCGACCGCCACAGCCGCTACCTGCCCGACCGCCGCGACCTCAACCGCGCCTTCCCCGGGAGCCCCGACGGCAGCATGGCGCGGCGGCTGGCCCACCTGGTGTTCCAGCAGATCGTCGGCCGCTGCGACTTCGGCGTCGACCTCCACAGCGCCGCCGTCCGGCGCACGAACGTCCCCAACGTTCGCGGCGACCTCGACCATCCCGAGGTGCTGCGGATGACGGAGGCCTTCGGCTGCGAGCTGATCGTGCACAGCAAGGGGCCCGACAACTCCTTCCGGCGCGAGGCCACCCTGGCCGGGTGCCCGACGATCCTGCTCGAGGCCGGCGAGGTCTGGAAGGTCGAGCAAACCGTGGTCGAGACCGCAGTGCGCGGCATCCGCAACCTGCTGATCGAGCTCGGCATGGCCGAGGGCGAACCGGTGCTCCCCACCTACCAGGTCAAGAGCCGCAAGACCAAGTGGGTCCGCGCCGAGCACGGCGGCTTCCTGCACTTCCACGTGGCGCCGGGCGAGCTGGTCGAGAAGGGTCAGGCGCTGGCGACCAACTCGAGCCTGCTGGGCCGGGTCCAGAACGTGCTGCCGTCGCCCGCCAACGGCATCATCCTGGGGATGACGACGCTGCCGGCGGTGTCGCCGGGCGACCCGATCTGCCACCTCGCGCTGCTCGACCAGCCGATGCGCAAGATCGAGCGGGCGATCGACCGGCTGCCGGAGGAGAGCCTGCACGAGCGGCTGCGGGCCGACCTGTCCTCGAGCCTGCTGGTCGACGAGCCGGCCGGGTCGGCCGAGCCGGAGTAGGCCGCCGCGCGGCATGTACCTCGACCCCGCGATGCCCGCCCTGGCGACCGCCATCCTGGTGGTCCTGATCGTGGGGATGTTCGTCCGGCGGATGGGCCAGCCGCTGATCCTGGCCTACCTGGTGACCGGCGCGCTGATCGGGCCCTCGGCCCTCAACCTGGTGCCCGCGGAGCTCGGGATCGACCGCCTCGGCGCCCTCGGCGTGCTGCTGCTGCTGTTCTTCCTCGGCGTCGAGGTCGACCCGGCCCACCTCGCCCGGCGCTGGCGCGTCGCCGCCTTCGGCACCACCCTGCAGATCCTGCTGAGCGTCGCGGTGGTCGCCCTGCTCATGCCGCTGGCGGACTGGCCGCTGGCCCGCGTCGTGCTCATCGGCTTCGCCATCAGCCTGAGCAGCACCGCCGTCGTCCAGCGCCTGCAGCGCCCGGAGGAGCGCGGCAGCGAGCTCAGCGGCGACGTCACCGCCATCTCGCTGACGCAGGACCTGGCGCTGGCGCCGATGCTGATCGTCCTCGGCCTGTTCATGGGAGACGGCTTCGACTGGGGCGTGGCGGGCCTGCAGATCGTCGGTGGCGCCGCCCTGCTCGGGCTGGCGGCCTACGTCGTCTTCCGGCGCAACCAGATCCACCTGCCCTTCGCCAAGCTCATCGCCGGCGACGCCGAGCTCGAGGTCTTCCTCGCCCTGGCGCTGTGCTTCGGCCTGTCGGTGCTCTCGGGCCTGACCCACCTGTCGGCCGCCCTGGGCGCCTTCGTCGCCGGCCTCGTGGTCGGCTCGGCGCACGAGACGCGCCGCTTCCACCACCACCTGAAGCCCTTCGAGGTGGTGTTCCTGGCCGCCTTCTTCGTCTCCGTGGGCATGCTCATCGACCTGCAGTTCCTGGTCGACAACATCGGCACGGTGGCGGGCCTGGTGGCCTTGGTGCTGGCCCTGAACACGGTCGTCAATTTCCTGATGCTGCGCGCCTTCGGCCGCTCCTGGCGGCGCAGCCTGATCGGCGGCTCGATGCTGGCCCAGGTCGGCGAGTTCGCCTTCGTCCTGGCCCTGGTCGGCCACTCCTCGGGCATCCTGAGCGACTTCGGCTACCAGATGACCCTGGCGATGGTGGCGATCTCCCTGGCCGTCAGCCCGGCGTGGATCGCCCTGGCTCGGCGGGTCGCTCGGGATGCCGGCGCTGCAGGAATTCCCGCAGGATGAGCCGCTCGAGCCGGCCCTTCTCCAGCGCCGGGGCGGGGATCCGGACCAGGAGATTGAGCTTGCCGGCCTCGGGAATCTGGAGCGAGACCACCGCTTCGACGTTGGGCGCCTCCAGCCCGTGGCGTCTCGCGCTGTCGCCCATGTGACGCAGCGCCGCCTCGCGGTGGTGGCCGGCGTGGCCGCGGGCGATCTCCAGCAGGTCGCGCTCCGCCTGCTGCCAGTTCTGGTCCAGGCCCACCGGCACAACGAAGGTGTGCAGGACGTAGGCGTGGGTGGAGGTCTCGTTGACCAGCCGGTTGGACAGCAGCATGGAGTTGGGGAAGACCACCGTGCGGCCGGTCTTCTGGTGCGCCGGGCCGATCTCGAGCAGGGTGGTGGTCAGCAGGCCGTAGCGGATGACGTCGCCTCGCATGCCGTCGATCTCGATCCGGTCGCCGACCGAGTAGCTCTCGCTGACGGTCCGCACCACCGAGCCGCTGAAGCACATGATCAGCTCCTTGCCGGCCAGCACCAGGGCGGCGGCCACCGCCAGCGAGGCCAGGGCCATCGAGCGCAGCTCGGGCGCCCACACCACCAGCATGCCGACCACGAAGGCGACGAAGCCGAGCTGGCCGAGCCGCAGGTGCCAGCGCAGCCGCAGGTCCGGCCGCTTGGGGTTGACCGAGAGCAGGATCCGGCGCCCGGCGGCCCGCAGCAGCAGGAAACCGGCGAACACCGCCAGCGACAGCAGCAGCTTGCGCACCAGCGCCGGATCGAGGGCGGGCTCATCCTGGAGGAGAGCGGCGGCGAGGAAGGCCGGAAGGGGCAGCATGGAAGGACCATAGGATGCCCGCTCCCCGGCGGTCGGGTAAGGCGCTGGACCGCATTTCGCCGCCTGGGCGGGGACTAGACTGGTCCGCGGCCGCTGCCGTCGCTCCCCATGCGCGTCTCCCTCTTCGTCACCTGCCTGGTCGACCAGCTCCGGCCGGAGGTCGGGTTGGCGACCGCAGAGCTGCTGGAACGGGCGGGGTGTTCGGTCGAGTTCGACCCGCGCCAGACCTGCTGCGGGCAGCCGGCCTTCAACAGCGGCTACCGGAGCGAGGCCCGGGCGGTGGCGCGCACCCTGATCGAGGCGCTGGAAGGCGCCGAGGCGGTGGTGACGCCGTCGGGCTCCTGCTGCGCCATGACGCGGCGCTACCGGGAGCTGTTCGCCGGCGAGCCGGAGTGGCGGGCGCGCGGCGAGGCGCTGGCGGCCAAGACCTTCGAGCTGGCGGCGTTCCTGGTCGACCGGCTCGAGGTGACGGCGCTCGGCGCGCGGGTTGCGCAGCGGGTCTCGTGGCACGACTCCTGCCACGGCCTGCGCGAGCTCGGCCTGCGCGCGGCGCCGCGGGCGCTGCTGGCGCGGGTGGCGGGGCTCGAGCTGGTCGAGGCCGGCCTGCGCGAGGAGTGCTGTGGCTTCGGCGGCACCTTCGCGGTCAAGCACGACGCCATCTCGGTGGCGATGGCCGACCGCAAGATCGACGAGCTGGAGTCGTTGGGGATCGACGTCGTCACCGGCGCCGACCTGTCCTGCCTGATGCAGCTCGGCGGGCGGCTGGAGCGGCGCGGCTCGAGGATCCGGGCGCTGCACTTCGCCGAGCTGATCGCCGGCGGCCTGCCGGCCCTGGCGGCGGCGGCGGAGGAGCCGGCGCGGTGATCCACGGCCTCAAGGCGCGCGAATTCGACCGGCTGTCGCGGGAAGCGCTCGGCGACGACATCCAGCGCGGGGCGATCGGCAAGGCGACCGACCTGATCCGCGGCCGCCGCGGCGCCGCCGTCGCCAGGCTGCCGGAGTGGGAGGAGCTGCGCGAGCGCGCCCGCGCGGTCAAGGCTCACACGCTGGCGCGGCTCGACCACTACTTGCTGCAGTTCGTCGAGCGCGCCGAGGCCGCCGGCGTGGTGGTGCACTGGGCCAGCGACGCGACCGACGCCACCGAGATCATCACCGGGCTGGTGGCCGAGGCCGGCGAGCGTCCGATCGTCAAGGCCAAGAGCATGGTGACCGAGGAGATCGGCCTCAACCACGCGCTCGAGGCGCGCGGGCTGCGGCCGGTCGAGACCGACCTCGGCGAGTGGATCCAGCAGCTCGCCGGCGAGCCGCCGTCGCACATCATCGTGCCGGCGATCCACAAGACTCAGGCCCAGATCGCCCGGCTGTTCGCCGAACAGCTCGGCAGCGCCGAGGACGCCAGCGCCGAGGAGCTGACCGCGATCGCCCGCCGCATCCTGCGCCAGGAGTTCGCGGACGCCGCCATCGGCATCAGCGGCGTCAACTTCGCCGTCGCCGAGACCGGCAGCTTCCTGCTGCTCGAGAACGAGGGCAACATCCGGCTGACGACCTCGCTGCCGCGGCTGCACCTGGCGGTGATGGGGATCGAGAAGCTGGTGCCGCGGCTGAGCGACCTGGAGGTGTTCCTGCGGCTGCTGCCGCGCTCGGGCACCGGCCAGCACCTGACCAGCTATCAGTCGATCTTCACCGGGCCGGCGCCCGGCCGCGGCGCCGCGCCGCGACGGGGACGCGGAGGGGGGCCGGGGGGGGCGCCCCCGCCGGCGCGCCGCCACCGCCGCCGCGCCCTGGTCGGCGACGAGCTGCGGCGCAGCAGCCTGCAGTGCATCCGCTGCGGCGCCTGCCTCAACGTGTGTCCGGTCTACCGCCAGATCGGCGGCCACGCCTACGGCTGGGTCTACCCGGGGCCGATCGGCGCGGTGCTCACGCCGCAGCTCGCGGGCATCCACGAGGCGAAGGCGCTGCCCCTCGCGTCGAGCCTGGGCGGCGCCTGCGAGGAGGGCTGCCCGGTCAAGATCGCGCTGCCGGAGGTGCTGCGCGATCTGGGCCGGGAGGCGGGGGAGGCCCAGGGGGAGGCGCCCGGCGGCGAGGGCTTCGGCTGCGGCCGCTGGGCCTGGTTCATGCGGACCCCGCGCCGTTACCGCTGGGCGCTGAGGCTGGCGCGGCTCGGCTTCCCGCTCGGGAAGCGCTTGGGGCCGTTCCGGCGCTGGGCCGAGCAGCGCGAGCTGCCGCGGCCGGCGGCCCGCAGCTTCCGCGACCAGTGGAAGGAGCGGAGTCGATGAGCGCCCGCGATTCGATCCTGTCCCGCATCCGCGACGGCCTGCGCGGCGTCGAGGCGCCGCCCCTGCCGGCGCCGGACCCGGTGCCCGGCGGCCCAGGCGAACTCGCCGCCTTCCGCGCCCTGGCGGAGTCGGTCGGGGTGGAGTTCCACGACACGCTCGCGAGCGCGCTCGGCGACGCCCGGTCGGTCGCCGTGTCCGACGCGCCGGAGGTCGCCGCGGCCGTGGATCGGCTGGCGGCCGCCGACGGCGGCGCCGGCGGGCGCAGCTTCTTCGACGGCTGGTCCGACCGCGCCGCCCTGCTCGAGGCCGACGCCGGCATCACCACCGCCCAGTACGGCGTCGCCGAGACCGGCACGCTGCTGCTGATCGGCGATGACGAGCGCCACCGCCTGGTCAGCCTGCTGCCGCCGCTGCACGTGGCCCTGCTGCGGCGCGACCGTATCCTCCCGACGCTCGGCGCGGCCCTCGCCGCCCTGCGCCGCGAGGATCCCGCCGCCATGAGCCGCGTGACCACCTTCGTCACCGGCCCGTCCCGCACCGCCGACATCGAGCTGCAGCTGGTGCTCGGCGTCCACGGCCCGCGCGCGCTGCGCGTGGTGCTGACCGACCCGCCCGCCGCCGCGAACCCCTAGAACCGTGAGACTCGTCCGCTTCCAACGCAACGGCGACACCCTGCCGCGTCACGGCGCCTTGGTCGGCGACGACCGGGTGCTCGACTTCACCGCCCCGGCCGCCGACCTGCACCAGCCGCGCGAGCTGCTGGCGTGGTGCGACCTCAACGGCGCCGCGCTGCCGGCGGCGCTGGAGCTGGCCCGCCAGCTCGAGCTCCAGCCGTCGCGCCGCGAGGAGCTGGTCGCCGCGCTGCTGCCCCGCGAGGAGGTCCGGCTGCTGGCGCCGGTCGACATGCCCGGCAAGGTCATCTGCATCGGCCTCAACTACCGCGACCACGCGGCGGAGAGCGGCATGGAGATCCCCGAGCGGCCGCTGGTGTTCTCGAAGTTCGGCAGCTGCGTGGTCGGGCCGGACGACGCCGTGCGGCTGCCTGAGGGCGAGTCCCAGACCGACTACGAGGCCGAGCTGGCCTTCGTCATCGGCCGCCACGCCAGCCGGGTGCCGCTCGAGCGCGCCATGGAACACGTACTCGGCTACACCAACGCCAACGACGTCTCGGCGCGCGCTTTTCAGTTCGCCGACGGCCAGTGGACCCGCGGCAAGGCTTGCGACACCTTCTGCCCGCTCGGCCCCTTCCTGCTGACCGCCGACGAGGTCGCCGACCCGCACCAGCTCCGCATCGGCCTGCGGCTCAACGGCCGAACCATGCAGGACTCGCGCACCGACCAGCTGGTCTTCGGCATCCCCGAGCTGGTGGTCGCGCTGAGCGGTTTCGTCACCCTCGAGCCCGGCGACGTCGTCCTCACCGGCACCCCGCCCGGCGTCGGCTTCGCCCGCAAGCCGCCGGTCTACCTCCAGGACGGCGACGTCATGGAGGTCGAGATCGAGGGCTTGGGAGTGCTGCGTAACACGGTGTCAGGCTCGCTCATATAGTTTTGGCGAATCCCCCACAACGATTCGAATGAGCCTGACACCCTCCTCCATCTTGCTGGCGGACCTGATCGACCTGGAGGTCGTGCTGGCGCGGCAGGAGGCCGGCGAGGCCCCCGATGGCGCGGCCGAGGCGGTCGGGCGGGAGGTGCTGACGCGGCGTGGAGTGGCGGTCACCGAGGCGCGGGCGGCCGTGTCCCGCGACCGGGAGCTTCGGCTCCAACTGGCACACGCGCTGCTCGCCCGCGCCCGCGCCGCCGGTCCGCCGCTGCCGGGCGACCGGGTGGTGCGCGGCTACCGCGGCGCCGGCTGGCTGCTCGGCGCGCTCGCGCTGATCCTGGGCACCGTCGCCGCCCGCGGCGCCCTCAGCTTCAGCGGCGGCGACCCGATCAACGTCTGGCGCTTCCTCGGCGGCCTGGTGCTGCTCCAGGTGGCGCTGCTGGTGGTCCTGGTCGTGGCGCTGACGGTCGGCTTCGCCCGCGGCGCCGCCTGGCTCAGCACCCTCCAGCGCGGCCTGCTGGTGCTCAGCAGGATGTCTTGGTTCGACCGGCTCGCCCGCCACACCGCTGCCCAGGCGCGCGAAGCCTTCCGCGGCCTCGAACTGGTGCGCCACCGCGCCGCCACCCGCCGGTCGCTCTACCGCGACGCCGAGCGCTGGCTGCTGTTCGGCCTGACCCAGCGCTTCGCCCTGCTGTTCAACCTCGCCGCGGCTGCCACCTTCCTGGCGCTGGTCCTGTTCACCGACCTGGTGTTCGCCTGGAGCACCACTCCCGCCGAGATCGACGGCGGCCACCTCGCGCTGCTGGTCGACGCCCTGGCCGCGCCGTGGAGCTGGCTGCTGCCGGACACCGTGCCGAGCATGGAGGCGATCGAAGCCACGCGGTGGAGCCGCCTGGAGCAGGCCTTCGCCGGCGGCGATCCCCAGGCCGCCGCGACCTTCGCCGCCGGCTGGTGGAGCTTCCTGTTCGTCGCGCTGCTGGTGTGGGGACTGCTGCCGCGGC
>JACKQG010008095.1_pt1 | contig 10355 bp, 11 predicted proteins | sample 8237621 | NCBI WGS metagenome assembly JACKQG01 (sample SAMN15677084, study PRJNA649215) | marine metagenome | biome: marine; feature: Black Sea; material: saline water; isolation source: suspended particulate matter (SPM) from the Black Sea western gyre | collected 2013-06-09/2013-06-10 | depth...
ATATTTAAATGCATTTGTCTCGAGAATTTCCTAATTTCTTTTTGTGATTAGTATATTGGCTCAACCCTCTGAACAAAGTATGTTTCCATTCCATTTGATCTTTCAATTTCTATCCCGCCTTTCTCTCTTTCATAAATGTCAATCCCTTCTGTATCAGAAATACTTCCAATTAGTCCCATATCCTTATTTAAACCAGACAGGTAAGTGGCGGCGGAAAGGGCATCTGCTTCTAATGCAGAATGCGCAATCACAATTGTTTCAAGAATTCTGGAATCAAAAGATTTTTGTATCTTTACACCTGCAATATAGGAATACTCCTTTCTTTTATCTATCAGCATCTTCTCGTATTCACCTGAGATGGCAACAGCCTTATTGCTTATCTTTAGGAATCCTATACTTTTAGCTCTGTCTTCCGGATTAGATATTGCTATTCTCCAGACAGTATCATCCGGTGGATTTCCAATAACTCTTATCGTGTCACCGAAGTTAACCAAGGCGTGTAATATGTCATTATTTTCTAACACTGTTATGACTTTATCTACCACATAACCGTTGACTAACAGTGAAAGATCAATCTTTGTCTGCTTATCTTTGATAAAGATAGTTCCTCCGCCATTCTCGTCCTCATCTATGACTATATTTTCATAGGTAGAAGCATTAATTAAGGAAGTTATGTCTTCTTGTTTATGAAATTTTTTTTTATTCCTGCTTAATGTATCAATCAGCGTGCCTTCTGTTATATCAAACCCTCCGTTTGTTATTTTACTATAATAGAGAGAGGATTTTATTATATTTAAAAACTCTTTGCCACATGTAATCGTTTTTTTCCATGCCTTTTTATTTATCTTGTATATCTTGCTTTTTCTCTGATCTTTATTAAGTATCCTGTTTAGACGGTCAACTTCTGCAAAAGCCTCTTGAAATGCCTTTGCCGCGTGATTCTCTATAGTACCGGTTATTAGGATTTCTATAATGCCTCCCATAAAGGAACGGGCTTGTGAATAAATCTGTCGAGCCTCTTCTTCAGACACATGCATACCCTCTATGCTATATGGTATATAGTTGACCTCCCTGTTACTATCAAGATAAAACGCATCCAGGACAGCACGCATTTTTCTGACTCCACGATTTACACCTCTTACAGATGTCGTAGCACCACTTACATTAATTATGTCTTTATTGATTCTTATCGGGCTTTTCAGAGTCTTTCCCTTGTACTGGTGAAGAAATCTTTTTCTTATAACATCCTTACCCCTGCTTTCCCGGTAAATCAACACGGACACTTTTTCTATCTTCCCGCTTGGCTTCATACTCATAATAAACGTTATCGGGTGGAAACAGCCCATTTCGTCAGTTATGATTGCATATTTATTTATACTCCCCATCTTTTTTCCGGTGAAGACGTCAAAAGAATTTTCAAGAATACGAGCTTTTAGTTTGTTTTCAATCCTCTCTTTCTCATCGGGAGTAAGCTCTAGATGTTCCACAAAGACCTCGTCACAACCTTCAAATATTGAGATAATAGCATTATCAACATCCATAATGACTTCTATTTCATAATTATCAGCAGGTTCGATCTCATCGATCGTAATCTTTTGCCCTAGAATGTAGTCATATTGCGAAAATGCAGTATTTTGAGTAAGAGTTATAACCAGAATTAATAAAAATAAGAAGCAAGGATAATTAAAAAATTTCATATTTTATTTTACTCTCAAAATACTTTCTATAGTTTGTGTAATTTCCTCTTCATCTACAATGCCTATGTGACTCCGCACAAGATTGCGATCCCTGTCATAAATCTGCATAGTCGGGATCGAACTGATGTTGTAGTGAAAACTTACGTCTTCCTCGGCGAGATAGACGGGAAATTTGATTCCTGTTTTATCAATAAATCTTTTTAGCTTCTTTTTGTCAAAATCAAAGGAGACACCTATGATCGATAATTCTTCTGGTTTATATTTCTTATATATATTTGAAAATAGTGGTGCTTGTTTCCTGCAGTGGTCACAAAATGTTGCCCAGAAATCTACAATCAGCATTTCAGCTTTTGAATCAGCAATTTCTTTCTTCAGCGAATCGACATCAACGGCTTCTATGGTGTCTGCTATCAACAGATTTTTCTGTAATAAAGCAGTTAAGCAAACAGTTGCTAACAGTGAGAATATAATAATCTTTAAATATTGGTTTAATTTTTGATTGTGAATCATTTAATTATCTCCACTAATTGACACGTTTTCTCAACTATTATTTTAAAAAAATACCAGTGTATTAATTCTTGATTCATTTTTTTACTGACAAGCATAAACTCATCAATTTTGTAAACTATCTTCTGGACATGGCTCAGAAATCTCTCTTACTATCTTGTTGTTTAAAATAAAAGATAACAAAAACCAATAGAGACTAAGTCTCAATTGCAACAGTCTATAAAACTATTATTTCAATGTCAAACTTTTTATTTATTTTAAATTTTTAAAATTCAAATAATTACTGTTATTTACCATTACTTTGACTGCGTATTGACTTCGGTATTATACGAAAGTGAATTAAAAAGCACTTTTTTTTACCCCCATTGAACTATATTCTGAACTACTTCAAATCCACACTCAGAACATTTTGGTATACTTTAGAGATACCATTCCATCGTCACAATTTGGACAAGTGTCAGTGTCTGGCAGTATTTTGACATTATTTCCCATTTTAAAATAACATTAATAACATTATGGACATTTATGAGTTTACAGTTCAAAACCCCACTCTCTCCGGCGACAAGGACAAAAATCATGACTACACAAAAAACCCAAACGAACACTACTGAGAAAGAATAATTTTTAAATAAAACCAAAATAGTTGTTGACATCTTAGGAAAAACAGATAAAATGGGGGCAATTGAGACTCATTATCAGCAAAGTGGCCCCTATTTTTCATCCTTGGATTACATGCTTAATTCAGTTTTTCAAGAAGGATTAAAACAAGATCACTTTTTTTAGAATTCTATTGATCTTGAGTCTCAATTACTATAGTAGATAGAAACACCGACTTGTTTTAGTATTCAAGGCTGAATACCAAGTTAACTAGGAAAATGACCGTACAATCGATGAAACAAGCAAATAGTGCTTTAGCATTCTCAGTTTCTACATATTTTTGAACTGAATTTTACATAAGTGAGCAATCATGACTGAGGTATTAACAAAGTTCATGTTGTTTGGAGTATAGGACAGAGGCTGATGCGTTATACACCTCCCCGTATAACACACCAGCCTCAGATATGCATATTTCGAGATATAATATTGTTTAAAAGGAGGTTTTGATGAGTTCTGCGATGATGAAACCGGAAATGGAAAGTTATCAAGATAATGTATCTACAGTCAGGTACGTATACCGAAACAAGACCCGTTGTAGATTCAATATTTCCGGCCTTAAAAATTCCAATACCTTCTCAAAATATTTGACAGAAAAATTTCGTAATCATGAGGGTATTCTCAAAGCAAAACCCAGTACTATTACGGGAAACATACTTATAGAATTTAACCCTGAAAACATCAGGCATAAAGAGATTTTTTCAGAGTTAAAAAGTCTGGTAAACGGTTTTCTTGAAACAGAAGTTTATTCAAAAAACAGAAAGGTCATTGCCTTATACCCCCAACACAAGAGAAGGTGGATTTCTTCTTCTCCAACAGATCGAAAATCCCATGCTTCATCAACCCATGCATCTAAATGTAACTGTACATTATGCACAAAAACCAGTAGTGACGGAAGTGTCATATTGCCTCAACTGAACAAAATTATACTTCATGTTGCGATTGAGGCAGTGGGAAGTATGGTTCTGGGAGGTGTTGCCAAGAGGTTGATGGTTGGATCATTAAGCCGCTTGGTTTTTTAGACATTAACTTTCACGAATTTACACTAATCCAATCTGGCCAAGAGTGAACCAGAAAGAGGTTGGATTTCAGGAGAATATGTCACCACGGAAAGACAATTTCCTTACAATAGAAGCTCTGTTCAGGGAGTTTCTCAGGGGTAAAGGTTTAAGTTACACCTATGAAAGGCAACAAACTCTAAAGGAAATCCATGATGCCTCACAGGCAGTTAAGCACTTCTCAGTCAACGGCTTATACATAAATTTACAGGCAAAAAGAAGCCGCATATCTAAAAGCACCCTTTACAGGACTATAAAACTATTGGAAGGTTCCGGAATAATAAGGAAAACTGATATTGATCCGGACCATTACGTCTACGAAATAGTTGAACAAAATAATATTGGTCATATGGTGTGCGTAAAGTGTAAAATTATCATAGAAATAAATTACAGAGAAACAAAGAAATTAATAAACCGTATTTGTAGTGAAAAAAAATTTCAATATAAAACTCATACGTTTGAAATCAAGGGTTTCTGTAACGATTGTATAAGTTCGGGGTTCAAGAGAAAATGACTGATGACTCATTGGGAAATATTGTCAGGTGTGTCCATTCTACAAGAGGTCGTTTAAGATTTAAGCTTACGGCTTCAGCTATCAGCGCATACAGGAATCTTGATGCAGAGCAAAAAGAAGCTCTGAGTGAAAAGCAGGAAGTAATGCTTGAAAGGATTGAGAGTATGCAGGGAGTCACATCCGTTCGTATAAATAAAATCATTGCCTCTATTACTATATCATACAATCCGCAAGTAACTACGGAAGCTGCAGTCAAAACATCATTAAGCTCTATTGTAAAAGAGTATTATCCTTCTTAGAGTATATAGATCAGAAGACCGGCCTCTCTTTCAAGAGGCCGGACTCAGGCGCAAAAGATCTCCTGCCTGAAAGTCAATTTACTTTTCAATACATTTAATTACTCTTTTTCTTCATCCATCTCCTCTTTGACCTCAGCCACCATATCCTCAAATTTTTCTTTGCTTTCCGCATAAGCCTGTTTCATTTGGTCTTTCAATCCCAGACCTCCCTTGATAGCACTTTTCATGAGAGGCTTGGCGGCTGATGCAATCAATGGGTAAACGGCCATAGCCACAAGGGCGGAACCAACACCAAAACCAAACGATTTAGCAAAATTTATTTTAGCCATAACGACCTCCTTTCGATAAAAGGTTCGTTTGCACGCTTGCCGTCAGACAGGGAAAACGAACCCGCATTATAATTTAACAATCCATTATACCAATAATAAGATAAAGTTTAACACTCATTAGTGTAGGGCTCGTTTTCCAAACTGGTTCTCCGGTAGAGATTGGTATTCATTTATTTTTAGTTTTGTAAGTCCTTTTGCTCTTTTTTGCCTTCCCTGTCTCTTCTTCTTTTACTTCAGCCACCAAATCCTCAAATTTTTCCTTGCTTTCCGCATATGCCTCCTTCATCCGGTCCTTCAGACTTGACCCTCCATTCATTGCCGAGTCCATGATCGGCTTGGCAGCCTTGGCGATTATCGGCATAACCACTGCCGCCAATACAACCGTACCAACACCCATTCCTACAGTCCTTAACAATCGATAAGGCAACATTAAAAACCTCCTTTCAAAAAAAGTTCGTCTGATACTCCATGAACGGTTACAAACGTTAACTTACATTAGTGTCTTTACCCACTTTGGTTAAATACAATCTGCTCGAATTAAAAACAACACCCAAGGTGTTCGCATTATGAAGAATAGCCGCAGTGAGTGGCGAGATCACCCCAAACATTCCCAGTAGTATTCCCAGGGAGTTGATACCGATCGAAAAAGTAAAATTCTGATGAATCATCTTCATGGCCTGTTTACTAATTTGTATAGTTTCAGAAACAGATTGCAGGCGGTCTCCCGTAATAGCCACGTCTGCTGCCTCAATGGCAACATCAGTTCCATTGGTCTTCATTGCGATCCCTAAATCAGCAACAGCAAGCGCGGGCCCATCATTAATACCATCTCCCACCATTGCAACACGATTACCCGCATTCTGAAGTTCTTTCACAAAATCCGATTTATCTTCAGGCAGCATGGACGCCTTAATCTCATCAATGTCCAGTCCCCTTGCCATGACAGAGGCAGATTCATAATGATCACCGGTTACCACGTAAATTTTATTAACCCCGTTTTCACGAAGATCTGCTATGGTCTGATCAATACTAGGCCTTAATACATCTTTGACCCCGATAATTCCTATTAGTGTATCTTCTCGTGCAATATAAAGGACAGATTCACCGCTTTGTACTAATCTTTTCGATTGTTCACTACTTTCATGGTTCACCTCAATTTCCATATCATCCATAAAATGCCGGCTACCCACCAGAATCTGAATTCCATCGGAAATTGCCCGCACTCCATGCCCGATGACAACCTCGCACTCGGTATGTTCAGGGATAATTGCCTCCGTCTTATTAACGTGAACAAGAACGGCTGAAGCAAGAGGGTGACTCGAATGTTTCACGCCAATTGCCGCAGACAACAACACCTCTTCAGGATTATACCGGGATGCAAGTGAAATTACACGTGTTACCCTGGGTTCGCCTACTGTTAAAGTGCCTGTCTTATCAAAGATCACGCTGTCTATATTTCCTGCCGTTTCTAGGTTAGCGCCTCCCTTTATTAATATCCCCCTTCTCGCCGCTCCCCCAATCGCTGCAACAACCGCTGTCGGCGTGGATAGACCAACAGCGCATGGACACGCGATGACCAACATAGTCAAACTTCTGCGGATATCACGTGTGAAAATGAACGTAAGGGCAGATAATATGAAAGAGATGGGAATGACCCTTTGAGCAAATCGATCAGCCACGTTCTGTATATCTGCACGGCCCTCCTGAGCCTCTTCTACAATCTGTACAATCCTGGCCAATTGGGTTTCATCCCCAACCCTTTTTGCCTTGATGTACAGGGTTCCCATCTCTACAAACGTCCCTGCAAATACCCGATCTCCGGATTGTTTTGTAACTAGATTGGATTCTCCGGTGATTGCTGCCTGATTTACGGCCGCTTCCCCTTTAACCACCTCTCCATCTACAACGATTTTTTCCCCAATGTGGGTGACGACAACATCATCTACCTTTATATCCTCAACAGGCATTTTTACTTCAACTTCATCTACTACTATCCATGCGATTTCCTCATCTAAACTCAGTAATTCTTCAAAGGCTTTCCTGGATCTGCGTAAAGTCAGCGTCTTCAACAAATTACTCAAATCAATCAGCCAGACAACAACTAGTCCCGTTAGACTTTCGCGAAGTACAAAAGTGGCAATCGTTGCTACCGTGATTAATGTATCGATGTTGACCTTATCTTTTCCCGCCAACACCGCCAGGCCGTTTCGGAAGACCGGATATCCCACTACGACTGTTGTTATTCCACTTAGACCAAGTAACGCGCCGCTATTGGCTAAGCGGGTAGGGCCAAGGAAGCGGCGTTTAACAAATAGAAAGAAAAGAATCGCGCCGGTTGTACACAATTTAATAATCTGCCCCTTAATGGAAAGCCCTGACTCGACATCCATTTCCTCTGTTTTATTCCCTGCTTTACTAACGTTTCCTCTGCAGTCATGCTTGGCTACTCTCTTTTTTCTGGATTTACGGAGACGACGATCTTTCTTCTTGTCAATCACAGGCTTGAAAGAATCAAGGTTTTTGATTAATTCATCATGTGTCAACCTTTCAGGCTCAAAGAGTACAAGCACCCTCCCTGTTAAGGCATTAGCCTCAATATTCAAAACCCCTTCTATATTTGAAAATTCAGATTCAACCTTTCTGACAAACCCTAAAGAGTTTCTTAGACCGCCTACATCATGACGCAACCGCCCACGGGTTTTGTGCGTATAAGTACCATTTCCGTTAATACCATTATTTGTGTGACAACTTGCACTCATTCGGGATTATTTCTTTCAAAAACAAATCTATTAATAAAATAATGAATAAATAATTTGTAACTAATTACAAAAGATAATTTCTTCTGAAGCGTACTCAATATACATGTAAATGTTGGAGTGTGTCAAGCGTAAGTTCTTGTTAAATAGAAATTTGCAATGAGACTCAATTTCATTTAACATATTGATATTTCTAACCTGCTCCCGTTAATTGTTGTCTTTCGCAAATATTCATAAGTATTGATTTCATTGACATTTCTAACGGAAGTCATTTGCAAATACACACCTTAAGATATTTTCTCATAACAGCTCGTCCTCTACTTCCTGTCCTTCATAACAATCTAGATTGAAATCTATAATCTATTATTGCGATTATTCCCACAGCATAAAAAAAGCCTTCCAACATGATTGCTGAAGGGCTCTCTCATATAAGAACTCCCCACGTTCCTACAAAATCCGAACTTTTACTATTGGTATGCAACCCGGCATTAGAATGGCTTATAAAACCTATAAATATGAATATTTGCGAGGGACAGGAATATAGGCCCTCGGTTGAATTTTCAACCATCCTAAAACTAAGACCAAAATCTTAATTTTAAGATCAATTCCAACAAAACTTGTGCGAATTAAGATAATTAGAAGATTTTTCGTTTGAAAATAATCAGTGAGACAATGGTCAGTCCGACAACCAGCAGGGTCTTCCCCATTATTGATTTTGTTTTGACTGGTTTTTGTGGTGCCGTCTTTTGGCGTGCCGCAGTCTTTTTCTTTGGCACCTTTTTTTCAGGGGCTGATGAACGGGGTTGTTTTTCCCGTTCTGGTTCGGCCGAGTCATTGCCAAGGGTCAGTTTTGCCCGTTTTACCATAATCCATTCTCCTTATTGATCCATGTAAAAAGCCCTTTCATTTCAGATGCCGCCTTACCCTTACTGTCAAATTCAGTTACGGCCCTGCCATCGATCAGAGAATGGCTGAATGCCACCCGGTTGGACAGAGAAACAGGTGCCACAGGCAGTCCGTAAACGGTTAAAGCATCCCTTGCTTCGGTGACAATGGCTGTCTCGCCGGTCCTACCGGGAAACGGACAACCGTTTAAAACAATGATGCCTTTTGTCATGGTTTTTTTTACGATGTTAACGCTTGCGCCAATCGCTTCAAGGTCAAGTATGGCCGGCCGACTGGGGATCAAAACTATATCAGCGGCGTTGGCTGCAATAACTGCATCCGATTCAGAGTGGGGGGCTGTGTCGATAATCAGAAGATCGGTATTTTCCATTTTTAAATCAGAAATGGTTTGATTCAAGTTTGATGCGGTCATACCGATGACCTGGGGATTTTTAAGCTGCCTTCTTTTACTCCAGAACATTGCACTTTGTTGGGGATCAATGTCCACAATCATTGTTTTTATTTTTGCGGCAGCAGCAATCACCGCAAGGTGGATGGACATAGTTGTTTTTCCTGTTCCCCCTTTTTGAGCAAGCAAAGTAATAATTTTCATACCAAAGCCTCACTACAACCACTCATGGATGTGAGCTAAATTAACATTTGTGTCTTACCGTATAAATTTTAAACTCACATTGCAATGAATAGTTAGTAACAAGTTATTATACAGTATCTGTATATCATCAATATTGTAATGATATTCAGAAAAGCCAGATTACTACTTTGTGGAAAAGTAGTTCTGAGACTTATAAATCAATATTTTTGACTTACGGTAAAATACCGATTTACTTTTTTATATTATTGTTTATTCTAGTTTTATAAATTTGAAAGTGGGAGACATAAGCGGCAACTTATGCCTTCCGAATCATTATTCCCATTCACCAATGAAAAAGAATAACAACAATAGAGCTTTCATATTAGTTAAAAATTTAAATATATCAACTACAAAAACCAGTGTTGAGTACGTCCACCAAGCGCACGCAAACACTGTTTTTTTTGGTTTCAGTTTGGGAAAACCCTATGACTTGATACTAAGAAACAATTGGCACCAAGTTTTTTAAGTTGCTGTTAATCATGTATGGACAATGAGAATACGTGGCTGGAGTCAGATTATCAGCCAACTATCAATTTATTTTGCTGAAAGAATACAGGCTGGTTTGTAATGTTAGTTTTGAGGTTTACACAAGATTCTTGACAGACTCGACAGACTCATTTTTTCCTGTTGGACGTATGTTAAATCGCATTGTTTTGCCTCTCACTAAAACGATGGGCTCTGCACCTTTCCATCCTTACTTCAATCACATAACTCCACATCTTTATTTTATTTTCATCTTTCATTTGCTGGCATAGCCCCCCCAAAATTCTGATCTCTAGAACATCCATAAAATATTCTACGCCATGACTTAAAAGTGGACATTGGAAACCCTTCTTACCCCTTGCCATTACAACCTCCCTCCATTTTTGGCACAACCACTTCATTGTTGTAGACCTCCAAACCTGAAAGGTTATTTGTTTTCTGGCTCCTTAGAATCAAGTAATTAAACACGGCACACCACAGTACCCACACAACCAATAAAACCTTTAAATAGAGATCTTTCA
>JACKQG010008096.1_pt1 | contig 10355 bp, 10 predicted proteins | sample 8237621 | NCBI WGS metagenome assembly JACKQG01 (sample SAMN15677084, study PRJNA649215) | marine metagenome | biome: marine; feature: Black Sea; material: saline water; isolation source: suspended particulate matter (SPM) from the Black Sea western gyre | collected 2013-06-09/2013-06-10 | depth...
CAGAACATCGCGGGCCTGATCTTCGATCCCATGGTGCCCGCCATCGAGAAGTACCGCGACGAGCTGCTGGCCCAGGGCGCCGACCTGATCGCCCTGCTCATCCACGAGGGCCTGCCCTACGACCCCGAGGCCGGCTGGAAGCGCATCACCGAGAGCGAGGACGCGGACAGCGACCAGCAGGACGCCCAGGGCGGCGGCTACGGCTACGTGCACGGCGGAGCGATGAACCTCATGGAGATCGTCAACGCGGTCGAGGGCATCGACTTCGCGGTCGGCGGCCACACGCACCGCGGCTACGACGAGCCCTGGATCGATCCCATGACCCACACCATGTGCTTCGAGTCCTACGGCAACGGCTCGAGCGTGGGGCACGCCATCCTGGAGATCGACCGCGCCAGCGGCACGCTGGTCGGCTACGAGACGCCCCACGACCGCGGCACCCTGATCACCCTCTTCGAGGACGAGCTCTGGCCCGAGGAGAACATGCAGCGGGCGCTGAAGACCTACATCGACGAGGCCGAAGCGGCCATGAACATCGTGGTCGGCAGCTCGGCCGTGAACCTCACCCGCGGCGGCCCCGGCTCGAACCTGGTGGGCAACCTGGTGACCGACGCCATGCGCGAGTATTTCGACGCCGACTTCTCGTTCCAGAACATGGGCGGCCTGCGCGCCGACGTGCCCTCGGGCGACATCACCGCCAAGGACGTCTTCAGCGTGCTGCCCTTCGGCAACGAGCTGGTGATCGTGAAGATGAAGGGGGAGATGATCCGCCGCATCGTCGAGCGCAAGGTGTTCGGCACCTCGGGGGGCCTCTGCACTTCCGGCGCCCGCATCGTCTTCAACAAGAACCGTCCGGACTGGGACCGCGTCACCAAGCTGGAGGTCGGCGGCGGACCCCTCGACCCCGAGCGCGTCTACGACGTGGTCTGCACCTCCTTCCTCATGGAGGGCAACAGCGGCCTCGATTTCCTGACCACGATCCCGGCCCGGGACATCAACCTGACCCAGATCACGACCGCCGAATCGGTCGAGCGCTACCTGAAGCTCCACAGCCCCGTCCGGCCGCGCATCGACGACCGCTGGGTGGAGGACTCCAGGGCCTCGCAGGAGCCCTATCTGGCCGCTCCGGCCGAGCTCCCCTGACGAATTCAACTCCCTGCCAGTTACGGCTTAAGCCCGCCCGATTACGTCCGATGAAAGGACCGTCGGGCGGGCCTGGCGCCCGGCCTCCACAAGCGCACAACGACGGGATCCGAGGGATCCGTCCCGATGAGCAACCGAGGAGTCGGTAGTGTTAGAGTTGAAAGCTGGCGTGGTCAACGAGCAGCTGCGCCGTTTCCGCCGACGCATGAACAAGATGGTGGTGGGACAACCGGCGGCGAGCGACAGGATCTCCGATTGCTTCAGCCGCCTCATCGCGGGGATCCACGATCCCGAGCGCCCGCTGCTGACGATGATGTACATGGGCCCCACGGGCGTCGGCAAGACCGAGACCGTGCGCTGCCTGGCCGAGTCGATCTTCGGCGACCGTCGCGCCTTCACGCGCATCAACTGCCAGGAGTTCTCGGCCCACTACAACATCTCCAAGCTGCTGGGCTCGCCCCCGGGCTACGTGGGCGGCGAGATCCGCCCCCTGCTCGCCCAGGAGAACCTCAACAAGCACCACCTCAAGGCCATCGAGCGCCACAGCGGCATGATCTGCGAGGAGGGCGGCAAGCTCGCGGACATGTTCCCCTCCGACGCCGAGCGTAACCTGTCCATCGTGCTCTTCGACGAGATCGAGAAGGCCCACCCCAAGATGTGGAACACGTTGCTCGGCATCCTCGAGGACGGCCACCTGGTGCTGGCCAACAACGAGGAAGTCGACTTCACCAACTCGATCATCGTGCTCACCACGAACGTGGGCAGCCAGGCCATGAACGCCCAGCTCTCGGGCAGCGGCATCGGCTTCTCGGCCGGCCGCACCCTCGATCAGCTGGACCGCAACATCGAGGAGGCCGTCACGCGCGAGGCCAAGAAGATCTTCCCCATGGAGTTCCTCAACCGCTTCGACGAGCTCGTGACCTACCACACGCTCAAGCGCGATCACCTCTTCGCGATCCTCGACAACCACATCTCCCAGGTGCATCACCGCGCCATGGGCAGCTCGGAACCCTTCCTGCTGGAGGTCTCGCCGCGGGCGAAGGAACGCCTGGTCGACGAGGGCACCGATCCCGAGTACGGTGCGCGCCCCCTGAAGCGCGTGGTCGAGATGCGCATCGTCACGCCGGTCTCCCATCACATCTGCAGCGAGCAGATCCGCCGCGGCGACCTCGTGATGATCGACCACGACGGCGACGACTACGTCTTCCTCAAGGAACCGGGCATCGACTGGGAGAACGACCTCGCGGCCTCGCAGCTGCGCCCGTCCAACAAGTGGACCCGCACCGACCTGGGCGTCCGCGACGACGGCGGCGAGAAGAAGAAGATGGTGGAAGAGGCGGGGCAGCTCCACGCCTACGCGGAGACCCTGACGGGGTCCGGCAGAGAGTAGCCTTGCTCGAGGGGGTCGGCGGCGCGGACTACCTCCCAGCCCGCACCGGCGGCCCGAAAGCGGGGGGCGGTCCCCAGGGACCGCCCCTCTTGCGTTGTCCGGAATCCGCGCCCGGTCAGGGCTGGAACAGGATGCGTCCGCAGCTCTCGCAGGACATCACCTTGTTCTCGTGGACCACCGAGGTGAAGGAGGTCGGGACGTTGGCGAAGCAACCGGTGCAGTGGCCGTCCCACACGGGGACCACGGGGTTGTCGTACTTGCCCTTCAACCGCGAGTAGTAGCCCTTGTGCCGGGGATCCACCTGGGCGAGCAGGCCCTCGATGTCCCCCTTGATCTTCTCCGCGTCCATGGGGAAGCCCATGGCCTCGAGCTCCTGCGCCTTCACGGCGTCCTGCGCGTCGCGCAGCTGAAGCTCCAGGTTCTGGATGGATACCAGCAGGACCAGTTGACGATTCATGGGCTATTCCTCCGTCAGCACTTTGCAGAAGGCCTCGTAGCCGTCGGCCTGCATCGCGGCGTCGCGCAGCGCATCGTCCTGCAGCTTCTCCGTCAGCACGGCCAGCGAGCGGATGTACTGGTTGCCGACGTCCTGCGGCGGGGCGATGAGCATGAAGAACAGGTGCGTGGGCCCGCCGTCGATCGAGTCGAAGGGGACGCCCGCGCTCGAGCGCGCGATCACGATGATCAGGTCCTGGGCCGCCAGCGTGCGGCCGTGCGGGAAGGCCACGCCGGGTCCCACGGCCGTGCTGCCGAGGGCCTCGCGGCTCTTGAGCATCTCCAGGATCGTCTCCTTGTCCCCGATGGGGGAGCCGGCCACCAGTGCGTCGGCCATCTCGGCCAGGACGCCTTCCTTGTCGGTTGCTTGGAGGTCGGGGATGAAACGGTCGGGAGACGTTAGCTGGATAACTTCCTCGATGTCCAATTGACACCACCTCGCAGGCTGGTTGAAGCTACGAATGCACTGGAACAATGAAAACCTAAGCAATAGCTTTTGAAACCTCAAGGCTCATTTGCCGGACCGGGCCGATACGGGGAGGACACGGGTGGACCGAGGCGAGGCGGGAGACAGGCGCGAAGGGGTGGTCATCCGCTCCCAGAGCGGGTACTGCACGGTGCTCTGCGAGGGGCTGGAATACCTCTGCAAGCTGCGTGGCCGCCTCAAGCGGGGCAAGCAGCGCTCCCGCACCGTGGCCGTGGCGGGCGACCGGGTGTCGTTCCGTCCCGTGGCCGACGCCGGCGGCGATACGCCGGCCGGGGTGGTGGAGGAGGTGCTGCCCCGCGCCAACAGGATCTCCCGCTCCTCCTCCCGGCGGGACCGCGGCCGCACCGAACAGGTGCTGATGGCGAACCTCGACCAGATCGTGGCCGTCCAGTCCGTGTGCCAGCCCGAGCCCATGACCGGTTTCGTGGACCGCATGCTGGTGGCGGCCGAACAGTACGGCGTCGCGGGCCTGCTCTGCGTCAACAAGATTGACCTGGACCCCGCCGCCGCCGCCGATCCTCGCTGGGACCACTACGCGGCCGTGGGCTACACCCTGCTGCGCACCTCCGCCGAGACGGGCGAGGGCGTGGACGCCTTGCACGACGCCCTGCGCGGCAAGCTCTCCCTGCTGCTCGGCGCCTCGGGTACCGGCAAGAGCTCCCTGCTGGCCCGGGCCACGGGCCTGGAACTGGAGATCGGCGACGTGACCGCCAAGACGGGTCTCGGACGCCACACCACCACGCGCACGGAACTCTTCCCCATCGGGGACGGCGGCTTCATCGCCGATTCGCCCGGCATCCGCGGTTTCGATCTCTGGGAAGTGGAGCCGACGGATCTGCGCAACCTGTTCCCGGAATTCCTCGCGTCGGCCGTGGAATGCCGCTTCTCCACCTGCGTGCATCGCGACGAGCCGGGCTGCGGCGTCAAGGCGGCCGTGGGCGCCGGTGCGATTCCCGCCTGGCGCCACGAGGCCTATTTGCTCATCCTGGGGGATCTGGAGACGGGCACGGCCGAGCGCGGCCCTCGTCGCAGGAAGTAGGCGTAGTAGGCGGCGGCCTCCTGGCCCTCGTGGAGCACCCGATCGACGGGCAGGCTGCCGGTCCAGGCGACGAAGGGCGTCCAGCGCTCGACCTTCTGCGCCTCGTGCCAGCCGGGCAGCGGGTCGCCCAGCCAGGCGTCCGACTTGCTGACGACCTCGTAGGACACCAGGCCGGTGGCGGCGCTGGTGGCCAGGATGAACAGCATCTTCTGCAGGCCGCGCAAGGCGCCGGACCTCCCGTTGGGGACGGTGTCGGTGACAGTCGAGGAACAGCCATCGGAGCAACCGGGATGCCAGGAGGGTACGTGAAGGCGCAATCTTTCCGCAAAGGGGTGAAACGGACGGTCTCCGGCCTGCTGGCGCGTTTCTGGCGCCGGCGCCGGCTGAGCGCCGCGGAGGTCCGCGCCCTGCGACCCGGTCGGATCCTGATCGTCCGCCCGCACAACCAGATGGGGGACATGGTCTGCGCGACGCCGGCCCTGCGCGCCATCCGCCGCCAGTATCCTGACGCCGAGATCGCCCTGGTCTGCGCGCCCGTCAACCGCGACGTGGTGCTGCACAATCCGGACCTGGATCGCGTCTACGTCTTCGACAAGCACGCCTGCACGCGCCCGGGGCCCCTGTGGCGATTCGTCGGCGAGCTGCGGAACTTCGGGCCGGATCTGGCGTTCGTGCTCGCCTCGGTCTCCTGGTCGGTGACCAGCGCCGCGCTGGCGGGCCTGTCCGGGGCCGAGGTGATCGTGGGCGCCGACAGCCTGCCTTTCGGGTTCGACATCAGCCGCCACGCCTTCTCCCTGGAGCTGCCGTCGTTGCCGGAAGTCGACCGTCACGCCGTGGATCACAACCTGGCGCCGCTGGACGCCATCGGCTTCGACACGACCGAACGCGACACGGTGGTGGCCTCCGCACCCGAGGAACTGGCCCGTGCAGGGGACCTGCGCCGCGGCGTACCGGGCGAGGGAGCGTTGTGGATCATGCATCCCGGCGCCGGCAAGGACGACAACCTGTGGCCGGCCGAGCGCTTCGCCGAGATCGCCGCGCGGGTCGTCGCCGCGGGCGATCCCCTGCTCGTGCTGCAGGGCCCCGCGGACGGGGCGGTCATGGCGCGGTTCCGCGCGGCCTGCCGGTCGCGGCTGGAACCCGACGCGCTGGCCCGGGTCGCGGAGATCCCGACGACCACCGTCGGCGTCTGCGCCGCCCTGCTGACGCGGGCGAACCGTTTTCTGTGCAATGACACCGGCCTGATGCACGTGGCCGGCGCCGTAGGCGTGCCGACCCTGGCCCTGTTCGGTCCCACCGATCCCGCGCTCTGGGCGCCGCGCGCCGAGACCCTGACCCACCTGCGGGGGGAAGGGGGACGGCTCGCGTCCCTGTCCGTGGATACCGTCTGGGATACCTGGCGGACATTGCCGCCCCGTCCCGCCGCAACCTGAGGAAGGCCGAGATGGACATCGCGATCGCGATCCTGGTGCTGCTGTTCTCCCTGTCCGTGCACGAGTCCGCCCACGCGGCGGCCGCCCTGCGCATGGGCGACGACACGGCCCTGCGCATGGGGCGGGTCACGTTGAACCCCCTGGCCCACATCGACCCCATCGGCACGATCGTGGTGCCGGTGGTGATGGCCCTGCTGCCCGGCGGGATCATGTTCGGCTGGGCCAAGCCGGTGCCGGTGAACACCCGCCTGCTGGGCAACCCCCTGCGCGACCATGCCATCATCGCGGCGGCCGGCCCGGCCAGCAACCTGGTCCTGGCAGCCGTCTTCGCCGTCCTGCTGGGCCTGCTGGCCGGCTTCGCCCACCTGCGTCTCAGCGCGGGCGCCGAGCTCGGGGCCGCCTACACCTTCCTGCACCTGCTCTTCCAGTGGGGCGTGATGCTGAACATCCTGCTGGCCCTGTTCAACCTGATCCCACTGCCGCCCCTGGACGGCAGCTGGATCCTGCTGTCGACCCTCAAGGGCGACCTGGCCCGCCACTATGCCTCCCTGCGTCCCTACGGCTTCCTGCTGGTCCTGCTGCTGATGAACGTCGGACTCGGCAAGGTACTGCACCAGGGCGTCATCTACTTCAGCGGCTGGTACCTCAAAATCTCCAACCTCGTCGGGAGCCTCTTCGTCTGACCGACCGGATGCACCTCCGATGCGTGTCTGCTCATACGAAGGTGGACTAAGCCCTGGGGGGCGGGCCTTCTGTTCCGGGGGCGTATGGAGGGTCCTGGAGCCAGGAGGGCGGAAGGGCCCGGAATTCGAGCGAGTCGCCGACAGGAGGTCGGCGACAAGCGCCCCTCGGAACAGAAGGCCCGCCCCCCAGGGCTTCGCCCCACACTCCGCAAGAACCATATACGAATCCGGTAGGACATCCGGTCGGACAGTAAACGAGGAAGCCCCTGACGGGGCTCCCTCTTGCATGGTCGGCAGGAATGCTACGGCTGGTCGGGGTGGTACGTGTCGTAGTCGCCCTGCAGGCTGACCTCGATGCTGGCCTGCGCGCTCTCGTTCCCGCTCAGGTCGACCGCGGTCACCTGGTAGGTGTTGTAGCCGGATACCGGGGTGACGTCCAGGTACATGTTCTCCTGCTGCGGCTCTTCCGTCAGGGAGATCATCCGTTGGCCGGTGTCGCGATAGATGTTGAAGCCCGCGAAGTCGGTATCCGATGTGTTGGGCGACCACGTGAGGTTGATCTGGGAGTGCCAGGAGCTGCCCGCGAGCTGGGTCGGAACGGCCGGCGGGGCCGTGTCGACGTTCGTCGGTGCGATGTCGGCTTCGTTGCTGCTACAGCCGCTCAGGGCGAGCGCGGCGACGGCGACGGCGATGATCATGGTTCTTTTCATGGTCACCGTATCTCCTTGAAGAGGTGTTTCAGGCTGTGGGACACTCAGTTGCATGCGGTGGACCTGGCTGTCGGTTGATGTCGCGCTGTCACCGATGCGATACCGTTACCACCTTCGTTTGCATGGCCCATGCCAGGCCGTCGAACACGGCTGGTGAATAGTTAACCGATAGTCATGCAATGTGTTGTGCCATTTCACGGACCCAGGCCTCCTGCCTCGTGATGCCTCATCGTGCCGCGTGAATCCTCAGGACGTGCCGTCTTGCGAAACCTGCCCTCGCCCCGGATGCATTATGCAAGCCGGCGGGAGGGAAAATCCCTTGACTCCAAGTCAGTTATGCGGGACGATGGGGCTTGAGGCGTGTCCCCGGCAGAGGGGATATGTCCGGGGGTCAACGGAAAGGGGTACGTGATGACCAAAGCCGATATTGTGGAGGATATCGCACAAAAGACCGGCCTGACCAAGAAGGAAGTCGCCGAAACGGTCGATCTCTTTCTCGACAAGGTCAGCCATCTTCTCGTGCAGGAGCGTCATCTGGAGATCCGCGGGTTCGGCACGTTCAAGGTGAAGGAACGCAAGGAAAGAATGGCGCGCAATCCCCGCACCGGGGAGGCCGTGCCCGTCCCCGCGCGCAGGGTGCCCATCTTCAAGGTCTCCAAGATGCTCAAGGACAAGGTCGCAGCCAGCGGTTTTTGACTTTCGTTACCAACTCGGGGCGCCATCCCGCTGGGCCCGATCGATTGCAGCACAGACAGCACCGGCCTTTCCGTCAGTGACGGGAGGGCCGGTGTCCTTTAATCTGGGACCTCCGAAACCGACGGCGACAAGGAGAGCGATATCATGCGATTCGTGGATCTGCGCAGCGATACGGTCACCCAGCCCGACGCGGCCATGCGCCGGGCCATCGCCGAGGCGCCCGTGGGAGACGACGTCTTCGGCGACGATCCCACGGTCAACCTCCTCCAGGAGCGGATGGCCGACCTGCTGGACAAGGAGGCGGCCCTCTACGTGCCCAGCGGCACCATGGCCAACCAGACGGCCCTGCGGGCCCAGACCGGCCGCGGCGACCAGGTGGTCTGCGAGGACGGCGCCCATCTCTACCGCTACGAGGTGGGTGCGCCGGCGGCCCTCTCCGGCCTGTTGCTCACGCCCCTCGCGGGCGAGGGCGGCGCCCTGCGCTGGGCCGACATCGAGCCCCACCTGAACCCCGACGACGCCCACTGCGCGCCACCGCGGCTGATCTGTCTCGAGAACACGCACAACCGCGCCGGCGGTCGCGTGCTGCCCCAGGCGGATGTGGTCGAGGTGGGCCGGGAAGCCCACGCCCGGGGTCTCTCGCTGCACCTGGACGGCGCCCGGCTCTGGAACGCCCACGTGGCCTCGGGCCTGGAGCTCGCCGAACTCGCCGCGCCCGCCGACACGGTCAGCCTCTGCTTCTCCAAGGGCCTGGGGGCGCCCGTGGGCTCGGTCCTGTTGGGGCCGCGCGAGGTGATCGCCAGGGCCCACCGCGCGCGCAAGCTCTTCGGCGGCGGCATGCGCCAGGCCGGCGTGCTCGCGGCCGCCTGCCTCTACGCCCTGGACCACAACCTGCCGCGCCTGGCCGACGACCACCGCCGCGCGCGGCGTCTCGCGGAAGGTCTGGACAACCCGGCCATCGGATTGGATCATGCCGTGGAGACGAACATCGTCATCTACCGGACGGCCGACGAGCAGAGGCTGCTCGCGCATCTGCGCGAGCGAGGCGTGCTGGGCGTGGCCTTCGGTCCCGGGCGTATGCGCCTGGTGCCGAACATGATGGTCGACGACGAGCAGATCGACCGGGCCCTGGACGCCCTGAACAGCTACCCGGAGGAACTGGCTTGAAGATCGTGATCGTCGGGGCGGGGGCCGTGGGCGACGATCTCGCCCGCACCGTGAGCCGTCGCGAGCGTGACGTCACCGTCATCGAGCTCAACCCCGATCGCGTACGGCAGGCCAAGGAGCAGCTCGACTGCCGCGTCCTGGAAGGCAACGGCGTCAACCCCACCTTCCTGGACGAGGTGGGCATGTCGGACTGCGACCTCTTCTGCGCCGTCACCGACAGCGACGAGGCGAACATCATCGCCTGTCTCACCGCGCACCGGCTGGGCGCCAAGGTCAAGGTGGCGCGGGTGCGCGACGGCGAGTTCTACCGTTCGGGCAACCTGATTTTCGACGGCATCGACATGGCCATCAACCCCGACATCGAAGCGGTCCGCTCCATGCGCGAGATCCTGTGGCAGCAGGCGGCCACCGACGTCTACGAGTTCGCCGGCGGCCGCGTGCGCGTGCTGGGCGCGCGGGTCGAGGACAGCGCCTACGTCTGCGGGAAGTCCCTGGCCGAGATCGAGAAGGGGCTGGGTTCCCGCTGGGCGCTCGTCATCGCGGTCGTGCGGGAGGGGGATACCCTCATCCCCCGCGGCGGCACGGTGATCGAGACGGGCGACCTGGTCTATGTGGCGGGCGCGCGCGGCGCGGTCGACAAGGCGCTGGCCTACGTCACCACGCCCTCGACCCAGTTGCAGAACGTGATGATCGTGGGCGCCAATCCCATGGGGCTGGAACTGGCCCGGGACCTGACGGCGCACGGCGTGGGCGTCAAGCTCATCGACCGCGACGAGGCGAAGTGCGCGTACGCGGCCGAGCAGTTGCATCGTGCCCTGGTCCTGCACGCGGACGGCACCGATCTGGAGCTGCTCAGGAGCGAGGGCGTGGACCGGATGGACGGCTTCGTGTCGGTGTCGAACGACGAGGAGACCAACGTCATGGCCTGCCTGCTCGCACACCACCACGGGCCGGCCAAGACCATCTGCCTGGTCAACCGCCCCGATTACGTGAAGCTGCTGCCACTGCTGGGCATCGACGCGGCCATCTCGCCGCGCCTGTCCACCGCGGACGCCATCGCGCGCTTCGTCAAGCGCGGCGCCGTGGTCAGCGCGCGCAGTCTGGGCTACACC
>JACKQG010008097.1_pt1 | contig 10355 bp, 7 predicted proteins | sample 8237621 | NCBI WGS metagenome assembly JACKQG01 (sample SAMN15677084, study PRJNA649215) | marine metagenome | biome: marine; feature: Black Sea; material: saline water; isolation source: suspended particulate matter (SPM) from the Black Sea western gyre | collected 2013-06-09/2013-06-10 | depth...
CCGCCACCCCCGCGGACGAATTCCTGAACGGCTCGCCTTCCCTCCGCGTCAAGCGCGGCGCCCTGCTTCTTCCCGCTGCCACCGGGAAAGACCACAACATCGAAGCGGCCCAGCGCCGAAGCCCGGATATCGGCCGCACTGACCAACTCACAATGGCACGCCGGTTCGCCCTTCATGATCGTCGGCAAATACTGCGTAGCAGCACGGCTGCTTCCGCCGATCTGGAAAACGGCAACTCGGATTTGCGCCGAGCTGTCTTTCGCGGCAGCGGCAGATTCAACAAACGAACGAACCAGACACTCCTCGTAATCCGTCGAGCGCGCCGTCTCTCCCGAGGCAACATGAGTTGCGGACGGCGGCGCCGCCACAAGCCAACCGGGACACAGGGCAACACAGATCGCGCCTTCATGCAATATCAGAATCGAAATCAGCTTCAACGCCCAGACGTGCTTTGGTTTCAGGTCATTCGGACTCGCATTCAACATCGTTCTATGCCTCAACGTGAGCGATTGCTGGAATCGAAACAGTTCACCCTTTGCATCTGCCGCCGTGCCAAAACGTGCCCGCGTCATTGGATCAGCCCCCCCGAGCCTTCCCAGGCGATCTCGTTTGCCTGGCCCGACTTTGGGAAGGCGACCGCCAGGCGGTACGAAGGCGTAAACTCTCGCGCATCAACGTGAAACTCGACACGAATCGTTTCATTCTTGGCGACGCGAACCGGTCGTTCAACCATCTGGGCGTACAATTGCCCCCAGTTGGTGAGTTGATTCAGAGCGTCGATTGCCGGTATGCCCGCATGCGTGACTACATGACAGCCAAGCAAAAACCCAGAAAACCAACCGTCGCGTTCCAGGGTTATCGTGTGGCACGTGTTCTGAATCACTTGACTGCGCATGGGAAGTGCGCCGGGAGAACAGTTGAACTGTTCGACGACAACCGGCGTCGAGCTAAGCCACGTACGCTTGGACGGATTGAAGACGATCTGAACGCCCCGCCCCTGATCGAGCCCCGTTTCTCCCGTTGCGATCCACGACGCGATAGCCGATCGCGGACGAATGGACGGCCTACTCACCGGAACCAAGATGGTCGCAATTTGTTCTGGAATGATCCGGGCACCGGCAACCAGAAGACGCTCTTGTGCATCGGCAAGGCTGTGCACCATGCCCTCGCTCGATGCAACCGTTCCGATCAACTCATGAATCAGCGCATCGCCGCACTGGCCGAGTTCAACGTCTGTGGACAATCCACAGTGCAGCCGGATTTTGTCTTTTGTGGACGCCGCGAGTGATTCGCGAAAAGCAGCAGCACGCCGATACGTCGTCGGGTTGCCTTCGATGGCATCCACTTGCGCGGCACCACCTCGCAGCACCATCATCGAAAGAGGCATCCGAGCCCCGGTGCCGATGTCCAGAAACCGCTTGCCGCGGCACAACGCCGGATCTGTGCCTGCAGCTTCGTAGGCCGCCATGCGCACCGCGTCTTTGAGCATAATCCAATAGAACGTATTCGAATAGCTATCGACGAACTCGCGGTTGTCCGTCGATTGGTTCGCTGCCTTGGATACGACAATTGTGCATCTCAGCACGCGTTGACTGAAATAGAATAGCCAGGCCAAGAAACGAGCGAGCAAATCACTCGCATCCGCACGGAAAGATTGCAGCCAATCAATCATAGGATCTTTGCAGGTGCAGCCCTTCGTGGTCCAACCGACGGCTCGACCTCAAGACGCTGCTTCACCAGGGCCACAGGTTGGCGGTCGAGATCGTTGATGATGATGTCGGTACTGTTTCAATCGACTGGTCTTCCATCCCCCACGTCCTGCAGAAAGCGGTCAATCCACTTGCCTACGACTTCGGCGGGCACCGTGCCGTTCTTCACTGCGTGCCACCTCGTTGACCAACAAATCTCTGCGCAGAGGACGAACGCTTCACTTTGCCTGATTCACTCCGCCAACACCCTGTGCAGGGCGACCATCTTCGCGTCGCGCGGTCCGTGGTCGCCGTGTTCGTCTTCATGGATCTTCTCGCCAACGAACCGCCCGAATTCTTCACCACCGGGGAGCGGCTGCGTGTTGCCGTCGAAACTTCCATGCGAGTCATGAATCAGGGCAACATTCCTGACTCGCGGCCACACCATGCGTTCCAGGAACTCCTCGTCATCACAGTATTCGGTGCAACGGTGGTGTGTGGCGCGCCACTCTTCCATCAACGCTCCCATGGGAACGACGCCTCGAACTCCTCCAAACGAACAGCCCATAATTGCGCGCCGGTGCCAAGGATGGTCACGAATGACATGGAAGGGCGCGCCGCTTTCGATCCACTCGTCCACGGCGCGGCGTTCACGATAACCAAGTCGGCTATCAGCGTCGCGCACAATCCATCGTGAAAACCCAGGATCGTCGGCGGCCAAGAACCGCCAGAACGTCCCTGAAAGCCCTTGACTCCTCGGCATTCTCACGACCTCCGCCCCGTGAGACATCAAACGGTCGGTCACGTCTGCGGAAATGCTGCTATCCACATAGAATCGGACCGTCCATCCCGGGTACACGTATCGCGCCAGTTTCACATTCTCGACGGCACCAGTCGCATAGATTCCTGCCGCGCCGTAAAGGCTGAAAGCGATGAGACCGGCGCGGCTTGGACGCTTCGCGGGCAGCTTCAATTCCCGCAGACCGCTTCGCGGCACGTACTGAGTCGGGCCAGGGATGGCTGTGCCGTTGTCTCGACATCCGGAATCGTGCAAGTGGTACGATCGGATATCGTAACAGGGATTGGCGATATGGTAATCCGCATGGGCCAATTCCCAGGCTAGACGGTTGTCACATCCATAGATCCCAAGCGGATAGTCGACGTCGAGCAAGGGACGTATGTGCCCCTGAAACACCCACGCGTCCTGAGAATTGTCCCATGCCTCCTGCACGGGATCTTGCCCGTTTCTCAGTTCCCATCTGCTTAGGCAAAGACAGACACCTTCCAGATCGTATTCTCTCAGCACGCCCAGCGTTCCATCAAAAGCAATGTCGGCGTTGCTGATCACGCTTATTTCGTCCGGCGAAGTTGCGCGCCGGTTCACCTCCGCGAAGAGCTCTCGATACGTCACTCGGCGGTCGGTCGACAACTCCGCCCATCGGAGTTTCGGGCTGCTGAACGGTATTTGCCGGCGAGCCTCGGAACAAGCCAAGACGGTCACGCGGTCAATCGTCGGATTCTGCAGATTCCGGCGGAGCGCTTCGTCCAATTCCATCTGCCGCTGCGCTTCTGGATGTCTGAAACAGTTGACGTACAGCGTCATTGGTGCATGCATTCTGCTTTGCCTTCGCCAGCGTTTTGCCGTTCTATATATGATATGGAGGTCAACCGAATCAGCATGCCAAAGTCGTCCGATCCACGCGGGTCGAGGCCCCAATTCTCGCAGAAGCGGCGGTGGTAACGACCGCCCGTGTCGCGCAGGGCCCGGAAACGAGGATCTGGTCGAGTTTCTGGTGTGAAGTGATCGATGGCGGATTCAGGGGTGTAGAAAACCCGCGCGTCCGCCTGCTTCAGCCGCAGGAAATGATCGAGGTGTTCACAAACTCTCAGTTGCTCATCGCAGGGTGCACGCATATAGACGGCACGCCGGGCGGCGTAGAAGTTGTGAATCACGTCGGACCTGCGGCAGATAACACCGCTCAACTCCGTCGAAACGCTGCAGTCAATCGGATGGATGACCAGTCTGCGCAGTGGCTTCGCGCCGGCGAAGCCGACGTTGGCCGCGTATTGGACGGTTCGCGGAGCACCCTGGGGAACGCAGGCCTGCAGCCAGCCGTTTGTCTCGTTCGTGTAGTGCTCCAAACCGCCCACAATGTCCGCCTGCCCGGCTCGAATCGGCCGCAGCATCTTTTCCAGATTGGTTTGACGCGTGAACTCGAAGTCCTCCTCGGCAACGACGACGCAGGGGGTATCAGCCGCGGCAACCGCTGCATTGCGCGTGGCGGAGATGCCCGAGTTGAAGGGCAGCAGGACAGCTCGGGCGTCGTGTTCGCAGATGATCTGCTGAAAGACGCTGAATTCTTCCTTGCCCCAATCGGCAGGGCGAAACGAGTTGTCCGCCACCACGATCGGGATTGTTGGGTAGAATCTGCGGATGGATCGCAACAGAGTCCGCAAAGCGTCAAACCGAAACAACACCGTGACACATACGGTCGTGTCGGAGAATCCAGACGCGATGGAATCGGTCAACTGCGACATGACGCTCGGCGGCCGATTGTTCAAAGCCGCGCGGTGTGGCGTTCTGGTCGTCATCGCATCACGATCTGCCATCGTAAGACTCGGCCGCCGCGCAGAGGCGCACGCATCCGGTGACGGAGCGGGCTCTGACACGGCCACTGCAGTCGTGATGGCCGCGACATACAGGCGGCTATCGTGGGCGAAGCCGACAGCTTTCATCTCAGCGACATGACGATGCCCTGTGCTTGACTTGCCTTGCCCCGCGTGTTCGCAGAGGCTGGGTATGTGATAGAAGCACTGGTAGCCCGCGCCGCCCAGCAGGCTTCCGACGATTTGATCCGTGTGTCCGTCTGAGGCCGTGTCTCCTGCGGTAGTATCCAGAATCCAATTCAAGGCCGCGCGGGAGAAGCACCACGCCAACGCGCCCCACGTGTCCGCGCCGACTGCGACGGCCTGCCAGCCGAACACGGGTCGGTGCCGGACAACGTTGTGCCAGGGAGTGTACAGCGAGGCAAATCCCCATGCCTCGTGTGGCATGTGCTGAAGTGCAAAATGCAGGGCCAGCGCGGCATCCGCCGTGAGTTCAATATCGTCTTCGCAGACGAGCAGGAATGGTGCGTCCGTGTGCTCGAGCAGGAATCCCGCAGCGTCCCGCCAATTATGCCACACCCCACGTCGTCTTGTGTTGGTATGGACCAAAACGCCGGGCATCGAGGCCGTATGCGTCCCAGGCTCCTCGAACAAGTGGATCGTCTCACTAAAACCGGCGCGACGTAATTCTGCGAGGCTGTTCTCCACGGTCCGTTCCGGCCGCGGCGCAGATACCATACCGATCGCCCACGCATCTGGTTGCGCTGCAACCGGCAAGGGTTGCTTGGGCAACTGCAGCGAACTCATAAGACCTCCGCCGTCACGGCCAAAGCAGCGTCGGTTGCCGATTGGGCGGGCGCGAAAACCGTCGCCAGGACGTTCAGCCCGTGCATGTCCCAGTCCATACACCGAAAGATCACGGGCGGCTGCACCAACCGCTCGCCGATATGGACAACGGTCAGTTCACCAACCAGCCGAGCGCCACTTCGCCAAAGCCGCAGCGTCCAGTCCCCAACCGCCTCTGGAAGACTGGCGGATCTCCAGACGGGCACTTCCGGGGTGGAGAGACCGGCATCGTACGCAATACAAATCGTATCCAACTGCAGCGGTCCTTCCTCCAAAGGAGTCTGGCAGGGCCGAAACGGATTCAGCGCCTCGACATTCAACTTCAGGCGGTAGTAGCGAGGCAGTACCTCTGTGACCGGCTCACTAGCTCGTCCGCGATCCACGGAGACCCGCGGATAGGCACATGCAGAACTGCCGCCGACACCGAAGAATTCGCGAGGTGCCCAATACGACCACGTTGGTGGGCCTCCGCCCAGAGGGATGTACTCCAAGCGGACCTGGAGTTCGTTTGGCACCACTGGATCGACAAAAGCCGGGCCCACCCCGTCGAGCTGCCAATCCATCCCATCCTCGGATCGGGATTCCACCGCGCCATTGTTGACGAAGCCCTCGACGGTGACGATCCTCTCAGCGTACCGAGGATTCGCCGACCCATATGCCGAGATGTTGCAGTGCAAGTCGACAGCATGTTCGGCCGGTGCGCCTACTTCGGGTGGTGATTCAATGAACACCACAGGTGCCTTGTGTTCTCCTCCTGGTCCGAATTGGGCTTGCTGCTGGCGTGAGTCAGCATTTCCTTCCATTACGGTGTCCCTCCTTCTACTGTGATGATCGTAGGATTCTCGTAGAGTGTCTGCCCGTATTGACTGAACAGGCCCCAGGGCCCGCGGTAATCCTCGCGATGCAAGCGTTGGTTGTGATACTCGTCGCTAATCCCACTGAGTTCCTTTCCGTCCCAGCGGGCCGAAATCAGGCCTTCCGGCCCAATTTCTATCTGCAAGCTCTTCGCGCTGCCGTTGGCCGGAATGGCCACCTCGTCGGCCCCCAGCTCCATCTCCGTCGCCAGTTCGCCCGAGTCAGGAACAATCCACGAGAGCGTTCGAACGACCCGCATGACACGCCCCTTTGACGTGAAACGCTCTTGAATGGAAATAAGTTGAAATTTTGCGACGAGCCGCTCGTCTTCGATCTTGTTCTTGTATGCCAGAAAGATCCCGGTGGAGCCTATCCAGACCTGTTGACGCATCGTAATGGAGAGCTGCACGTTGCCCTGCGCCAATTCGCCTAGCTTAACCATCCTGATCTGATCCGACATGATCTCATAGGCATTCAACTCGGGGCGGAAGCCCAACTTCCCGGACCCGTGGTAACCGGGCCAAATCAACTCTTCAGGCAGCCCTCCGAGCCGGTCCTCCCAACGTCTGAAGATCTCATCGCGGTTGCCTTCATCCCGCCCGGCCCGCGACCAAGGCCCCCACGAGACGATTGCGACGGCGGCGGCAATCACCGTTGCGGCGACGCATCCGGCAGCGACGGATGCGAACCACACGCTCGATCGCTTCGGTCGACCGAAAGTGCCCAGAAACGCCCGCAACTCGTCTGCCAAGTCCTGGGCCGTGGCATATCTATCGACGGCCTCCTTGGCCAGGCACTTCAGACAGATACGTTCCAACTCGGCTGGAATCGTTTCGTTGATGATTCTTAGCGGCGGGGGCGGTCGCTTGAGAATCTCCTCTCTGAGTTCTTCGGTGTCACCCGTGAACGGCAGGCGTCCGGCCAACAAGAGATACAAAACGATGCCTAGACTGTAGATATCGGTTCGGCCGTCCAGCAAATGTGCGTCGCAACGTACCTGCTCGGGTGCCATGTAGGGTCTTGAACCGGCGAATTCGTGTCTGTGCTTCCAACGCTCCGCCTCGGAGATGGCCAGTCCAAAGTCGGCGACGTGCGGCCGATTGTGCTCGTCCATGAGGATGTTTTGCGGCTTGATATCCCGATGGTAGATTCCCTTGCGATGAGCAAAGTGCAGCGCTTCCGCAATCTGCATCGTCAATTCGGCAGCGCGGCGAGGCTCTACTCGCTCACTTCGCGAGATCTTGCTGAGCGGCTCTCCTTCGATGTACTCCATCACCACGTAGCAGCCACCGTCTTCCAAACGGTCCCAGTCTCGAACCTGGACGATGCCCGGGTGCTGCAATCCGGCGGCGGTTCGTGCCTCGCCAAGGAAATCCTGCACACGTTCCTCGCCAGCCAATTCTCCGAGTTTCGGGACCTTAATCGCTACCAGCGTCTGCTCGCGTGGATCCCATGCCAGATACACGTGCCCGAAGCTGCCACTACCGAGCCTCTCCTTTACCTTGTAACGTCCAATCTTCTCGGGCCACGGCTCTTCTCGCGCGCCGGGTTCGGATTGCTTGACGACCTCTTGGGTCTCTGTTTCGACGCCCTTGGCCCGGTACGCGGTGTCAATTGACTGGGTACGCCCCTCGCTGGAAGCGTTGGCGGGCTGATCTGCGAAAAGGCCGCCACAAAAAGCAGGCAGCGCCCGCACAAACGCATCCAGTCGTTGGAATTCCGGCTCACGGAATAGCGCCTGACAATCGTGTGCCGCAGACATCGCGGCAGCGAGGGAGGATGTGTCGCGATCCAATGACTCCACAATTGTCTCACACCGGCGACAGGTAGTCAGGTGTCCGGCGATCTCTACCAACCGGTGATCCGTCAGTGTCCCCGCTTCGAACGCGTGTAGCTCGTCCAGGGTGGGGCACATCGGTTGCTCTCCGGCGGTGACATCAACCATGATTCCTCTCCGTGAGGTCGTCGACAATCTGTCGGCCGAAACAGCGGTCCGACTCGCTCGCCGTTGCATTCCGGACCGTTGTCACGGGCACCGAGCCAGCAAGCCGTATCACTCCGGGAAAGGTCCCTTCAGTACCGTATCGAACTCGTCGCGCAATCGCTTCCTAATTCGTGATTTGGCTAGGTAGACTTGGTTTCGTGAGATTCCCAGAACCCTGGCCACATCCTTCGGCAGCCTCTCCTCGACGACCACCATACGCAATGCCTCCCAGTCTTTCTCCGAGAACTCTCCTCGGACCAAGTCCACCATGCGGCCGTACAGGATTCGGACCTCGGTGCTCCGCGATGCTTCGCTATCGTCGAGTTCCTGATCCGGGACGTTCTCGGCTACCTGTCGTGCCGTGCTGCCTCCGCGGGCATGCACGTCCCTATGCCTCTTTCGGAGGCAATCGTTGATCGCGTTTCGCGTGATCGTCCGTAACCATCCACGGAAAGTGTCCCCGTCACGGTCACGCCGGAAGCCCTTCAGGTTCTTCGAGACGCGTAACAGAACCTCTTGGGTTATGTCCATCGCGTCCGCTTCCTGAAGCCCCCGTTGTTTACACCATCGGTACACGAGTGGCAGGTAGACGTGCACCAGCCGGCGCCACGCCGTTTCGTCGCCCTGCCTCGCCCGGTTCAGCAGGCCTGTTGTGACCGTGTCAACGTGCCCTTCAGGATTAACGTTTTGATCTGTCACAAAAAAACCTGTCGGAGAAAGACAACTGAGCTCATTAATCTTGGGGGGGCATCCAGGCCGGCGAATATCGCAGAAGACTGATGTATTGTCAACTTGTGGGTTTGCTTGCATTGGACCACGACCTGCGCGATCCACCTCGGTACCGCCGGCAGTCTGTCGCGTCCATCCCACCAGGAATCCACGATGTTCAACGGCCGAGGTGAATGTCGCCGGTGCAAAAAGTCCGTAGCGTCATACGTGCACGCCCTCCCACCGCATGTTAGCGAATTGGCGGCCAGAAGTGAATCGTGCTGTCATGCTTATCACGAGAAGGCAAAGCGGTCGCCTAACTCGACGAAGCGCGGCCATCCGGCTTCCTATGGATACCGTCTCCTCGGCGCTGACGCTGTCGGCTATAGCGAGAGTACGAATTCGACCAGATCGTCGACCTGCTGGGGACTGAGGTTATCGAGTTCGCCGTTCGGCGAGCCGTGCTTTCCGTCCGTCAACAGTTCCTTCACCGTCAGGAAGTGGCCGTCGTGCAGGTAAGGCGCGGTCCGCCAGCATTCGACCAGCGTGGGTGTGTCGAATTCGTCGTTGCGATCGTATTTGCCTCGGCTTCCGACGTCGCGCATTTTCAAGTCGGTATATAGCGGCTCGGGGTGGCACTTCGCACAGTTGATCTTCGTGTCGAAGAACAGCTTCTTACCCCGCTGGGCCGCCGGGCTGAGCTTGCCGCGCACCAAGTACGGACTGGGAACCGGCCGCAGCGACTTGAGATAGGCGTCAATTGCCGCGGCGTCCTCCTTGTGAGGAACTGTGAAAAGCTGGTGCGAAATCTTGCTTCGCACGGCCGCTTCGGCGTTCTCCAGGACACCCACAGACATGGATGGCGGGGTCTTGTGGGCCAGAAGCATGCTTCGAACGTTCTTGGGGTTTCCTAATCCGTCGTTCATCAAGTCCCAATTTAGAGCGTCGATCCGGGCGTCTGGGTGGCAACTAGCACAGCTCTGCCAGTGTTGGAAGCAGACGGTAGCGTCGTTGAACAGCATCTCGCCCCGACGCTGGACGCTTATCTTCGGCTTTGGTCCTAAAGCGATCGAGCTGCCTGCCTTGTCCTGCTTCGACTTCAAGTCGACTACCGGCAAATTGTCGGTGAAGTAGGCGGCCACGAAAGCCTTCGAGCCGACTACCGCTAGGCCGCGTGGTCCATTGACCGTCGGGTCACGTTCGGGCAGGCGCCAAGGTTCGCTGTCGTACAACCGGACTCGCCGGTGGAGGCCGTCCAGGAAGGCCAGATCGTTTGGCACATCCGAGGCTACCAATGAAGAACCTCTGTGCCCCGCCTTCAGGGCCTCCTCTCGGGTGGCGGGCATGCTGACCAGCTTTTCAATCAGGGCCTCGGCGTCAATGACACTCAGTTCGTGCGTGCCAGCCTGGGTTACGCAGATCGTTTTGCCGTCCTCTGAACAGGCTACGCCCCAGGGGTTGGCCGCCCCGAGGTCGATGTCATCCAGCAACACTGTGTTGATACGCTTCTTCCGGCGGGCGTCGATGACGCTCAGGGCGTTGGTGTTCATCCATCCGCGTTCCAACTGCGTGGTGGGCATCTGATACCTGGAGAGAAGATGCGTCACGTACACGTATCTGCCGTCCGGCGATATGCAGATCCCTCGCACCACCGTCGATCCATTCGA
>JACKQG010008098.1_pt1 | contig 10354 bp, 8 predicted proteins | sample 8237621 | NCBI WGS metagenome assembly JACKQG01 (sample SAMN15677084, study PRJNA649215) | marine metagenome | biome: marine; feature: Black Sea; material: saline water; isolation source: suspended particulate matter (SPM) from the Black Sea western gyre | collected 2013-06-09/2013-06-10 | depth...
TGCGTTATATCGTAGACAAAGATCTGAAAACAATCGAAAAATCTAAGAGATATTCACCGCATACAATTCGTCATTCATTCGCAACTCATATGCTTGACAATGGATCCGACTTGCGGTCTGTGCAAGAACTTCTTGGACACAGCAGTATATCGTCAACTGAAATTTATACTCATACTTCAATAAAGAAGTTGAAAGAAATTTACAAAACCGCACATCCGCACGGCGATAAAAAGGTGTAGTTTGAGTGTGATCTTTTGACATTATCTAATGATACAATTTATCTTATCAATGATTATTTTCACTATATTTCTTGCGAATAGCATCGATTGTGTCGTATATCTCAAAAAAATATTTTACTAATTTTGGATTAAATTCAGTTCCACTACCACACTTTATCGCTTGAAGAGTTTGATCTTTTGACCAGGCATTTTTGTAACATCGATGAGATATCAATGCATCGTAAACATCACAGATTTTTACAATTTGACCTTCGATTGGAATTTCATTATTTTTTTTCCCAGCTTTTATCTGAATTTGATTCGAAAAAATATCTTCTATTTTTCCCGGATATCCAGTTCCGTCCCAATTTTCATGATGATTCATAGCAATACTATAAGCCAATGTATCAACTTCGGAATCTGGTTCACTAAATAATCTTGCTCCATAAATCGTATGAAATTTCATCACATCTCTTTCGTTCGTAGTAAACCGAGCAGGTTTTTTTAGAATTAAGTCAGAAACTGCTAATTTGCCAATATCATGAAGCATTGCGCTCAATCTGATATTTCCTTTCATCAATTTTATTTTAGATTTTCTAACTTCATTTTTCAAAGCCCAATGTTCATATAATTCTGATGAATATGCACCGACTCTATTTACATGCGGAGCTGTTTCTTCGATATCATGAAGAGCCGCCATTCTAATCATTCTTAAAATCATTTTTCGTGTCAAATCTGTTCTTTCAATATGCATAGAAACATTATTCGCAAAATATGTGATTAATAATTCATCTGTTTTTGAAAACTTTATAATTTTCCCTTCCAAATTCTGTGCATTTAACAGCTGAATTACTCCAATTACTTTATTTTGAACATTCATAATTGGAGCAGTTAAAATTGATTTAGTATGATAACCAGATTTTTTATCCGGTTTGGAATTAAATTTGTAAGGAAGCGAATCTGCTAATTTGTAGGCATTTTTGATATTAATCAATTTTCCGTGTTTTGCGCAATATCCAGAAATAGATTTAGAATTAATATCTACTGACGCATTTAAATACAAATTTTTATTATCAAGATTGGAGGTAAATAACGAATCATTTTGTGCATAACTGAAATTTAATTTATCATCCTCTTTGATATAAATTGTTCCGGAATCCGAATTAGTTAATTCTCGCGCTTTTGTAAGCATATAGTCAAGCACCGCATCCAAATCATGGATTTCGCTTAAATCTTTGTGTAAGCTAACTATATTTTTCAAATAGTCATCTTTTCTTCGAATAATATTTCTGCGTTCATCATCAATATTAATATTTTTTGACATATTTCACCTTTGATAGAAGCGTTTTTTTATATTTTTCAGCAACCCACCATTTTGAATAATTTCTTGCATTTGCGCTGGTAATGGTGGAAATGAAAATTCTCTATCCCCTATTTTTAATCTTCCATTTTTCTCATCAATATCAATGTTATTTCCATTTTTATAATATTCGACTGCATCTTGACATTCAATTAGAAGAAGACCTTGATTTGTCGCACTCCTATAAAATATTCGTGCAAAAGATTTTGCAATTATTGCTCTGATACCAATATATTTTAATCCAACAGCTGGCTGTTCCCGCGATGAGCCACATCCGAAATTTTTCCCAACAATAATGATATCACCTTTTTTTGCTTTCTTTGAAAATTCAGAATCCAAATCTTCAAAAAGATGTTCTTTTATGAATTCCAAATTGGAAGATTCGTAGGTATATTTTCCTGGAAACATCAAATCTGTGTTGATATTATCCTGATTAAAATCAAAGACAGCCATAATAAAATTACCTTTTAATTTCTTCCGATGCAATAATATATGAATCCATTTTCTCTGGTCGTTTTTGGATCGTATTGATTTCGCCCATCGAAGATGATTTTTTGTTTTAATTTTTGCTTTATTTTTTGAAAATCTGGATGATGGAATTGATGCCATTCTGTAATAAGCAGCAGTGCATCGGCATTTTCCAGCGCTTGATACTGGTTTTCTGTGTATTTGATATTTTCAGTTTTCCCAAAAATTCTTTCAGATTCTTTCATCGCTTGTGGGTCATATGCTTGGATTTTTGCACCATTTTCGATAAGTTGTTTTATTATCGTTTGCGATGAAGCTTCTCGCATATCATCTGTCATCGGTTTGAACGAAAGTCCCCAAATTGCAAATATTTTTCCAGATAAATTTTCTCCAAAATGTGCACATATTTTTTCAACGAGAATTGATTTTTGCCTGTCATTTACGGAATCAACTGCTTCTAAAATTTTTGCTGTTGATTCATTTTCATTCGAAATTTTAATTAATGCTTTCACATCTTTTGGAAAGCAAGAGCCGCCATATCCAATTCCCGGATAGAGAAATTTATGCCCAATTCTATTGTCAGAACCGATTCCAATTCTAACTTCTTCAACATCTGCGTCAACTTTGTCGCAAAGATTTGCGATTTCATTCATAAAAGAAATTTTAGTTGCAAGCATCGAATTTGCTGCATATTTTGTTAATTCTGCAGAACGAATTTTCATAAAAATTATTCGATTTCTCTGAAATGTGAATGGAGAATACAACTCATTCATAATTTTTTTTGCCTTATTACTCTCGGTTCCGATTATTATTCTGTCTGGTTTCATAAAATCTTCGATTGCCATTCCTTCTTTCAAAAATTCTGGATTAGAGACAACGTCAAATTGGAAATTTTTTCCTCTTTTTTCGATTTCAGATTGAATAGTTTTTCTCACCAAATCCGCTGTCCCAATCGGAACAGTAGATTTATCAACCACGACTTTATATTCATTGAGATATTTTCCGATATCTTTTGCGACAGCGAGAACATATTGCAAATCTGCGGAACCATCTTCATCAGGTGGAGTTCCAACTGCAATAAAAATTACTTCGGCTTTCTGTACAGAATTTTTTATATCAGTTGTAAATTCCAGACGATTATCATTTACATTTCTGACGACCATTTCCTCTAATCCATATTCGTAAATCGGAATTTTTGAGTCATTCAGCATATCAATTTTGTTTTTATCATTATCAACGCAAATCACTTCATTGCCCATATCTGCGAGACAAGCACCTGAGACCAAGCCGACATATCCAGTTCCAATTATAACTATTATCATTTCATTTCCTTCATTTTATTTTCAAAAAATTTTATTGTCAAAATTATACCTTTTTTGAGTTCTGTTTTCGGAGACCAATTAAGAATTTTTTTTGCCTTTGAAATATCAAGGCAACTTCGACGAATGTCACCAGCTCTCGAATCTCCTCTTTTGAAAGTGATATCAGAATTTAGTATTTCAGCGATTTGATTGTAAAGTTGAACTGTCGATGTTTCTTTGTTTGTCGCGATATTTATTATGTCATTATTTCCGATTTTGAGTCCGAGCAAATTTGCATCGACGACATCACCGACAAAGACATAATCGCGAATCATTCCATCTGGTTTATTGGGAAATGAATAAAGATTTGAAGATTCTTTTCTCAATATATTTTCGATAAAAATCGAAACGACGCCAGCTTCGCCGTGAGGAATTTGGCGCGGTCCAAAGACATTTGAATATCTCAGCGCAAGATATTTTAATCCAAATTGATAATTATAGTAATGAAGATATTTTTCGACAGTTAATTTGGCAATTGCGTAAGGCGAAACAGGACTTGGAACATAATTTTCAGATGTTGGATATTCTTCAGCATCGCCATAAATTGCGCCGCCAGTTGAAGCAAATATAATTTTTTTTACTTTATATTTTACTGCATTTTGCAGAATGTTGAGAGTACCCAAAATATTTATTTGAGCATCAAAAATTGGTTTCTGAGTTGAGACAGGAACGCTTATTTGTGCAGCGTGATGATTCACAAAATCAGGTCTTTCTGATTTGAAAATTTTCTCTAAATCTGGGTTTGTAATATCAATTTCGTAAAATTTTGCTTTTGAATTGAGGTTATTTATATTTCCTGTTGAGAGATTATCTACAACAACAACTTGATATCCTGCGTCCACATATGCATCAACAATGTGTGATGCGATAAATCCTGCACCGCCGGTTACAAGAATTTTCACTATTTTCTCCTATGATGTCCCCTTGAAAATTTATCTTCAGAATTGTTTTTTTTAGCATCTTTCATACTCAATTGCACTTTTCCATCAGAATCGATTTTGATGATTTTCACATCAATTTTGTCGCCAATATTGATAACATCTTTGACATTCGTGGTTCGTTTGTGTTCCAAATTAGAGATATGAAGCAAACCTTCTTGACTCGGCAAAAATTCGACGAAAGCACCAAAATCACGGATATTTTTCACAGTTCCTTTATACACTTTTCCCATTTCTGGCTCTTCGATAATGCTTTGAATTTTTTTCTTCGCCAATTGAATTGAATCTTTATCTGTGGATGCGATATGAACCACACCATTATCGTCGATGTCGATAGAGACGCCGGTTTCTTCGATAATTGCTTTGATATTTTTCCCTTGTGGTCCGATTATGTCACCAATTTTTTCAGATTTCACATTCATAATTTCAATATGAGGTGCAATATCAGAAATTTCAGTTCGGGGATTTTCAATTATCGCTTTCATTTTATCCAAAATATGGAATCTGGCTTTTTTTGCTTTTTCCAGCGCTTCAACTAAAATTTCTTTTGTAATTCCTTCGATTTTTATATCCATTTGCAACGCTGTGATTCCTGATTCGGTTCCAGTAACTTTGAAATCCATATCTCCGTAATGGTCTTCCATTCCGATAATATCTGTGAGAATATGATGTTTGCCATTTTCGATTATCAATCCATTTGCGATTCCTGCGACAGGTTGTTTAATTGGAACTCCTGCTGCCATCAAAGATAGCGTTCCACTGCAAACAGATGCCATTGAAGACGAGCCATTCGATTCCAAAATTTCTGACACGATTCGAATAGTGTAAGGAAAAATTTCACTCTGCGGAATGACTGCTGCTAATGCTCTTTCGGCAAGATTTCCATGACCTAATTCTCGTCTTCCTGGGCCTCGCAGAAATCTGACTTCACCGACGCTAAATGGTGGAAAATTATAATGAAAATAAAAGCATTTTTTGTATTTTTCATCCAAATCATCGATAAGTTTTTCGTCAACACCAGTTCCCAAAGTGACAACTCCAAGTGATTGAGTTTCACCGCGAGTAAAAAGTGCCGAGCCGTGAGTAAATGGCAACACATCAATTTCGCAGTTAATTTCCCGAATTTCGTCAAGTCCGCGTCCATCAACTCTTTTTTGCTTTTTTGCAATTTGCTCACGAATAATTTTTTTGATAATATCGTCAATTCCAGATTTTATTTCAGATTTCTTTTCATCAAAATCATCTTTGGATAGTTGCGCTTCAAAATGACAAAAAATATCATCTTTAATTTCATTTATTGCATTATTTCTTTCTAATTTTTGTTTGCAATTTAGAGCTTTTGTGAATTTTTTTTCAGCAAGTTTAGAAATTTCTTTTGCAATATTCTCATCAGAAATATCGCAATCAAATTCACGCTTCTTTTTTCCAGCTTTTTTGATAAATTCTTTTTGAAATTTGATAAATTTTGCAATTTCACTTTGAGCCAATTCAAGCGCCTGAACCATTTTTTCTTCAGAAACTTCTTTAGCGCCAGCTTCAACCATCATAAGGGTATTCTCTTTTCCTGCAACCGATAATTCTAATTTAGAATCTTCAAATTGTTCGATTTTAGGATTTACGATAAATTCATTATCAATCATTCCGATATTCACTCCAGCAATTGGTCCGTTGAAAGGAATTTCGGAAATCGAAAGTGCGGCCGAAGCACCAATCATTCCGAGAATATCTGGCGAATTTATTTTGTCATAAGATAGCACTGTTATGATTATTTGAACTTCATTGCGGAATCCATTTGGGAAAAGAGGTCTTATCGGCCTATCGATTAATCTCGATGTCAGTGTGGCAGTTGTGGATGGTCTGGCTTCTCTTTTGAAAAAGCCACCTGGAATTTTTCCTGCTGCGTACATTTTTTCTACGAAATTTACAGTTAATGGGAAAAAATCAATTCCCTCTTTTTTCTCATCTGATACAGTTGCTGTAGCCAAAACGACCGTTCCACCATATTGAACCAAAACAGAACCATTTGCTTGTTTTGCCATTTTTCCAGTTTCAAGAATTAGCTCTCGTCCGGCAAATTCAGTTTTCATACGAATCACATTATTTTTCACATTTCTCCTTCTCGTTGTGATATTTTTCTAAATTATTTTAATGAATTATCAAATTATTTTCTCAAATTAAGTTCTTTTAATAACTTTCTGTATCGAGTAATATCTTTGTTTTTTAGATAATCCAAAAGCCGTCTTCTTTGTCCTACAAGTTGCAGCAATCCTCTTCTGCTATGATGATCTTTCGTGTGAGATTTTAGATGATTTGTAATATGAAGAATTCGTTTAGTCAGCAGAGCAATCTGGACTTCTGGTGAACCTGTATCACCCTCGTGAGATTGAAATTCTTCGATAATTGTTTCCTTCGATTTCTGTTGCAAAGACACATTTCCTCCGTTCTATTTTTTATTTATAAATTCATTTAATATATTTTCGAGAGTAGGTTGCCCAATTTCTTGCAGATCATATTGCACTCGCACAGATGGTTTGTCAATTTTTATTATTTTTTGAAGATCAATCGGCGTCGCGATAATTACTGTGTCACATTCTGTGCGGTTAATTGTTTTTTCCAAATCTTTCACTTGCTCGTCAGAATATCCCATAGCTGGAAGCAGAATGCCAATATTCTTATATTTTTTATATGTTTCAGTAATTTTTCCAGTTGTGAATGGGCGAGGATCAATCATTTCTGAACATCCAAATTTTTGAGCAGCGACAACTCCAGCACCGTATTTCATTTCGCCATGAGTTAAAGTTGGTCCATCTTCAACGACCAAAACTTTTTTCCCACGAATTAATTCTGGATTATCAACGGAAATTGGAGAAGCGGCATCAATCACAATCGCATTCGGATTTTTCTCTTTTATATTTTTTCTCGTAGTTAAAATTTTCTTATTATTTGCGGTATCCATTTTATTGATAATGACAACATCTGCGAGCAATAAATTTATTTCACTTGGATAGTATTTCAGCTCATCGCCGGCACGATGCGGGTCGACAACAGTTATTTGCAGATCAGTTTTATAGAATGTGCTATCATTATTTCCGCCATCCCAAAGAATGATATCCGCTTCTTTTTCAGCTTCCCGAAGGATTGCTTCGTAATCGACGCCAGCATAAACGACAGTATCATTCAAGATGTGCGGCTCATATTCCTCTCGCTCTTCGATTGTGCATTTGTGTTTGTCCATATCTTTGTAAGAAGCAAACCTTTGTACTTTCTGTTCAACAAGATTTCCATAAGGCATCGGATGCCTTATCACAACAACTTTTTTCCCAAATTTTTTCAGGATGTTAATAATTTTCCTTGAAGTTTGACTTTTTCCACAACCTGTTCTCACGGCACAAACGGAAATTAGAGGTTTCGTAGATTTCACTTGAGTATTCTTTGTTCCCATCAACATAAAATCAGCACCGCAGGAATTAACGAGTGCAGATTTGTGCATCACATAATCGTAAGTTACGTCGCTGTAGGAAAATACAACAAGATCAACTTTGTTTGATTTAATCAAATTTTTAAGTTCGCATTCAGGAAAAATTGGAATCCCATCTGGATACAATTTCCCGGCAAGTTCTGATGGATATTTTCTGTCTTCAATATCTGGAATTTGGGTTGCTGTAAATGCGACAACTTGATAATCATTGTTATCGAGAAAATTGAGATTGAAATTATGGAAATCTCTTCCAGCCGCACCCATAATAATAACATTGCATTTCATCGTCGAAAAATCCTTTCATTCATTTTTTGTCTCAATCGGAGAGGGCGATTATTTATGTCAAGAAAAATGTTTTTAATAGTTGTAAAAATAATATTTTAAGGTAATAAAAAATATTTACTTAAAATTTGTACTTTTAAACAAATCAGAAAATAAGATTACTTATTCGTTTTGCTTTATTTTTTTATACACAAAACTTTTCTGCTTTCACCATACCAAGAACCAAGATTGATAAAATTATTACTTCTTTCATTATTCAGTTTTGTCCTTTCGTGTTGGTCTACCTGACCGCCAACTGTTTGAATATGGTGCGTTTGGCATTTCAACGCTCCAATCTTTTAATTTACCACAATGTTCATATTTGCTACTATTTCGCCTATTATTTTTATACATTGTTGCCAGCAGTTATTATTCTTTTAAAAATTCGTATTCGTATATTTTAGGTTTGATTTTGTCGGCTAAAAAGTTCAGTTTATTCCGCAATTCGCCAATCAATTCCATATAGTTTTCATCATCACTTTTTGAGTTCATTCTGCCTTTGTCATTTCTACCCTGAAAATATTCTCTTATGTCATATAAACTTGCATTCACGTTCACATTTGATTGGCTGTGATAATATTTCCAAAGTTCTCGACCTGCATCAAAAACCGCTGTGGCTTCTTCTGAAAATTCTCTTTTTAAGGTTTGATTTTCTAATGTGCCAAATAAATTGCTTTCGTTTTCTGTTTTTATTTTACCGTTAATAAAATCGGTCATAAAATGACTTTCAAATCTATTTTGAGCATTTACCTCTTGTTCCGTGAAAGGTATCCAATGGTTGGTGCCATCAGCAATTGTTATTCTATTTTGCCCATCAAATAAAGCAAAAGCCAAACAATCGTTTTGAAATTCTCTGTCAGTTTTCCAACCTTCATTGGGAAAAAAGAAAGGGTCTCTATCATTAATCCAAGTAGCATTTATGCTTGATTGAACTGTTAAAAAAATAGAATCATAAATTAAAGTAGTATTAGAAACATTAAGCCCTCTGCCTGCTTTAATTGCAAAATAACATAAACTCTTATTTTGCATATCATTTCTGGCAACACCAATCTGACCTATTATGTCATTTTCATTCTTACTTCTTACATTTTTTTTAATCCAATTATTAATAAAACCTTGTGATTTATCAGGTGAGTGTAATTTTTTAACACCAATAAATTCTCCTTTTTTATTATATATATCTGCTTCTGATTCTTCAAAAACTTCTTTAGATTCCAAATTGTAAATAAAAAATCCAATAGGAAATATTCCTTTTACATTATCAAAAGTATTAGCTGGTACGATAAAAGACTTCACTAATTTAGCCTTGTAAAAATTTCTAAAATCTTTAAAATTTGGTGATTGTAAGTTCTTCAGTTTACAAAAGACACCGATTCTACAATTTTGTATTTCAGAATAAATTCTTGCCAAAAATTGTGTGAAAAGTTCATTGCTTGCCTTACCAATTAATTTATTGAATTTTAAATATGTTGTGTTGGAATTTGTGGTGTTATCTTTATGTTCGCCAGTACCTGAAATTGTATGCCTATTTCCTGCTTCTGCATAAGGTGGATTGATATAAACCACTAATTTTTTGCGTTTTTCTTCATCATTGAGAATCTCTTGTAAACTTTGTGGCAGTTTGGAAAAATCATCATTTAAGAAGTCAAATTGGAAAACGTGATTTTTCAAAAGGTTAGCACCGTGGTCAATACGCTCGTGCATTACATTAATATCGGCTTGGTCTAATGTGCTTGCGTAAATGTTATATTTATTGGTAAGTCCTGCCAAAAGATTTCCGGTGCCTGCGGCACAATCCCAAATATAGTAGTCGTCTTGCCAGTTTTCGCCCAAATAATCAGTCAAGTATTTTTGCGAAAGTTCTACCCAAATTCTCGGTGTAAAAAATGCTCCTTTTCGTTCTCTAATGTCTTGAGGAACTAATAAATCTCTACGCTCAATGATGTAATCTTGAAACTCTTTTATTGGTGGTCTTTTGTAAAGTTTCCAGAATTGCAAATAAGCATCTTTATTTCTAATGTTTATTGTAGCATCAAACATTTGCTTGATGTTTTCTTTGGCAATTTTGTAACCTTGATTTTGAAAAACCACAAATAAATTATCTCTTATTGTTAAATCATCATCAATATTTTGTGTGTCTTTATCATCAACAAAAAGGTCGGCTAAATAAAAATCGCCATCAAAAATATTTGCTTTTTTTAAGTCGTCCC
>JACKQG010008099.1_pt1 | contig 10353 bp, 9 predicted proteins | sample 8237621 | NCBI WGS metagenome assembly JACKQG01 (sample SAMN15677084, study PRJNA649215) | marine metagenome | biome: marine; feature: Black Sea; material: saline water; isolation source: suspended particulate matter (SPM) from the Black Sea western gyre | collected 2013-06-09/2013-06-10 | depth...
CGCGCACTACCGTTTCTTTGAATCCAGTAGGAGCCCGGCTATAACGAGCCAAGGCGCCCCCAATAACTTCTGGATTCAATTTTTCAAGCGTGAACACATTGGCATCCACATCAGAAAGATAGGGCTTTAATAACCCTCTCTCATGGTCCGTGAGTTCATCAGAACGTTTTGGTTTATCTGTCATAATTATTTTTACTGAATAATTTCTTTTGAGTCTTTTGCACAGCGAAAACCCGTGTCGTTGAAACGCACATCCGGCTGGCTCCATCTCCGGAATGAACTTCGAAGAGAGTCGGGAAAGTTAACCCAGGAACCGCCTCGCAAGATTTTAAATCTGCCCTCCTTGGGGCCTTTGGGATTCTTGTTAGTAGAAACACCGTAGTAGGTTCGTTTATACCAATCTTCTACCCATTCCCAAACATTACCTGCCATATCGTGGACACCATAAATGGAAACCCCTCTGGGATAACTGCCAACAATAGTCATGGTGGCAATCCCCTGCCATTTTTTATTGTAAGTAGCACGCCTTTTGGGAGAACCATTGCCCCATGGATAGATGTTACCACTGGGGCCTCTCGCAGCTTTTTCCCATTCTGCTTCCGTGGGCAAACGCTTTCCCTTCCATTCACAATAGGCTACCGCATCATACCAGCTTACTTGTGTCACCGGTTGATTGCGTATCAAGGAGGAAAACGACTCACCTTTCCACAAATTCCCTTCCCAACAGGAGTCCGTTGAACAAGTATCGTCCAAGGCAGGTCGATGACTTGTCGCTTTTACAAATTCAAGATACTCCGCGTTCGTGGTCTCATAAATATCTATCCAATAGCTATTCAAAGTAATCAGCTTTAACGGGAACTCATCGGAAAACCACCATAACTGGCAAGCTCGGTCATATTTACGGCACATCTTAAGGGTAGCCTGATTTTCCTTAAAATTGGAGCCGCGCAGGAATTTCCCTCCCCTAACCCATGCCATTTTGGAATATTGTTCTGCTTCTAAATTATCTTTTTCAGGTTGAGTATCTTGAGAATGTGCTTCGGACACAAAAATCCCATTGTTAATCAACAAGAATAAGAAACAGAAAATGGAAAGGTTTCGATTGAGTGAAGTGGTAATAATCAAGGGATTAAATAGAGTACAACGATTTAACTGTTCTCTTTAGTCTGCACCGAGAATCGGGTCATTTCTTTTCCATGAATATAAAATAACGAAAGGCCCAAAACCATATTAATAGTATACAGCCAAGTCAATTGGCTGTGATACCTGTCGAACTGAATCTGTAGTTTCTGGTCTGCCGGATTCGCCTTTTTAAGCTTGTCCATCGCGTGCATTTCCGGTCGTAAAACACTGCCGACATAAATAGCCAAAACAATCATGACGGCGAGAAAAATTTCCCGAGTGTAGCGTCGCTTGGTCACCACCTGGGGTTCGTAACCCACCGAACTGTATTTTGAAACCAAAAATTTGATCACCTCAGCCAAAACTATAATCGTGATGCAGGTGTAGATGATGTGGATATTAAAAACATCCATGATCTTATTCATGATGGTGCTGGCCACTAACTTTTGATCTTTCAAGTTAATGCGAACCATGATCTCTACCAGAATACCGAGCAGGAACATACCTGCCACCCACAAACTGAGAGAAAACATATATAACCAATTAGAAATAAAAATTAAACGTTTCATAATAGATTGCGAGTAATATTCAGAAGCTTGAATGTTTGCTTTATAGTGCCAGACCCATTGTCAGCGTCGACTCGCGCTAGTGGCCTCCAGAAACACGCTTTCGTAAAGCATTAAAACTTTCTTTGATTTCTTTTTCTTCCCGTTCACGGGCTTTGATGACATCGTCTCGGTCCCCGCCGAACCAGGTTTTAACTGTAGTCCCCACTCTTTCCCGATTGACCGTATTGAGAATCGATAAATAAATTATCCCGTAAAAAACTGCGAAGCCATATAGCAGATAAGGGATAAGGGATCTCAGGCGCTGCTTCTCTTTCAGCGAACGATGATCCCACAACTTATACCACAAGCCTTCTTTCTTATTCTCACTCATAATAGCCTTCAGAAAGCGCCTTTAAATACATATACATAAAAACCTTTTTGAGAAGTCTGCCAGAAATTCGATCATAGCAGAATCCAAAAATCGAAACAACCGAGCCACGCCCGGTGGATGTGAATACGCCACTTTAGCCTTCATGCCCCTGTGGCATGCATTTATTTGTATTCATGCCCGCACCACAAGCTTTACCCCGTAGGGGTAGTAACGGGTATAAGGAGCAAATAAGTCCACCAACGAGTCGCCTGAGGTAAAAGATCTACATCCATAAAAAAATACCATCAAGCTTTTTACTACAGTTTTCCAATATTGCCACCCACGCGAGTGGGTGTGGTATATTTCTATTTTTGGATCTTTTAAGATGAAGGAATCATGATAGAAATCAAGCCTGTAGAGAAAATTAGTGGAACGGTGACGGTACCCGGCTCCAAAAGTTATACCAACCGTGCTTTATTGATCGCCGCTTTAGCAGATGGAGTTAGCCGTCTGGAAAAACCCTTGGTGAGCGATGACACCAAATACATGATACAGGCCTTGAAGAGTTTTGGCATTCAGGTTCAAGAAGAAGAAAATGCTTTCATCGTTTCCGGAAACGGTGGGGAACTAAGGGTTCCAACCAAAGATATTTTTGTAGGGAATGCCGGAACCGCAATGCGGTTCCTCACAACATTTTCAGCTTTGGCCAAAGGCAAGGTTCGTCTGGATGGAGATGAGCGTATGCGAGAACGTCCGCTTGCCGACTTGTTGGAATGCCTGATGCAAATGGGAGTCAAAGCTATCCCCACCTATCATAACGGTTGTCCTCCTTTGGAAATAGAAAGCGAAGGCGTTCCTGGAGGAAATGTGAAACTCGCCGGTGATAAAAGCAGTCAATATCTCACCTCGCTCCTTTTATCAGCCCCTTATTTCCAAAATGACACAACCATTCTTATTGAAGGCGACTTGACGTCAAAATCTTACGCGGATATTACTTTAGATATAATGAAGACTTTTGGGATAACAGTAGAAAATGATAACTACCTGAAATTCTGCGTTAAAGCCAACCAAGTATATAAAGCTCAGACCTACCAAGTTGAAGGAGATTGGTCGAGTGCCTCTTATTTTCTCGGTGCGGCAGCCGTCACGGGGGGTGAAATTACTCTTTCCGGGGTTAATCCGGCTAGCGTTCAAGGAGATGCCAAATTTCCTGATGTCCTGAAAAAAATGGGATGCGAAGTTAAAAAATCTATTGATTCCCTGCAAGTAAAAGGAAATCCGCTGAAGGGAATTACGATCAATATGAACAATATGCCGGACGCAGTTCAAACCCTGGCCGTCATCGCTCTGTTTGCCAAGGGTGAAACGGTGATAGAAGGCATCAGCAACCTTAGAATTAAAGAAACCAATCGCATCGAAGCTTTGGCAAATGAGTTGGGGCGACTGGGTGCTGAAATAGAAGCGGGGGAAGACTTTCTTTTAATACGACCAGGAGAATATCAGGGCGCAGAAATCGAAACCTACAATGACCATCGAATGGCAATGAGCTTTGCGGTAGCCGGACTAAAAATACCCGGAGTGAAAATTAAAAATCCCAAATGCGTGGAAAAATCCTTTCCGGATTTTTTCTCCCACTGGCCGCCGTGCAATTCTCAATAAGGCACTCTATACCGAAGCCGCCTTGTTGCGCGCACCCGAAAACGGCAACGCCATAATAAAATAGAGCAACATACTTACCTCGGAATCATAAAAATTAGTTTCAAAAAATCCAGCCACTAAAAATCCTACAACAGCAGCCGCACTTCCCATCGCATCTCTTTTATAAGCATTGTCCCCTTTCATTGAAATAAGCCGCTGATACAACGCCATAAAATAAACTACCCATATTGAAATCCAAGACAACAAACCAAATAGACCTGTATCAACTGCCAGCTGCAAAAAATTATTATGCATCCCTCGCAACTTTTTAATAATACCGGTGGGGTCTGGATAATCCTGATTTACAACATCAATACATTTAAACCCGCAACCTGTCAGTGGATGGTCTTTAAAAACCAACCATCCACCCTGCCAAAGCGCAACACGCCTTTTTAGGTTAGGGTCCTCCAAATCTGTCAGGCTATTTATTCTCCATTGGACGGATGCTGGTGAAATCGCAAAAATGACTACCAATATTATGGGAAGAAACCATAGTAAATTCTTTTTTCGAAACCAAATAAGAAACACACCCCCTGCCAAAACTCCCAGCCAAGCTTGTCGGGTAAAGGTAAACAGGAGACAAACCGACATCATGGTAAAAGCAATATAAATCCATTTATTTTCTTTTGGGGCAAAAATCAACTTTCCAGAGGCCACTAAAAGAGACATCATTAAAAGACCCGCATAGGTCATATAAACACTCATGGTACCTTCAGCCCTATGGATGTGAGTGATACCATTTTCCCATGCATTATAAAAACAAGTAAATGTAGATAACGTAGCCGATGCAATTAAAAGGAGGGAAAGGTTTCCCCTAAGATCATCGCTGTCGATACAATTAACGGCCCAGAAAAATATGAGAATTTCCAGCAGACGTTTTAATGACTTATAACTTCCTGAAAAATCCACTCCTCCCACCACTGCCACAATGCAGGCTAAAACAAAAAGCAGGAGAGGAACTTTTAATGGAAAGGTTTGTTTGCCCCATGATTGGGTCAAATAGCATTTTGTTATCCACGCTAGACCACCAATCCCACACGAAATCTGCGTCAAACTGATGGAAAAAAAGGAGAAAAAAACAAAACTAAATAAACTAAAAATTATAATTTTATCTAGATTAACCAAAGGAAGGACCCTTAAACCAAGTAAAGTTGAAATTCTGTGGCAAACCTTTTTCAAAAAATTTAGGAGGAAAACAATTATCAGGTCAGGGTTTATTTTCGTGTTCCATCAATTAAAACATGACGAAACCAATTTCTTATCCACTCGAAATTACGATCCAGGAACTGGTCCGCAGTAAAAGCAAATCGCATCAAGCTGTTAGACCCCTCCTTAAAAAACATTCCAGACAAAACCCCAAAGGGCACGGACAAAAATTCTTCATAAAAAAACTGGGCTTCAAAACGTTTTTTAATTTCTTCAATATCACAAACTCTTAGTGGCTGTTCATCCATTGTTCTAGCTTTTTTAGTTATAGCTCTCACAAACTTGCCAACAGGATTCATATCCAAAGGCTCAATAAATAATATTTTTCCGTTGGGTTTTAATACGCGACATATTTCATCCAAAGCTGGAACCATTTTCAAATGATGCAATATGCCTGCCCCAAAAACAAAATCAAAGGTTTCATCCTCAAATAGCAAATCATGCGCATCCATTAATAGGAATTTCGGCTTGATTTTACTATCAACCGAAGAGTCTATCCCCTGCTGCAGCTCCACCTCGGAGATATTGATACATGTCAGAGAAGAAGGGGTGATGGAATTATTTTCAAGCCATCCCGTCCATGCGGTAGAGCCTATCTCAAGAACCTTTTTGGCTTCTGCAAACTGCATTTTTTCCTTAGCCAATTTGGTTCTCCTGCGGATATAAAAATATCTGCAATGATCAAAGAACCTGTTATAGCCATCTCTTTCAAGCCCTTCATTATACTGTTGTCGTTCTTTTTCCGCTAAATCGGAAAATTTTCTCGGTTCCATATTCTCCACTAAAAAATAATTTTCCCAATGATATTATATCACCACTGAAAAAGCATGTTGAAATTATTACCCTCTCCAAACTTATTTTGCTCCTCCATTAAAAAATAAAATCACGTCTGCGCCCGACGCACCCTTGATAAATCCTATTTACAGCTTTGGGTGTTTAATATCTGGAATTTCGTATTGAGAGGGAGTACAATTTTTTTCCTCACGCAAGCTTAATATATCAACGAAAGAATAACAAACTCCCTTAGTCTCTAAAGTTTTATGCCGCAACACAACTACACTAACGAACTCATAAAAGAAAAAAGCCCTTACCTGTTGCAGCATGCCCATAACCCTGTAAATTGGTATCCTTGGGGTGATGAACCTTTTCGAATAGCAAAAGAAAAAAATATTCCGGTATTGGTCAGCATAGGCTACGCGACTTGTCACTGGTGTCATGTGATGGAACGCGAATCTTTTGAAGATGCTGTTCTTGCCGCAGTCCTTAACGAAAGTTTTGTCTGCATCAAAGTGGATCGAGAAGAGCGCCCCGATGTGGATAGCATCTATATGCAAGCGGTGCAAGCCTTGGGACAACAGGGCGGCTGGCCGCTCAATGTATTTTTAACACCGGACGGCATCCCCTTTTATGGCGGAACCTATTTCCCTCCAGAAAGACGTCAAAATCTGGCTTCTTTTCTCGATGTCTTGCAATTTTTAATTGACACCTGGAACAATGAACAGGACAAAATCACCAAGCAAACCAAGGCTCTTGTAGATTACATCCGCCAATCTTCTACACGAGAGAAAAACAATGCCGACCTTGATGACTTGAGTTTTGATGGCGAGGAAAAGGCACAGGAGCTTTTCGAAAATCATTACGACAAACTGAACCACGGGTTTCAATTTCAATCGCAAAATAAATTTCCACCTTCTATGGGGCTTTCCCTCCTGTTAAGACAACACCATAGAACAGGCAATACCAACAGCCTGATAATGACGGAAAACACCCTCAAGGCGATGAAGTTCGGTGGCATTTATGATCAGATCGGCGGCGGACTTTCTCGTTACAGTACGGATTACAAATGGCTGGTACCCCATTTTGAAAAAATGTTGTACGACAACGCTTTGTTCGCCACTGCTTTGATTGAAGCCTATCAGGTTAGCGGCAAAGAAGAGTTTGCCGATTTTGCCAACGACCTTTTACATTATATCGACAGGGATATGACCTCTGAAGAAGGGGCCTTTTTCAGTGCGGAAGATGCAGACAGCGAAGGTGTGGAAGGCAAGTTCTATGTTTGGTCAAAAGAAGAGATTGAAAAAATTCTTGGCAGAAAAACAGCTAGCGTGGCAATACCTTTTTACAATGTCACAGAAAGAGGAAATTTTGAGGGAAAAAATATCCTTCATTTAACACGAGGCTCTGAAACCGTTGCCGAAGAAGTTGGCATTAATCACAAAAGTTTCCTAATAGAGCTAAAATCAGCCCGAGAAAAGCTGCTCGAAGTCCGCAGCCAACGCATCCGTCCTTTGTTGGATGACAAAATACTTACCTCTTGGAATTCCCTGATGATTAGCGCCATGGCCAAAACCGGGAGGGTGTTGGAAGACACAGATCGAATTGGAAAAGCCGCCAAAGCGATGCAATTTCTGCTCGAAAAACTTAGAACTTCTGACGGGAAAATGTTGCGACGCTATCGAGAAGGCGAGGCTAGATATGATGGTTATTTATTCGACTATAGCGCAACAGCCGTGGCTTGTCTGGATTTATATGAAGCCACATACGATCCTCTTTATATCGAAACAGCCCGGGAGTTAATGCAACGCGTGGTTGAAAAATTTTCAAGTAACAATGGAGCTTTTCACGAAACCGCCAGCGATGCAGAAGAGTTATTGGTCCGCCAGATCAGCGGCTCTGATGGCGTCGAACCCTCTGGAAACAGCAGTGCAGCCATGGCCTTTCTAAAACTTTCTGCCTACTTAATTGATCCCGAGTTAACCCAAAAGGCAGAAAACATTTTCTTGAGCTTCTATGATGAATTGATGGAATACGGACTCAACTCCGCCTATATGTTGCAGGCACTGCATTTATATCTGGGGGGATTAAAAGAAGTGGCAATTGTGGGCAAAAAAAATGATGCCACGACTCAGGATTTTCTGACAACCATTCGTAAGGGATTTTTCCCAAATTCAGTTTTTGCGTTTTCTTATGAAGAAGATGTTGATATTAATGCAAAAACTATCCCATTGCTGGAAGGCCGCAAACTACAAAATGGCAAGGCTACGGCCTACGTCTGTCGCCAGGGTACCTGCCTGCCAGCCGTCCAAACTTCAGAAGAATTGGTGAAACTATTGAGTTATGATTGAAGAATCTCTATGATAGGCTATCACTTTTACTGTAGGGGGAAATTTTACTGAAATGCGAAAAGAACTGATAGATGGCATGGTCGAAACAGGTCTTAGAGGCGAATCGATTTCTAATGATCAGGCTTTACAACTGGAATCCTTCACCCATGAAGAGTTGGATTATCTATTCATAGGAACCAATCAAATTCGCGACCGGTTCAAAGGCGATGATGTAAAGATTTGCTCCATCGTCAACGCCAAGTCCGGACGTTGCGTTGAAGACTGTTCCTTCTGCGGTCAGTCAAGTTCATTTAAAACCGATGCTCCCGAGTTTGAACTGATGAGTGTTGAAGAAATGGTAGCCGCTGCCAAAGAAGCTGAAGCTTTTGGTGCCAATGAATTTTCTATTGTCGCATCTGGAACCAAAATGAATGATCGGCAAGAACTGGACCGAGTTATTGAAGCGGTACGTCGGATTAAAGCGGAGACCAAGCTTGAAACCTGCTGCTCATTAGGGTTGATGGAGCTCGACCATTTAAAAGAGCTAAAAGCCGCCGGACTAGACCGATGCCACCACAACCTTGAAACCGCTGCCAGCTTTTTTGATAAAATTGTCACGACGCATACCTATGAAGATGAAATCAAAGCAGTGCAAAATGCCAAGGAAGCTGGATTACAGGTTTGCGTCGGTGGAATATTTGGAATGGGAGAAACTTTTCCTCAAAGAGTAGAGCTGGCATTTTCTATTCAAGAACTGGGCACCCAATCTCTTCCCATCAACTTTCTGAAACCCATAGATGGAACGGGCTTGGACCATTTAGAAACAATAGAATATTACGATGCTCTTAAAACAATCGCACTTCTCCGACTGGTTCTTCCAAAAATTGATTTATTTGTATGCGGTGGCAGGGAAGAGGTTCTGACAGATAAACAAGAGCAATTGTTCTCTGCCGGTGCCAACGGAATTTTGGGAGGCAACTACCTGACAACAAAAGGTCAAGACCCAAAAAGGGATATTGAAATGATCGAAAACCTGGGATTTCACCCCGTCGGCAACCTATCGGAAGATTCAACAAGTGAAAGCGTGTCCAGCTAACAACGAACATCCCTGTTTTTTTAAAACTCTTACTTATAAATAAAAAAAATCATGCAGACCCCGCTACCAGCGGGGCCTACCTAACTAGCCCCAGAGTTCGTCTGGAATTTCGAGTCTATCCACCTTTTTACCCTGGCCTACATGTTGATCGAGGATTTCATCAACATCTTCGGCTGTAACTTTTTGGTACCAGACTCCATCTGGATAAACAATTACCACCGGACCTACTCCACAAGGCCCCAGGCATCCGGTACTGGTTACAGTACATTTTCCGAACAAACCTTTCTGTTCCACACCCATAGCCAATTTTTCATAAACGGCATTGGATCCACTCTCACCACAAGAACCGCGTGGGTGCCCCGGAGGACGGCTGTTGGTACATACTAAAATATGATAACTTGGTTTCGGCATCTGAAAATCTCCGCTTGGATTTAATAAAAAAAACAGAATGCTACATTAGATGTTTGATAATTGAAATAGATTTTTTTATACCCATGAAAAACAACTCCATTCAATCTGAACGATTTGACAAAAACTATTTGATCTCTTGCCTTGAACTTGTTTCCAAAGAACCCGTTTCACTAATAGAATGTACACTCCTGAAAGGAGATGCTTCTGATAGAAATTATTACCGAGCCTCCTTTAACTTGAAATCTTCACCTGAAACAACAAATGCCATTGTCATAATGCAATTGGCCGAATTGGAAGAAAATCCTGATTTCAACCGCATGCAGGAGTTTCTCAAGAAGATAAATATTCCCGTACCAGAAATTTTTCACTTCGATACAGAGCGTGGATTACTCTTTCTAATGGATTGCGGAGATATTCATCTTGCCGACAAAATGGACGAGGAACCAGAAAATACTGTGCTCTGGTATCAAAAAGCTATTGAGATTATCGTAGCTTTTCACACGAGCGCCACTAAAAACATGACACCCGACTGCCCTGCTCACTCTTTATTTTTTGATGAAGAAAAGTTGATGTGGGAAATGGATTTTACGCTGCAACACTATGTGGGTGGGTTGTTGATGAATGATTTGGATCCTGATAGAAAAAAAGGAATCCGGTCAACACTGCTCACGCTTTGCAGGGAATTATCAGAACAGGATCGGTTCTTCACGCACCGGGATTATCATTCACGAAACATAATGATACAAAATGATAAACTAATCGTGATTGATTTTCAGGACGCCCGAATGGGACCTTGCC
>JACKQG010008100.1_pt1 | contig 10353 bp, 7 predicted proteins | sample 8237621 | NCBI WGS metagenome assembly JACKQG01 (sample SAMN15677084, study PRJNA649215) | marine metagenome | biome: marine; feature: Black Sea; material: saline water; isolation source: suspended particulate matter (SPM) from the Black Sea western gyre | collected 2013-06-09/2013-06-10 | depth...
TTGATCTCCCCGTTTGCGTTGCCAGAGACGAAGAGGGTATGCTGGTCGTAGATTACCGCCATGAACATTTGCGCCGCTTCTTGCCAGAAGTGGCCGAACTCGTTTGGCAACCCTCCGATTTTGAGATGATTGACTGTGATGCCGTTTTTTTGCAGGTTGAAACGCAAGTTGGTTTGCCTGCGACGACAAGGAGATTAGTCACAAATTATCTTGGGGAAGATACACTGGGCTTGCGCTATGCCGAAGGCTATCTCTGGGCCAGCCCGGAAGAATTTAGCTGGAACCCTGTGGCGAAGTTGGATGTCATCCCCCTGGGGGCTGAGATTGACCTCGTCAACCGGCAAGCCACCCTGTGGGCGCGCAGCGAGTCCGCCAATGCTATCGATGCGTATACCATCCCGCTTCCGCTGCAAACCCGCTGGGATTTCACATCCTTCCTGTTTGCGCTTGGCCGCGATCCCCAATATTGGTATCTGATTGGCGCGCTGGCGTTGGTTTATCTGGGGTATTTGGCAGTAATTTACGCGATTGCCGGGCAGAGTAATGGTATTGCGGCGCGGCAATTTTTTACGCTGGAATGGGAGACGCCCGATCTGCTGGGAAGGTTGTTGAGCCGCGGAGAACAGAGTTATACCGCCCTGCGTTTGCGCTTGCAGGAACTCGCTCCGCTGCCGCATCTGATTTGTGTGTTGCGTCCCGTGGGGGATGCGTTCGCCGTTGGCGATGTGGTGCGCGATCTACAAAGCCGAGACTTGCCCCTGGGCAAGGCCGCGGTTAATGCGGCTTTGGAGATGTTGGTTTCGCGTGGCCTGCTGCGCGGCAAACAAGGCCAGTACGAGTTTGGCAGCCCGCAATTATTGCGTGTCTATCAGCGCACATATCCGCCCGCCGCGCTGGACGAAGCCTTGGAAGCCGCGCGCGTGCGCGATCCAGCCTTTGCCGAAGCGGTTCGTTTCTTTGAGCGCGCCGGATTTTTGATTGACAAGCAGGCTGGCAGCAATCTGATGTTGCTGCCCCAGAGCCAGATTCAGCGCGAGCGCCTGGGCGAGCGTGTGCTGGCGCGTATGTTGCCCGGACAGGCGCTAAAGGCATCCACTGTGCGCCGGGTTGCCGACGCGGTGAGCAGCCTGTTCAAAGAAGATGCCGACCCCCTGCGCGGGCGCAAGGCCCTGGTGGTGATCGGCGAATCCGCAGATATGGCGGCCTCGGCGCAGATGTATGCTTACCGCTGGGATGCGGGTTTTACGGTTGTGCCGCTCACGCGGGCGCGTATTCGCACCGCACTGACCGCCGATACCTGCCATCAGGAATTTGACGCCGTACTGGGCGAATATCTCGCCGAAAGCCCCGATCTGTACGACCATAAATTCCCTGTGCGCGACGAGCATTATTTTGGCCGCGTGCGCGATACCGAAACCCTGCTTGTGTATCTGAACGAAAATCAACCCCTGGGTATTTTTGCCATCAACAAGATGGGCAAAACTTCGTTTGTCAATAACCTGGCTGAACGTCTTGCCGACCGGGCGGTAGCGCGCGTCGATTTGCAAAATCTATCGAAAAATGCTCAGGCTGTTTTCGCCGCGGTAATCCGTTCCTTGATTAGTGATATTGAAACTAAATGGCCGGATGCTGAAATCCCCCCGTTAAGCCTGACCAGCGCTTTGCGCGGCACTGGCGATTGGGCGCAAGATTTTTCGGGCGATATGAACGCCCTCTACGACTTATTGCGCAGTCATGCCCCCAATCCGCGCTTTGTGATTTTTGTGGATGAAATTGACCGCTTGATCCCCGGCGAAGATGCTGATCTGGTGGCTGGCTTTTCTGGTTATAACGATTTATTGGCAACCCTGCGCGGCATTCAGCAATTGGGTTTGCCCCTAACCTTTGTGGCTGTGGGCATCAGTCCGAATATCAATCGCAAGGCGCAACTTGCCGGGCTGGAGAATGCCGGATTTAATCTTTTCAAGGAATATTTCCTGCCGCCGCTCAGCCGTGAAGAATGCGATCAAATGGTTGTCACCATCGGCCATCAAATGGGACTGGAATTTAACGCTGAGGCCCTCGAGCAAATTTTTGTCGAAAGTGGCGGGCATCCTTTCTTGGCGCGCCAATTATGCAGCGCCCTGTGGAGCAGCCTGCGCGATGAGCGCGACGCGGGGGAAAAATTTAGCGTGGGTCTGTCCGAAAGCGCCGGCGCGCTCAACGCGTATATGGATGATGACGGCAAGCGTTCTTACCACGATCAAATTTGGGCAACTCGCCTGACCGCAGATGAGCAGCAAGTTGTCGAACGCTTGGCTGCCGTCGAGGGGCCGCAGCCGCTTCAACGCGGCGAGCAAAAGCCCTTGCGCAGCCTTTTGCAGCGTCATATTGTGATCGAAAAAGACGAGCGCTATCGGATTGCCTTTGGATTGTTGCGCCGTTGGGTGCGCGACGAGATACTAGAAATTTACGAGGATTGAATAATGCCCGCAAATCCCTATCTCATCACACAAGCTGTTACCAATCCCGAAATGTTCTTTGGTCGTTGGGAGTTGGTTGACCGTCTGGTAGAAGGTCTTACTGCGCATAGCCAAAGTTCGTTTGCCATTTATGGCGGACGGAGGGTGGGCAAAACCAGCCTGATGCGCATGGTGCAGCAACGCCTGGAAACACGCCTCAACGCCGGAGAGCAGCCGATTGTGGTGCCGCTTTTCATGGATATTGAACTGGATCCGCCTACCTCGGCTGCCGATTTCTTCGAGCGTTTGGTCAACCGCCTGGCTCAGTGGCAAGCTGGGGTCGTCGGCAGCCTTGACCCGCTGCCCCCGATTGACGAGACCAATCCCGCCCTGAGTTTTGCCGAATCCTTCAAAGAACTCTATCGCCGCGTGCAGCCCGAAGTCGGCGGCGTTAAGCTAGCGATTCTAATTGACGAGTCTGAGAAATTTCATCGCCCAAGCTGGGCGCACAGCCTCGAAGACAACCTGCGCTCGTTGCTTTCCAACGTGCCCGGGGTGAGTGGGCATATCGGTCTGATAATGACGGGCAGCGTGCAGTTCTATAAAGGGATGGCGGCTGGAGGTGGGGGATCGCCGCTGCGCAACGTGCTGGAAGAAGAAATTAAATTGCCAGCCTGTTCGGCGGAGGCGATGCGCGAGTTGATCCTGACTCCCACACAGGGGGCTATCCCCGAAGAAGTTGCCAGCGAAGTCATCCGCCAGGCCGGGGGACACCTGTTCTTGGGGCAATACCTCATGCGCCAGCTTTGGCAAGCGGGGTTGGCAAATGCCGCTGTGCAATCAGTGCGCGCCGCTGCACTGGAATTTGCAGACCGGCGGCGCGATTTCGAAAGTTGGCTGGAAGCGCTGGGCGAAGAAGGTGAAAAAGTCTATGCCTATCTGGTTGACCAGAACGAACCGCGCTCACGCGGCGAGATCAGCGCGGCCCTGAACATGGGGCGTCTAGATGTAAAAACGGCGATTGACGTGCTGAATTTCCATAATCTCATCCAGGTACAGCGTCATAAATATCAGTATCGCGGCGAGATGTTTCGTGACTGGTTTACCGACAGCATCGCCGAAGACGTTGAAGAATCCCAGCCCGTTGAGATATTTATCTCCTACGCCCATGAAGACGAGTTGCTCTGGGAGAAGCTTAAATCACATTTAGCCAGTCTCCGCCGCCGCAAGTTAATTGACGCATGGTATGACCGCCAGATTGTGCCGGGGCAGGAATGGGCCGCTGAGATTGATGAAAATATCAATTCCGCGCAAATTATTATTTTGCTCATCAGCGCGGATTTTATGGAATCAGATTATTGTTATGAGGTCGAAATGCAGCGCGCCATCACGCGTCATGAAGCGGGCGATGCGGTGGTGATTCCGGTAATTTTGCGCCCCACCGATTGGGGCGGCGCGCCCTTCAGTCGTCTGCAGGCTTTGCCCAAGAATGCCAAGCCTGTCACGGAATGGGAAAACCTGGATCGTGCTTTTTTGAATGTGGTGGAAGGTTTGCGCATGGCGCTCGCCCAATTAGGGAGTGAAGATGAGTGAGACTGGTAAAGATTTGCAGCCGAATAAAACAACACCGGCTTTTCAGTTTGGGAGCAACGGTCAAAGTATGATCGCTCAGATAGATATCTGGCGTGCCAGCGCGATTAATATCTTGCTAATTGTTTCGACAACTGCATTTGCGCCAGCGATTATTGCCTGGGGCTGGAATTTTAACTCATCCACTACTGAGAAGGGCGCTTTCTTTTTTTATCTGGCGATTTTCATATTGCTTGCTGGGATGGCTTATTTTCGCCAGCTTGATTATCGAATAAGGGCCTGGGGATTTCTTTTTCTCACTTATATTACAGGCACGGCCGCTCTGATACTCGGCGGATTGGCAGGTGATGGGCGTATATATCTCATAGCTTTGCCGGTAATCGCCTCGATTTTGGTCAACAAGCGTGCAGGTGCATCCATTCTCGGTGCGAGCATACTTACCTACGTACTTGTAGGATATTCTGCTCAGCGGGGATGGATTACCGACACACTTTTATTTCGTGAAAACCCCCTGGATCAAGCTATCTGGTTGCAGGAAGGAATTGTAATGGCTGCCAGCTTGGCAATGGTGCTCGTTTTGCAGTGGAGTTTCAATCAATTTCTTGAATCTACTGCTGCAAAAAATGCACAAATGTACGAACGAATCAAGCATTTTGCCGACGAATTGGAACACCGTGTCGATGAGCGTACCGCCGAGCTAAAGACAGCCTACGATACATTGAACGCCGCAAAAAATGAAGCCGAGCGCGCTAATCTTGCCAAAAACGAATTTCTTTCGCGCATGTCACACGAGTTGCGCGCCCCCATGAGTCTGGTGCTTGGCTTTGCGCAATTGCTTCAGATGAATCAAAAAGAACCGCTCACCCCACAGCAGCAAGAAAATATTGGTCATATTCTTGGCGAGGGAGAACATCTGCTGCGGATGATTGACCAAGTTCTCGATTTCGCGCGCATTGAAGAGGGCCAAATTGCTGTCTCATTGAAAACCGTAGACGCCAGGGCAGTCTTGCAAGAATTGTATTATCTGATTGCGCCATTGGCTGCGCCCAGTCAGATACAAATTGAGCTGAATGAATGCGCGCCCGATGCGCTTTTCGTGCGTGCCGACCCACAGCATTTGCATCAAGTATTGCTAAACTTGCTTTCCAACGCGATCAAATACAATCGCCGGGGCGGGATTGTCACCATTTCGAGCCAGTGCCCGGCGCCACAAAAGGTTCGTATCGTTGTAAGCGATACAGGCGTGGGTATATCGGAAGAGAAATTTGATCAATTATTCACGCCGTTTGTGCGCCTGGTTGACGAACCTAGCGAAGTTGAAGGCACCGGGTTAGGGCTGGCGCTCTCAAAGCGCTTAATGGAGTTGATGGAGGGCGAAATCGGGGTTGAAAGTACGCCAGGGCAAGGTTCAGCTTTTTGGATTGAACTCCCGTTGCTTGATCCCCCTGAAATTTCCCCAGAATCGGGTACTCACGCGGTGCAACCCGCTGTCTTCAACCCACCGCCTGGCAAAATACTATACATTGAAGATTATGCTGCAAATTATGAGCTGATACGACAGGCTTTGGCCGATTATTCACAGGTAAAATTGCTTTGGGCGAAAGATGCTCAAACGGGGTTTTCGCTGGCTGAACAGCAACAACCCGATCTCATTTTCCTCGATTTACAATTGCCCGACATGCATGGCTACAAGGTACTACAGGAATTGAAACAAACCGCGGGGACGCAAAATATTCCGGTGGTAATCATCAGCGCCGATGCAAGCCCTCGCCAGAAAAAATATCTGATAGAAGCTGGCGCTCTTGATTATCTGACAAAGCCATTTAACTTGAAAGCGTTGGTTCATAGTATTCAAGTTTGGTTAGCATGAAGTGAATGTGTTATAATCGGCACAAATGGCGATAAAAAAGACTATCGTCAGGATTATTAATTGTAGTTAAATTGGGCTTGCGAAAATTAACCAAGCGGGGTGTGGTTTTGGTTATTGGGTTTCATCAACTTCTCCGCACGCTTATTTACTTGAAGTTCCCTCAGAATGCTTCTGAGATGCCCGGGCGTTGTTCGTTTTGTGAATGACCACCCGGTTTTTGTGTGGCGCTATTTCGTTATTGGAGGCTAGTTTTGACTCGAGTAGATTTAAGATCAAATGAATCGCAACAATCTTTATTAAAACGATTTCGAAGGAAAGTTGTCCGGAGCGGCACCCTGGGCGCCGTGCGCCGCAAACGCTGGTTTACGTCAAAGAGTGAGTTGCGCCGTATCCAACGGAAAAAAGCTGTACGCCGCCAAAAACGCCTTCGCCAAAATCAGCGCAGAAAAAAGGGATAACTACATTGGCGTGTAAATAATGACAGACGACAGATTCGCGATTGGTAATTGGGTTGTGCATAGTCGTTACGGCGTCGGCAAGATAAAAGAAATCGCTGAGATGACTGTCTTTGGCCGGAAAAACGGCAAAGAAGCGTGCATAAAAGTGGTCACAAAAGATAGTGAATACTGGGTGCCACTGTCGATTTGTGACAATGAACGCATTCGCCCCATTTCGTCGCGCCAACAATTTGCAACAGCGCTGAAAACATTGACAGTGCGGGGGGAAAATGTGGATATGCACCACAATGCTTTTGTGCATCAAATTGATCAGGCCTATGCCGATGCATCTCTGGCGACAATGATGACGATTGTGCGCGATCTGTTTGGGCGCAATCGCGAGAAAACGTTGAACAGGAAAGAAGAGCGCTCGCTAAAGCTCTTTGCCAGTAATCTGGTTCACGAATATTCACTTTGTATGGGGGTGGATGTAGAAACCGCACAGAAAGCTATTTTCGAATTGCTGGCCGATGAAACCCGCGCTGCAAACTACAGTTATATTTTTGGGGTGGCTGCGCTGGACGATATAAGCACAGCAAACTAGCGGGGATTATTCTCGATCTAGCCATAATTCGCGGTATTGCCGATTCCAATCTTCAAAGAAACGCAGGGCGATTACCAGCCCGGTGGTCGCCCCGATCCAGATGGCGACGCTGGGGAATTTGAGCAACCAGAATACTGGGGCGAGCATCAGCCCGGTGAATAGCGCTCCGCGGGCGGAGTGACGGATAACAAGCACCAAGCTGAGCAATAGCCCCAAAGCAGCAGCAAACCCCAAAGGGTATACTGCCAAAAGACTACCCCCTGTAACAGCCAATCCCATACCGCCGCGAAACTGCGCGAAGATCGGCCAACAATGCCCGGCCACGGCTAAACCCGCGGTTAGTGCAATCCCCCAATCGGGGATGCCGTTGTGCGCCGCCAGATAAACCGGTAAAAACCCTTTGCCGATATCCAGCGCCAAGACCAGCGCCCCCCACACCCATCCGGCCTGCCGAATGGTATTGGTGGTGGTGACATGCCCTGATCCTCCATCGCGAATATCAACCCCCTTGACGGTTCGCGTCACCCACAAGGCGAAAGGCAGCGAACCCGATAGATAACCGAAGAGTGCAAATAGTAAAATATTCATGTTATGGTTTTTGCACGACAACCCAGGCAATATAGCCATCGCGTTTAATGTGGGTTTGCGCGTTGATGCCGTTGAATAATTGCGCAATCTGGGGGGGCGAGAGAAAATGACTGCGCATCAGGGCCAGTTTTTCAGCCACTGCAATCAGCTTGACAGCAAAAGTACGCAGATCAGGCTCTTCTATAACAAGATAGCCACCAGGGGCCAGCACCCGCCACAATTCCCGCGCGGTTTCTTCCTGATCGCAAACATGATGCAATGCATCGATCATAATAATGCGTTCAAAGTAGCCATCGGCAAATGGTAGTCTTTCGCTATGAGAACAGGCAGCCAGCAAACGATCTTTTTGTTTGGCTTGCCGTAGCATATCAAAGGATAGATCGGCGACAACCACCTGGGAAGCCTTTGCGCTCATGAATTGGGCAACTCGCCCTGTGCCGCCGCCTGCATCGAGCAGCGCGCCAGATGTGGGCAACCTGGCCAGTTCCCAGAGATATTCCGGTGGTTTGGGCTGGATAAATTTTTCATAAACTGGAGCTAAAATACTGAAGTGATCAAACATAGATAATTTTTCCTTGTCGGAGTATTTTTCATTGAATTGCGTAAGCTTGATTACATGAATAACAGCGCCGCGCCGCGGGCTGCTAACGCTGCTGCGAGAGCAATAACGACTGTCAATCCTGAGATGATGAGCATGTCGCGGCGGCCAAGTTCACGGCGTAGCGCAGCCAGTGTTGCCAGGCATGGTATATAAAACACCACAAACACCGTAAAAGTTATCATTTGCACAGGGTCAAGAGCCGCCGAAAAATCGGTGACGTTGAGCGCTTGCCGTAGCATGAGCAGTGAAAGTTCTTTACGGAAGATACCAAAGATCAGCGGCACACCCACCTCGGATGGCAGCCCTAAACCCCAGGTGACGGGGCGTACCAGCATATCCAGCCAGCGCGCCAGATTGAGACGGTCGAAAATTGCCAACGCCACGCTGCCGACGATCAATAGCGGCCAGGCTTCTACGATAAATTCGCGAATGCGAAACCAGGATTTATGCGCCACTGTTTTCCAGGTGGGCATGCGATATACGGGCACTTCAATAATTAACCCCGGCGCGCCTTCGGGGAGTCTGCTGGAGAGCAAGCGTCCTGTGAGAGCAATGACAACCAGGTTAAAAATATATATTGCGAGCGCCATTTGCGGGCCAAGATAAAAGGCCACCAGCCCGAAGACAACCGCTAACCGCGCGGCACAAGGAACCAGCGTTGCCATTGTGGCCGCCAAGAAGCGGTCTCTGCGATTTTCCAGCAGCCGCGTTGACATCACCGCAGGCACATTGCAGCCATAGCCCAGAATAAAAGGCACAATCGCCTTGCCGTGTAGCCCCATACGGCTCATCAGAGCATCTACCAGAAAGGCCAGCCGCGGCAGGTAGCCAATATCTTCCAGCAAACCCAGTCCAATCAGGAAGGGTAGCAGGTAGGGCAGTACAATCGCAACACCACCAGCGATGCCCTGAATTACGCCGGTGAGCAGCTGCGCCCCGAAGGTTTGCGGGCCAACCCATCGGGCGGCTTGCAAGGCCAGAGCATCAAATGCGGCGAGTAGCGGGGCTTCGATAAGGCTACCAACGCCATAGACAGTTTGAAAGAAAAGCCACAGGATCGCTCCGAGGGCGATATATCCCCAAAACGGATGCAGTAGTACGTTGTCGAAATGGTCGCGCTTGGTGATGCGAGGTTCCCCGCGCGATAATATGGCCGCGGTAATTTCATCTGCGCGTTGATGCCGTTCGGCTGTCAACGCCCAGATAGCGGGCTGTCCCTGGGCTGCGAGAATTTCTTTTTGGATTTGCTCAACAATGGGGCGTGTTTTTGGTGCGTCAACATCGACGCGTTTTAGCAATTCGGCATTGCCCTCCAGCAATTTAATGGCCATTAATTGCGGTCTGAGGGGAGAAGTCTGCGCGCCACCATTGATTTGAGTTGCGATCGCAGCGATGGCTTTTTCAAACGCGCGGCTGTATTGAATCCGTTGCGGAGGTTCCCCGGCGCGGGCTACAGCCATGGCCGTGGTGAAGATGGCCCGCACGCCGCGGCCTTTGCTGGCAATCAGGGGCAGTACATTGATGCCGAGAATTTGCTCAAGTTGAGGGCCGTCGATTTTCATCCCCAGGCGGGCAGCTTCATCCATCATGTTCAGAGCCACCACCAGGGGGCGTCCGAGTTCCATCAGCTCCAGGGTGAGATTCAAGCCTTGAGACAGGTGCGAAGCATCAAGTACATTGATTACAGCGTCAATCTCATGGAAGGCCAGATAGTGCATGACCTCGCGTTCTGCCGGATTGGAACCCGCCAGCGAGTACGTCCCGGGCAAGTCAACCAGGCTAACCACTTCACCAAGCACGCGTACCTTGCTTTCAGTGAAGGTGAGCGTGGTTCCCGAAAAATTACCAGTTTCGGCCTTGTAACCCGCGACCTGATTGAACAGCGTGCTTTTGCCACAATTGGGTTGGCCGATTAATGCGAATCGCATCCGTCTTTAGTTTCCTTTACCTGGATTTTGGCGGCAATCCCCCTGCCGATCGCGATGGAGCGTCCGTCGATTTCAAGCAACACTGGGCCGCCAAAGGGAGCCCGGCGTACCATGCGGACATAATAGCCTGGCAGCAGGCCTAGCTGGCGTAATTTGTTTTCGAGGGTTTCCCCGCCGTTGAAGCTGATTACCTGAACCGTTTGCCCGATGGATACCTCTAAAAGTTGCTTTTCGATCATCCGGACGAATACCTGTACTTTCTTTGTCTATAGCGAAACTCTTGTTGCGAATGGA
>JACKQG010008101.1_pt1 | contig 10352 bp, 9 predicted proteins | sample 8237621 | NCBI WGS metagenome assembly JACKQG01 (sample SAMN15677084, study PRJNA649215) | marine metagenome | biome: marine; feature: Black Sea; material: saline water; isolation source: suspended particulate matter (SPM) from the Black Sea western gyre | collected 2013-06-09/2013-06-10 | depth...
CACTTCCAGGGATTTTACGATCTCCTCCAGATCCACGCCGTTCTCGGGCAACGGCTCCTCCATGATTCGACGAATGCGCTCGCCCGGCGACTCGCTGCTCAGAGCAAGGTTTTGACCCAGGGCCATCCTCAGGGATGTCGGGCCGATTTGATCGCCCGTGTCCATGAGTACCATTCGCTCTACAAGGTTCTTGAGCTCACGCACGTTGCCCGGCCAATCATACTCCATGAGGATGCGTCTGGCTTCCTCATTCAAATCCATACTACGACGATTGAAGCGTCCAACGTAGTCTTTTCCGAAGAATTGTATCAAGGGAAGGATGTCCTCCCGTCGCTCCCGTAGAGGAAGCAGCCGGATAGGCACCACGTTGAGCCTATAGAATAAATCTGCGCGGAAGCGTTTATGGGCCACCTGCTCATGGAGATCCTGATTGGTGGCCGAGACGATGCGAACGTCCACCTGCACATCTTTAGTGCCGCCCACCCGGCGGAATATTTTGTTTTCCAGGAATCGCAGGAGTTTCACCTGTAGAGCCAGGCTCATCTCACCGATTTCATCCAGAAAAAGGGTGCCGCCTTTGGCCGCCTCCACCAAACCCATCTTGGCCTCTCGGGCGTCTGTGAAGGCCCCTGCCTCATGGCCGAAAAGTTCATTCTCGAGGAGTTCCGAGGGGATGGATGCACAATTGAGTTCCAGGAAGGGCTTATCGCGACGAGGGCTCAGGTCGTGAATGAGCCGGGCGATGATCTCTTTTCCCGTTCCGCTTTCGCCGGTAATGAGCACCGTGGTGTCTCGACTCATGGCCACCTGTGCGGACTGCTCGTAGACCTCTGTCATCGCCTGGCTTTGCAACTTATAGAAACTCAGGCCGCTTCCGGTCTTGAACTTCCGATGTTGCTCGAGCAATTCGGTTTCCGAGCGATTGTCATCGAGAATCGCTTCTACGGAAGCTAGGAGTTTTTCAAGAGAGATGGGCTTTGATATAAAGTCACGAACGCCGGCCTTCATGGCTCGCATGCCCAGATCAAGTTCAGCGACGGTGGAAAGCAGGATTACAGGAAGTCGCGAATCCACCTTAAAAAGAAGCTCCAATGTGGCATCCAGTTGATTTTCGCGGCCGGTGATATCCAAGATGAGAAGACTGGGATCGGCCATCTGAAGGCTGGTTTGCAGATCCTCTGGATATTCGCTGGCAATGACCTGGCGCCGCTTTGAACCGAGACTGTTCTCAAGAAGGCGCTGGATCGACTCCTGGTTGTCGATGACCAGTATGACGTCCTGCACTTTCCCTCCCTAAATGGCAGCCAGTGATTTTTGGTACCACTGAATGGTGCGCGCCAGCCCGTCCTCGAAAGTCATGACCGGCTCGTAACCGATCAGCTCGCGGGCCCTGTCGATGTTTGCACTGGAATGCGGTACATCACCGGGACGCTTGGGGCCGAACTTGGGTTCGATATCAAGACCCAGAGTTTTCCGAATCTGTTCGTAGAGATAGAGCACCGAATAGGATCCACCGCAGGCCACGTTGACGGTCTGACCTTGAGTTTTCGGAGCCGCCAATGCCTTCAGATTCCCCGCGACCACATTGGCCACGTAAGTGAAATCTCTTGTGTGACTACCATCGCCGTCGATGACGGGTGCTTCACCTCTGAGCAGATGAGCTAAGAAAATGGGTAGGACCGCCGCATAGGGTGAATCCGGATCCTGACGTTCTCCGAAAACGTTGAAGTAGCGGATGGTCAAGGTTTCCAGTCCGTAGACTTCCCAGAAAGCGCGGCAGTAGTGCTCACCCACCAATTTGGCTACCGCATAGGGCGAAAGCGGCTGGGGTGTGATCTCTTCATGTTTGGGAGTGATCTCGCTGTCACCATAGGCGGAACTGCTGCCTGCATAGACCACGCGCTTCACACCTGCGTCTCTGGCGGCAACAAGCAGATTCAGAGTGCCGTTGGCATTATTGTCATGACATCCCACCGGATCGGCCACCGAGCGCGGCACCGAGGCCAGAGCCGCTTCATGAAGCACGTAATCCTGCCCGTCTACCGCTGCGGCAATTTCATCAGGACGACGTAGATCACCCTTGATGAATTTGACCTTTCCTCGAATAGACTCGAGATTATGCTCATATCCCGTTGATAAATTGTCGAATACAGTGACATCGTCGCCCTGGGCAACGAGAGCCTCCGCAAGGTGGCTTCCTATGAATCCCGCGCCGCCGCTAATGAGTACTCGCGCCATATCGGCTCCTAAAGTGAGAAGATCTTGGGAGATTCGATTCCCTTGTATGCATTTCGCGTGTCGACGATGAGTGGCAAAATCTTTAGAAGATTACTGTAGTCCACGTCGTCGTGAGCGGTAACCACCACTCCCAGATCCACCTGTTCCAAAGCGGAAGCGTCCAGGCCGCAACGCGGCACCTCGATGATCTCGGGAATCTCCCCCGGGATCCAATTGTCATGGAAACAGACGTCGGCACCCTTGGCCTGGAGCAGCTTGATGATATCCAGTGCCGGGCTTTCGCGATAATCGTCGATGTTGTTTTTGTAGGCGATACCCAGCACCAGGACCTTCGACCCGTTGATCGATTTCCTCTGGGAATTGAGAGCTTCCGAGCATCGATCCACCACATGGTCGGGCATATGACCGTTGATCTCGCCGGCCAGTTCGATGAAGCGAGCTTCGAAACCGTGCAGACGGGCCTTCCAGCTGAGATAGAAGGGATCGATGGGAATACAGTGACCGCCCAAGCCAGGGCCAGGATAGAAGGGCATAAAACCAAAAGGCTTGGTAGCCGCCGCGTCGATCACTTCCCAAACGTTGATGTTCATGCGGCTGCAGATGAGGGCGATCTCGTTTACCAGGCCGATGTTCACCGCGCGGAAGGTGTTCTCGAGCAACTTCACCGTTTCGGCCACACGGCTGGAAGAAACAGGCACTACATTCTCAAGCGCGGAACCATATAGGGCCGCCGCAATCTCCGTGCAATTCGGCGTAATGCCCCCCACCACTTTGGGGATGTTCTTGGTGTTGTAGGTGGGGTTGCCTGGATCCACCCGCTCGGGGCTGAAGGCCAGGAAAAAATCCTCGCCGATGCGTCGCCCACCTTCTTCCAGAAGAGGCAAAATCACTTCATCTGTGGTTCCCGGATAGGTGGTGCTCTCCAAGATTACCAGTGTTCCCGGACTCATGTACCGGGCGATCTGCTCGGCGGCCGAAACGATGTAGGAGATGTCCGGATCGCGAGTCTTTCCCAGGGGAGTGGGCACCGCGATGTTGATGGTGTCGGCCTGGGCAATATTCTCGAAATCGCTGAAGGCGGAAAGCATACCCTTTTCTACCAAGGGTGCCATTCTTTCCGTGGGAACATCCTGGATATAGCTTACTCCGGCCATGAGCTGGGCCACTTTCTCCTCGCTCACGTCGAATCCCAGTACCTTGAAACCAGCCTCGGCCAGCTCAACCGCCAGGGGCAGACCCACATATCCCAATCCCACCACGGCACAGGTGGCCTGTCGGGCGGCAATCTTTTCACGCAGCACTTCACTATGATTCATTTGGATATCCCCTAATGCATACTCAATCTTCGTCTTGCGCCTCTTCAGAGGCCCTGTACTCCTCCAGGAAGGCCCGGAAGAAAAGGAAGAATCGACGAAGCAGAAGCAGGGTGATGAGAGCGATGACGATGGGCAAGATCCGAGCCCAAAAACGGAGATTCTCAAAGGCCGGAGAGGCCATCAATCGCAGGGAAACCACGAGCAGGATTATCAGGGCGATCAGAAGAAAAAGCTGGATGACTCCCTGGGCCACCAAGGCCCCCATGGCTTCTTTGCGATTGTAGGGAGCCTCAAAATTGAAGCGTCGTGGCCAAGGCCTACGCTGCCTCATGATCCCTTATCCTTGGATTCGCCCTCGGCTTGGTCATCGAGTACTTCAAAGTCGGCATCCTGGACTTGCTCCCCACGGAAACGGGGATCGTCCGGAACCTCATTTCTTTCTCGCCCCACAAACCATGGGCGAAGAAGGAAACGCCAACCAGCAACACCGGCGAGGAGGAGTAGGAGAAACTTCATCATAGGTACGCCCAGCAGGATTCGAACCTGCGACCTCATGCTCCGGAGGCATGCGCTCTATCCAGCTGAGCTATGGGCGCGTATCGTTTCAGAATCTAGGCCAAGCAGGCTGCCATTTCCAGCCTTAATTCCCCGAACGATTTCCAGGAATCTTGTGGCCATCAGTGAGCCCTGAGGGCTGAGAATTGAATCGGGATGAAACTGCAGGCCGAATCGCGGCAGGCTTCGATGCTCCAAAGCCATGACCTCGCCTCCTGCTCCCAGGGCAGTCCAAGTTAGAAGCTCTGGGCGACAATTCGGATCCAATCCCAGGCTGTTGTAGCGCATAGCCTCAAAATTCGATTCCATATTTTTGAAAAATCGCCCCTCGGCATTTTGAATGGAAACGCTCTCCCCGTGAATCGGCGATTCCTTCCTCAAACAAGCGCCGTAATACTCGCCGAGAGCCTGATGGCCAAGGCAAACACCCAGGATAGGAAACTCGGAAGGCAGTTTTTCGATGAGCAGTTCGAGATTCGGCCAGTCATGGGGGCGGCCCGGACCTGGAGAGAGAATCCATGCGTCGGGTCCGGGGGCGAGCAGGGTGTTCAAGGAGGAATTCGCTTCCAGCACTTCCACCGCTACACCTTGCCCGGTGAAGAGATCTACGAGATTCCATGTGAAGGAATCCTGACAGTCCACCAGACGCAATTTCATCAGGAACTCGATCCCGCGCGGGCCAAAAGGAATTCGGCATGCTCACGAACCTGGCGATCCTCGCTTTCGCCGCCCAACATGCGGATGATCTCCGCCAGTCGCTCTCCGGCTTCAAGACGCTGCACCTCAACCTGGGTTTCTCCGGCGCAAATGCGTTTATCCACGTTGAACTGACGTCCAGCCGCAGCGGCCAAGACCGGCTGATGAGTCACCAAAAGCAATTGCTTGCTCTCTGATAGCTTGAGAAGTTGGGTAGCCAAAACAGGCGCGATATCAGCGCCCAGACCCGCATCCACCTCATCGAGCACCAGAACAGGTGGCCCTTCCTGACTGCCGGGAAGGAGACGACAAGCCAAGGCAATTCGCGAAAGCTCACCGCCGCTGGGAATCTCACGCAAAGTGCCTTCCCGTGAATCAGGATTGGTACGAACGATGACTCGCACGGCATCCATACCTTGAGAACCAGCGGCATAGTTGCGATCTTCGATTTGGATCCAACCCTCTTCATCTTCCCGCGGTGTGACTTCAATTCGCAGTGTTGTGGCATTCAAACCCAGAGAGACAAGGCGATCCTGCCACGCGGGTCCCAATTTTTTCCCGCTACCTTGGCGGGCATCGGATAAGGTCTTCGCGTGTTTCCCGAGCTCAAGGGCAGAGGCTTTTTCCTCTTTGGCGAGAATGAGAAGCTCGCTTCGGAGGATTTCCATCTCATCGAGATCTTTGCGAATCTCCTCGATCCAGAGGAGCAGTTCATCGAGTTTTCTATTGTGCTTGCGTTCAAGTGTGTGAAGTCGATTGAGGCGTTCACTGATGTTCTCACCCTGAAGCGCTTCGGATGAAAGATCCTGGTTTCGCACCCGTAGAGATTCTGCGAGTTCTTCGAGATTGAGAAGTGTCGTGTCCAGGCCGGCGTCCTCAAGCTCCACTCCCAGACTCTTCAATTTCTCCAGAGTCTTGTCGAGTTTGATGAGCTGAGAACGAATTGCCTCTGGTGAGTCGTCGACAAGCTCGAGAGCCTTTTCCGTTTGTTGCACTATTTTTGAAGCATTGCGTAGGCGTCGCTCGCGATCGGTGAGCTCTTCGATTTCACCGGGCTGGGGGGCAATGCCCTCAATCTCTTCCAACTGGAATCTCAGATACTCCTCTTCCTGTTCCAATCGAGCTAAGCGCTTCGCCTTGTCCGCATGTGCCTTCCGAATCTGTCGATGCTCCTCCAATTTCAATTGGTAATCAGCGCGCAGCGTTTCAAGGCCGCCAAAGGTATCTAGGAGATTTAGCTGATAGGATGGATCCAGCAATCGTATCTGCTCGTGTTGATCCTGGCGCTCGAAAAGAAGTGCACCAAGACGGCGCATCTCGGCTACACTGGCCGGAGCGCCGTCGATGAAAGCTCGGCCCTTCCCATCTTGACGAATTTCTCGACGCAGGGACAACTGGTCATCTTCCAGTTGGAAACCTTCTTCGGACAAAGCGATGCTTCGCGACTCATCGAATTCCAACAGGGCTTCCACCGAAGCTCGCTCGGCCCCGCTACGAATCCAATCGGCTCGGGCTCTCTCACCAGCCAGGAGAGAGAGGGCCGCCAGGAGCACGCTCTTGCCGGATCCCGTGCTGCCGGTGAGCACGTTGAGACCAGAGGCCAGCTCCAAGCTGGCCTCTTTGACAACGATGAGATCCCGAATGCGCAGATGGACGATCAAGGAACCTCTTCCTCCCCTTGTTTTGCCCAGCCCAGTTTCTGCTGAAGCAAGGTGGTGAAGCGGATTCCAGGAGGAAGGAGAAGGGGGATCACTTTGCGAGACTGTCTGATCTCCAACTTATCCCCAGGAAGGACTTCGGCGCTGTCCTGCCCATCCATGGAAAGCGCTGCCATGCCGCTGCGCTCGCCGATAAGTATTTCGAATTGCTTGCCCCCTCCCACCACAACCGGCCTCAGCGAAAAGGAGTGAGGACAGATGGGCGTGGCCAGCAGGGCATCCATACCGGGATAGACTACAGGACCTCCTGCTGACATGGAATAGGCTGTGGATCCGGTGGGAGTTGAAATGATCAATCCGTCAGCGCGAAATTGTCCCAGAGGTTGGCCGGAGAGGGAAAGCTTGAATTCCACAAGGCGATTACCCGGACTCATATGTATGACAGCGTCGTTGAGAGCGCGAAAGCAACCGAGTTCTTCGTCGTTTCTCAGGTGCCGGGCTCGAAGCATCATGCGTTTCTGAATGCGATAGTCGCCTTCAAGGACCCGGGGAAGCAATTCCGACATTCCATTGAGTTTGAGAACGGTAAGAAACCCCAGGCTTCCCATGTTGATGCCGAGCAGCGGGGCCTTGCCTCCGCGAAGTTGCCGAGCGGCACGAAGGAAGGTTCCGTCTCCACCAAAAACCAGGATCATGTCCAGACGGTCGCCCAGCTCTTCGCGCGCTCCCGAAGGAAGATCGGATTGCAGAAATTCGGCCAATTCCTTTTCAAGATGAGGTTCGACTCCATGGGCTTCTAAAATGGCCAGTGCCGCACGCACCGCCTCGTCCATACCGGGGATCTCAACATTGGCAAAAAGACCCACGCGGCGGATACTGTTCATGCCGTCCTCCCGGTCCGGCCTTTGGCTAGAAACTCACAAGCACCGAGAGCGGTTCGGACGCTTGCGGCAATTCCCTCGGCATCGAGACCGATTTCTCGAAGCAGTTCTCCGCGCGATCCTTGTCCCACGAAATCCGGCGGCAGTGACAAGGTTAGTTGGCGTAGTCGATCGTAGTTCCCGGCACGCAGGAAGCTGGCCACACCTTCTCCAAAGCCCCCCACCGGATTGTTCTCTTCCACAGTCACGATCAGTGGTGCGGATGTGGCATCCTGTCGCAATGCTTCCTCATCCAATGGCGCGGCAAAACGAGCATCCACCACCTTGGTATCGAAACCTTCAAGGGCTAGGAGATCCGCAGCTTCCAAAGAGGGCTTCAACATGGACCCGATGGCCCAGATCACGGGCCCATCGCCTTGCCTCACGATGCGGGAGCGGCCGATTTCCAGAGGTTCCATCTCGCAAACTTCTTCAAGACCGAGTCCCGCGCCGCGTGGGTAGCGAATGGAACATGGGCCCGCTTCGTATTTGAGAGCCGTGGCCATCATACGGCGAAGTTCGTTCTCGTCCGAGGGTGCCATCACGACCATGCCCGGCACCATGCGCAGATAGCCCAGATCCAGAACCCCATGATGGGTGGGACCGTCCTCACCCACCAGGCCAGCTCGATCCAAGGCGAAGATCACAGGGAGTTTCTGAAGCGCCACATCGTGGACGAGCATGTCGAAGGCGCGCTGCAGGAAGGTTGAATAAATGGCCACCACCGGGCGAAGCCCTTCCGCGGCGAGACCCGCAGCAAATGTCACGGCATGCGGTTCGGCAATTCCTACGTCGAAGTAACGCTCAGGATAACGGCGGCTGAACTCCGCGAGCCCTGTGCCAGGCGCCATGGCCGCCGTGATTCCGACGATGCGATCATCCCTATCCGCCAGTTCAACCAAGGCGGCGCCAAAGGCTTCCGTATAACTCAAGGGTGAGGAACCCGATGAAGTTTTCTCTCCGGTGAGCGGATCGAAGGGCGCAAAGCCATGGTACTTGGTGGGATCCTTTTCCGCGATCTCATAGCCGCGGCCCTTGCTCGTGAGCACGTGCAGAACCACGGGCTCATCGATGCGCTTAAGCTGACCGAGAGTTCGAACCATGGATTTTAGATCATGGCCATCGATGGGTCCGAAGTACTTGAATCCAAAATCCTCGAAGAAATTGCTGGGCAGAATCATGTGCTTGAGCCCGTGCTTGGCGCGGCGGGCAAGACTTCGAAGCGCTCCGCCAATGCGCGGAACCCGCCCCAATATTTTCCAGGATGCGCTTTCCATGCCGAGGAAAGTGCGTGTGGAGGTGAGTCGAGTTAGCACCCTTGTGATGGCTCCTACATTGGGCGATATGCTCATCTCGTTATCGTTCAGAATCACGAGCAGCTTGCCGCCATGGGCCTTGGCATTGTTGATGGCCTCGTAGACCAATCCGCCAGTAGCCGCTCCGTCTCCCATAATGGCAATGGTGTGGCTGTCTCGGCCCTCCAACCTGGCGGCAGCCGAAAAGCCCACTGATGCGCTGAGCGCCGTGCAGGCGTGGCCCGCGCCGAAATGATCATAGGGGCTCTCAGAGCGTTTCAGGAAGCCACTAATGCCGCCCTTAGTGCGGAGGGTGTGGAAGTGTTCCAAACGGCCTGTAAGGAGTTTGTGGGCATAGGCTTGATGGCCTGTGTCCCAGATCATGCGCGTGTCTTCTTCGGGGAAGATGTGGTGCAGCGCCACCGCGATTTCCACCGTACCCAGACTGGCGGCCAAATGCCCACCATTGGCGGCGCAGACCTTGAGGATCTCCTGACGGATTTCCGCGGCCAATTCCGGAAGCGATGCCGGGTCCAGGACTCCAACATCCTTGGGGCTATGTATCTTTTCCAGAATCAATGTTTTCCTCCGACAGAAAATCTACCAAGAGCCAAGGCCAAGGGCAAGCCAAGCCCTTTCCAGCCCCCAACCCATGAGCAGGCCGAATAGGGCCGCTCCCCAGGTCCTGACCGTGGATTGACTGGGGATTTCAAGGAGGGGCTTGGTTCCAGCCCTCACTTCCAGAAGTCGATTGAGCAACCAGGCCTGCTCTCCAGCGGCTCTTTTCACCCCGGCAGTGTCATAAAGCAGGACGAGGGTCAAACTGAGGGCTACGGCGAACTCGACACTACCGAAGCCGCTGGCCTCGCCCACCTGGAAGCTCAAACTTCCTGCGATGACGGCGTGGAAATTCGGAAAGCTCTCCAAGTCTGCGAATAGACTGAGGGATCGCTTTCGCCTTCGAATGGCGTGTATCAGGCTTTTGAGCACCTGACCCGCAACGCCTGCACCCAGAATGGGAAAGACCATCATCAGCGGTGTCTCCTCACCAGACGGATGGCCAGATCCGCCAGGGAGCCTTCGGGAAGCAATTCCCTGGCCTGGGATAAGTGCTCCTCGGCCAACTCGCGGGCACGGGCCTCTCCGTGTAGTTCGGCGAAGGTCAACTTGCCCAAGGCCTGATCTTTGCCGGGGGTCTTGCCGAGATCTTCCAATTCCGCGCTGCGGTCCAAAACGTCATCGGTGGCTTGAAAGGCCAGCCCCAGATGCCAGGCGGCTGTGTCAAGGCGCTCCAAAAATTCATCATCCAACCCACCGAGTGTGCCGCCCAGGCGCAGGCAGTGGCGAAAGAGGGCCGCCGTTTTTCGTTCGTGTATCCAAACAAGTTCTTCACCCGGATCATCCACTAGTCGGGGTTCCAGATCCGCGGCCTGTCCGCCTACCAATTGGGATGGGCCGGCGGTGACCGCGAAACGGCGAATGAGATCGACCTTGCGCCCTTCAGCCATTCCCGTCTCCGACAGAGCCATGGCCAATGGTTCGAAGGCTAGGGCTTGAAGCGCGTCACCGGCCAGAATCGCCATAGCCTCGCCAAAAACCATGTGGCAACTGGGTTTTCCGCGACGAAAATCGTCATCATCCATTGAGGGCAGGTCGTCGTGAACCAGGGAATAG
>JACKQG010008102.1_pt1 | contig 10352 bp, 7 predicted proteins | sample 8237621 | NCBI WGS metagenome assembly JACKQG01 (sample SAMN15677084, study PRJNA649215) | marine metagenome | biome: marine; feature: Black Sea; material: saline water; isolation source: suspended particulate matter (SPM) from the Black Sea western gyre | collected 2013-06-09/2013-06-10 | depth...
TTTCCCGGATTGGATTCCCAATCGCAAGCCCTTGAATACGGATCCAAGGTGGCCGGTTGCACAGTTCATTTCGTGGACGCAGGGGTGGATACAGGTCCCATCGTGGCTCAGCGTGCTGTACCCGTTTTGGACGAAGATCGCCCCCAGGATCTCGCCGCAAGAATTCTCGAGCAAGAGCATCAGATCTATCCCGAGGCACTGGCCAGGCTTTTCAATGAATCTTGGAGCCGCCAGGGCCGCCGCATCGTTTTCGCCAACCGAAAGGAATCCCCATGACGCGAAGCACTCTGCTGCGAAGCGAAGACCTGGGTCTCAAACCCGATTACTGCGGCAAGGTCCGCGACCTCTTTGATCTGGGCGACAAGCTGCTCATCGTCGCCACCGATCGCATCAGCGCTTATGACCACATCATGCACGAAGCGGTCGAGGGCAAGGGCGAAATGCTCACGCAGATTTCCGTGAAGTGGTTCAAGTTGCTGGAAGGACTGGTGGCCCATCATCTGATCAGCGACGACTGGCAGGATTTCCCCGAACCATTCAATCGTCCGGAGTTGGGAAAACGCAGCATGCTCGTGCACAAAACCGAGCGCTTCGATATTGAGTGCGTGATCCGTGGATATCTCACGGGATCGGGTCTAAAAGATTACAATGCCAGCGGCAAGGTCTGCGGTATCGCCTTGCCGGAAGGCCTTCGCGATGCCGATAAGCTTCCCGAGCCCATTTTCACGCCCGCGACCAAAGAGGACGAAGGCCACGACATGAACGTGGATCACGAGACCGCGGCAAAAATAGTGGGGGACAAGTGGTTTGAGGCCCTGGCCAATATCAGTCGTCGCATCTACGAGGCGGGCGAAGCTCACGCACGAAAACAAGGCATTATCATCGCCGATACAAAATTCGAGTTCGGCATCTATGAGGGCAAACTCATGCTCATCGACGAGGTGCTCACTCCAGACAGCTCCCGTTTCTGGGAAGCCGGTAGCTGGGAACCCGGAAAATCTCCCGCCTCTTTCGACAAGCAGATTCTTCGCAATTGGCTCGATGAACAAGGCTGGGATCGTGAAAGTAAGCCGCCACATCTGCCACAGGATTTGCGCCAGCGTATCTATGCTCGCTACGAGGAAATCCTCGAAAAACTCTTCCCGGGAAGTGTGGAGGTTTAATGAAGATCCGCAGGGCACTGCTCAGCGTTACGGACAAGTCTAATTTGTCCACCCTGGCCAAGTTTCTCGTCGACGAAGGCGTCGAGCTTATTGCCAGTGGCGGCACGCGAAGATATCTCGAAGAAGCCGGGTTGCCGGTCATCGAATTGGCCGCCTGGACGGGTAGCCCCGAAGCTTTGGGCGGCCGTGTAAAAACACTGCACCCAAAAGTGTTCGGCGGCATCTTGGCCGATCCCGAACTGCACGGGGATGATCTCAGCAAAATGGACTTTCCGCTCATTGATCTGGTTGTCTGTAACCTCTATCGTTTTCAAGAGGCTGCCTCCGACACTTCATGTAGTTTCGAAGAGATTATTGAGGCCATCGATATCGGTGGACCCAGCCTGATTCGAGCTTCTGCGAAGAATCATCGCCGGGTGAGCGTTCTCTGCCGAACAGAAGATTATGATGATTTCATTCGCGCCTGTCAGGCTGGAAGCGGCGATCCCGGGGCCGCGAAGCGCAGGGAATGGGCTTCAACGGCATTCGCCCATACCCGCGACTACGATTTGGCCATTGCCGATTGGTTGGGACAAGGCGGTGGTGAATTCGGAGAGGAATTGCAATCACTTCGCTACGGGGAGAATCCCCATCAAAAAGGATGGTTGCATGCGTGGCGAGCGAAGGAATTGCCCTTCCATCCGCATCAGGGCAAGGAGCTTTCCTACAACAACATTTTGGATCTCGGCGGCGCACTGGACGTGATAATGGAATTGCAAGGCCCCGCCGCAGCTGTGATCAAACACAGCAACCCCTGTGGGGTTGGTTTCGGAAAAAATAGCTCGGAAGCATTGGAACGAGCTTGGTCCAGCGATCCCGTGAGCGCCTTCGGTTCGGTGATAGCTCTGAGCCACAAGGTTGACGAGAAATCCGCCGAATTCCTGGCCGACAAATTTTTCGAGGTGCTCATTGCGCCTGAATATGACCAGGCTGCCCTCACTCGTTTCTCCAAGAAGAAAAATTTGCGTGTCCTGTCTCTTCCCGATCCCAAGGCCTGGCATGCTGAAGAGCGACTTCGCAGTGTGGGGCCCATGCTGCTTCGCCAGGAAGAAGATCGACACTTCACGCCATCATCCGATTGGCAATTGGGCGCGGGGCCAAAGCCATCTCCTGAAATCATGAAGGAACTTGAACGAGCCTGGCGCGTGGTCAAGCACGTGAAGAGCAATGCTATTTTGCTGTGGAGCGGCGACAAGCTACTCGCTGCTGGTGCAGGACAGATGAGTCGTGTGGACTCCTGCAAAATTGCGGTATCCAAGGCTCGGGAACATGGTCACGAAATCCAAGGCTCCCTTGCAGCCTCCGATGCCTTCTTCCCCTTCGCCGATGGTCTTGAAATATTGGCTGAAGCCGGAGTGAAGTGGGTGGTGCAGCCCGGCGGATCCATTCGCGACGGGGAAGTCTTGGCTCGTGCAGAGGAATTGGGCATTGGTGTTTTGATAACCGGCCGACGTCACTTTCGACATTAGATACAAGGAAGTCTATGAGTCACGAAGCCCAGTCCATTGTCGTTCTCGACTACGGTAGCCAATACACACAGCTTATCGCACGGCGCATTCGTGAACTCGAGGTTTTTAGTGTCATTCTGCCCTTCGATGCGAGTGAAGACGAAATCCGTGCGGAAAATCCCGTTGGAATCATTCTCTCGGGTGGCCCGTCCAGCGTTTACGAAGAGGGTGCACCCGAACTTAATAAAGCGGCGCTCAAGCTAGGAGTGCCCGTACTCGGCATTTGCTACGGGATGCACTTACTCGGAAGAGAGCTGGGTGCGCCCATTGACCAGACTTCCCTACGCGAATACGGATTGGCCAAGGTGCATTGCGAAACCGACAGTCCACTTTTCGCAGGGCTCGAAGCTGGTCAATCTGTTTGGATGAGTCATGGCGATTCCATGCATGATCTGCCTATAGGAATTAGATCCATCGCGCATAGCGAGGGCAGCCCGGTCTGTGGATTCGAAAACCACGAGCAAAACATTTACGCGCTGCAGTTTCATCCGGAGGTGCATCACAGCGAGCATGGCAAGTCTATGCTTCGCAATTTCGTCTTAAATGTTTGCAGAGCCGAACAACTTTGGACGCGTGAACACTTCATCGATCTCGCCGTGGAAGCTATCCGTAAACAAGTGGGAAAGGGTCGGGTGCTTTGCGCGGTGAGTGGTGGCGTTGACTCCACCGTAGTCGCCGCACTCCTTGATCGGGCTTTGGGTGAACAGGTCGAATGCGTTTTTGTAAATAATGGGCTTCTTCGCAAAGGCGAGCCCGCGGAGGTGGAAGCTCTCTTTCGCGACTACTTCAAAGTGCGCTTTCATCATGTCGACGCATCCGGTCGATTCATCGACAATTTGGAGGGTGTGAGGGATCCTGAGCAAAAACGAAAGATCATCGGCGAAACCTTTATCCGCGTTTTCGAAAAAACGGCTCGAGACTTGGGCGAGCTCGACTTTCTTGCTCAGGGGACTCTCTACCCAGACGTTATCGAATCTCTCTCGGTGAAGGGGCCCAGCGCCACCATCAAAAGCCATCACAACGTAGGCGGACTTCCCGAGGATATGAAGTTCGAATTAGTCGAACCCCTGCGCGAACTCTTCAAAGATGAAGTGCGCGAAGTTGGAAAAGCTCTAGGCCTTCCCGAGCATTTCGTTCAAAGGCATCCTTTCCCGGGTCCAGGCTTGGGCGTTCGCATTCTCGGGGAAGTTACGGCTGAACGCGTGCGTGTACTTCAGGAAGCAGATTCTATTTTCATCGCTGAGCTTCACTCCAGTGGCTGGTATGAAAAATCTTGGCAAGCCCTCACCGTTTTGCTTCCTGTGCAATCGGTGGGGGTTATGGGTGATCAACGGACCTATGAAGATGTTGTGGCCCTGCGCGCCGTGAACTCCACCGACGGAATGACAGCAGATTGGACAAGGCTTCCCGCCGATCTACTTGAGCGCGTGAGCAACCGTATTATTGGTACGGTGCGAGGCATTAATCGAGTGGTCTATGATGTCAGTTCAAAGCCGCCCGCCACAATCGAGTGGGAATAAAGTGTTCCGCCGGCTCTTACCAATCTTAATGCTCCTGGCCACCCTCGCTCAGGCACGCGAAACCACTTACGTCTACCCGCCGGGTAGTCATACCCTTGGATTCGATCGAATAGGCGATTGGGAAATGAAACTCTTCCTGGGTTTCACGGCCAGTTACGATAATCCTCAGGGTTTAGCCGCTGTGAAACTCAAGAGCCAGGATGATCCCGACGACAAGAAGGACGATGTCTGGTTAACTCTCTTCGGCGTGAATTCCGGGAAAGGGCAGATCGTTTACAACCCATCTCGATTCGAGGTGACAACGTTTGGCAAGCGAGGCGAGGGGAAGAATCGTTTTCAAAATCCTCTGGGTATCGCCGCCAACACAGACGGCCACGTGGCCGTGGCCGACGCAGGCAATCGACGTGTGGTTTTCCTGCATATGAACGGCGCAGGGCTGAAATGGATATTCGTGGTCGACAAGGTTGAAAGCAACTTTATCCCCACCGATCTCGATTGGGGCGGCGGCCATTTTTGGGCAACAGATTATAGCGGGAACAGGATACTCCGCTTCGGTCCACAGGGGGAAAATCCGGAGCAATGGCCTCTTCAGGTGGAAGATCTGGAAAAGCCGCGGGGCATCACCTTGATCGTACCGGGCGATGATTGGAGTCGTAGCGGCCGATTCGGTCTACTCGTGGTGGATCATGATGGTCGACGTATCAATCTATTCGATGAGAATGGGGCGCTGCAGGCACGCCGCGAAGTGAAGGACATTTTGGGGCAGGAAGGTAAGTTCATCTATCCCGTCAGCGATCTCTACGGCAATATCGTCCTGGCCGATTCCCTCAGCGGCAAACTGGTTAAGCTCGACAAAAAGCTTCACACACTTGTGGTGATGGACACACTGGATGAGGATCCAGTTTCTCTGAAGCACCCTCGAGGCTTGGCCCTTTGGCGTCGCTATGGTCAACTTTTCGTCGTCGAGGAAAAGGGTGGAGCCTATCTCTGGACTGGTACCGATATTTTCCATCCCCGTCTTGATTGGGAAAAGCATCGAAGTGGGGACCAAGCGCTGATGCTCCAGTTCTTTCTCAGCGAGGCCAGCCTTGTAAGCCTGTACTCGGTGATCGATGGACAAGAAGTCGAACTTCGAAGCGAACGAAGACGTGGCAACGGCAATGTAAGACAATGGATCCTCAAGGATCAGCGTGTCGAAGGCGCTAGTGAAATCATCATTCGCGCACGTCCCACCTATTCGTCTAAAAAGACCCTGGTGGTCGAGGAGAGATTGAAGATCCCCGAGGGAGGTCCGTGAAGTACGGAGAGTTCTTTCGCAAGGGAATCCACGGTAGCGCCATCATTATTCCGCTAGGCGTTTGGTTTTTAGATCCCATTGTTTGGCGCCCCCTGCTCTACGTGGGTGCGGCCCTAATGCTGGTCATCGATCTCATCCGCCTGGGCGACCCACGCATCAAGGAATATGTACGCCTCATGATCGGCCCTGCCCTCAGACGTCACGAGGACAAGGAGCTCACTGGTGCTTCCTACATGGCCATTGCCTGTCTCCTGGTGGCTGAACTCTTCCCTTTGGATGTGGCGGTGGCGGCCATGGGCTATCTCATCGTGGGAGATGGCGTGGCGGGTCTAATTGGTAAGACCTGGGGAAGGCACAAGTTCGCATTCGGTAAGAGTTGGGAGGGTACAGCCAGCTGCTTCCTTGCCAATCTGGTGGTGGGCTTACTGATATTCCGTCGTCCGGAACCGGCTCTTTTGGGGGCATTCTTAGGCACCGTGGTGGAGCTCTTGCCCATGCCCCTAGACGATAATCTGGCCATTCCGCTCCTGGCGGGAGGCATCCTTTGGGCGGCCATCGCCATTTGAGCGAAACAAGCTCGCCCTCAGCCCGAATTGACAGCCCAGGCTTGGCCATCTATTTTAGGCCTGCCTAAGTCCAAGAAAAATCAGCGATTAGTCGGGAGTTATCATGGCATTCGATTTCCTCAAGAAAATGTTCGGCACACAGATGGAGCGGGAACAGAAGAAGTTCCTGCCGATGGTGGATCGTATCAACGGGCATTTTGACACCTATCGCGATGTGGATCTGCCGAGTAAAACTCAGGAATTCAGGGATCGCCTGACCCAGGGCGAAACCTTGGACGATATCCTCCCCGAGGCCTTTGCACTTGTGAAAGAAGCATGTCGTCGCGCCACGGGCACGAGTTGGGAAGTCATGGGCCACGAACAGCCCTGGGAAATGGTGCCCTACGATGTTCAGCTCATCGGCGGTATGGCCCTGCATCATGGGAATATCGCGGAGATGGCTACCGGTGAGGGTAAGACCCTGGTGGCCACCCTGCCTCTCTACCTTAATGCCCTAGAGGGCAAAGGCGCCCACCTGGTCACTGTTAACGATTACCTGGCTGAGCGAGATTCGAAGTGGATGGGGCGCATCTATGAGGATCTCGGACTCACTATCGGGGTGATCCTTTCGGGCCTCGACCCCGCTCAGCGTCGGGAAGCCTATCTTTGCGACATCACCTACGGCACCAATTCCGAATTCGGATTCGACTACCTTCGCGACAACATGGCGGGCTCGGCCGAACAACGAGTTCAGCGTGGCTTTCATTACGCCATCGTCGATGAAGTGGACAGCGTGCTCGTGGACGAAGCACGCACGCCTCTGATAATTTCGGGGCCTGTGGCTCAATCAAGTTCGGATGAGAAGTTCTTCGAACTGAAGCCTTTGGTGGAAACCCTTTTCAAGCGCCAGCAACGACTCATCAACGATCTAACCGCCCAGGCTGAGAAGCTGATCAAAAACGAGGCGCGAGACGATAAAGAAGAGTGGCAGATGGGCACACTGCTGCTGCAGATTCGCCACGGCGCGCCACGCAACAAGCGTTTCCTGAGGCTCATGCAGGAGTCAGGCACATCCCAGCTCATCAGCCAGGTTGAGAACGCAAACATGCGCGACAAGAGCATGCCCGAGCTTGATTCGGTGCTCTTCTTTACCCTGGATGAAAAAGGCCACAGCATCGAGCTCACCGAGAAGGGGCTTGATTCTCTCAGCGAAAAAGATCGTCAGCTCTTCGTCTTGCCAGACCTTTCCGTGAAGCTTGGGGCAATCGATGAGGATTCCTCCCTTGACGCCAAGGACCGCGCTATCGCCCGCGAGGAAGCCCACCGGGAATTCGCCGAACGCAGCGATCTCATCCACATCATGAATCAACTCATGAAGGCCTACAGCCTTTTCGAGAAGGACGTGGAGTACGTGGTGCAGGATGCCCGGGTGCAGATTGTGGACGAATTCACCGGGCGCGTGCTGCATGGCCGTCGCTACTCCGATGGATTGCATCAGGCCATCGAAGCCAAGGAAAACGTTCGCATCGAGGGACAGACCCAGACCTACGCCACGGTGACACTGCAGAACTTCTTCCGTATGTACGACAAGCTATCTGGAATGACGGGCACGGCGATCACCGAGGAAGGCGAGTTCTTCGAGATCTACAAGTTGAAGGTCATGGTCATTCCCACCAATCGGGACATTGTTCGCGACGATGCGGACGACCGAATTTATCGCACCCGTCGCGAGAAGGTGGCCGCCATTGTGGAGGAGATCCAGCGTCTCCACCGCATGAAGCTGCCCGTTCTGGTGGGAACGGTTTCCGTGGAATTCAGCGAAACCCTCAGTCGAATTCTCACTCGCCAAAACGTTGTCCACAACGTGCTCAACGCCAAGCAGCACAAGCGTGAGGCGGAAGTGGTCATGAACGCGGGACAGCCCGGTGCGGTGACCATCGCCACGAACATGGCGGGACGAGGCACGGACATCAAACTGCATCCCGGAGTGGTGGATGGATCGGCCCTGGTCATCGGCAGCGAGGATACCGGGGAGCGCGGACTGCAGATCGTCGGTACTGAGCGACACGAGAGTCGGCGTATTGATCGCCAGCTACGAGGCCGTTCCGGTCGTCAGGGTGATCCCGGCCGCACGCTCTTCTTCTTGAGCCTAGAAGACACTCTCATGCGTCTATTCAGTGGAGATCGCATCGGAAAAGTGATGGATCGAATGGGCGTGGAGGAGGGCGAGGTTATCACCCACCCCATGGTGACCAAGGCCATCGAACGGGCACAGGTGAAGGTGGAAGCCCACAACTTCGACATGAGAAAGCACCTGCTCAAATACGACGACGTCATGAACATGCAGCGCGAAGTGGTTTATGACCGACGTGGCTACTACCTGGATGCGGACGATCTATCGGAAGAAGCTGACGAGAAGGTGGATCAGGTGGTCAGCGATATGGTGGACGCCCGGATTAGGGATGGCGACATCCCGGAAAACTGGGCTGCCGAGGAGCTCTTCCTTGAACTGGAAGGCATATTCCTGGCAGATTTTAACGTGGCTGAAAATGAGTACATGAGCTGGGACAAGGATCTTCTCCGCAATACCATGCAGGAAAAGGCTCGAGCCAGGTTGACCGAGAAGGCCGCCACCCTTCCCGGAGAGGTCTTTCAACAGGTCCTGCGCTACGCCCTGCTTCGCAGCCTGGATGAAGGTTGGAAGGAGCATCTCCTCGAGCTGGACAACCTCAAGAGCGGCATCGGCCTGCGCGCTTATGCGCAGAAGGATCCTCTGGTGGAATTCAAGTCCGAGGCCTTCTCGCTGTTTGAGGATCTCATGCTCCAGGTGGATCGGGATGCCCTGAATATGCTCTTCCATATGGAAGTGGCCGTTCAGAGGCCCAAGGCCTATGAGGGCGAGGATCTGAGCAAGGTGGAGACCCAGCATGAGGAGTCGGGTGGGTTTACCAAGATTCCAGAGCCGGAAACTACCGACGGGCAGGGAAGCCCGCCGCCGGCCTCGGCCATCAGCGCTTCGGGGTCCATGCCTAAGCAGGCTAAGTCGCAGCCGGTCAAGGCGGAAGACAAGGTGGGACGTAATGATCCCTGCCCCTGCGGCAGCGGGAAGAAGTACAAGAAGTGCCACGGCGCCAACATTGAGTGACTTGCATTTGCACGGGTAGGCTGCTAGCTTGCCCGTCCGCCGCCGAAAGGAAACCGGTCCCCATGCACAAGCGACTGCTGGAAATCGTGCTCTACATCCTGGATCGGGCCGACGAAGAAATCATCGATGGAGATAATGGAGCGGAAAGCCTCCAGGATCTTCTCGCCGATGCTGGATTCGATCGAGAGGACATTGTGCGTGCGCTGCGCTACACCCTGAGTCGCCAGAAGGGCGAATCGGGTGAGTCGGAGCTCATGAAAGACCTGGACGTCAGTTCTGCGACCCTCAGCCGCGAGGCCTGGGACTATCTGGAGCGCTTGCGCCAGTTCGGGCTCATCTCGGACGAGGAAAGCGGAGAGGTTCTTCATCGGGCGGCCGACCTTCCCGGTGACGATGTGGATCTGGAGTCCATTCGTTTCCTAGCGGCTTCGATCATTTTCGACCGGGACGCCTGGGATTTCGGCGTTACCGACGGTATTCGCATACACTAAGAGGATAGCCTGCATGGCCAAGACCCTTCTCATTGTCGAGAGTCCCACAAAATCCAAGACTTTCCAGAAGTATCTGGGAGCGGGCTTCAAGGTGCTCGCCAGTAAGGGTCATGTGATGGACCTGCCTAAAAGCAAGCTGGGAATCGACTTGGAAAACGATTTTGAACCCCAGTACGTAACCATCAAGGGCAAAGGCGCCTTGCTCAAGCAACTAAAAGCCGAAGCGAAGAAGGCCGATCGCATCCTCCTGGCAACGGACCCCGACCGCGAGGGTGAGGCCATTGCCTGGCACCTGAAGCGGCATCTGGAAGAGTCCCAGCCCAATGTTCAGCGCATCATGCTCAACGAAATCACCGAAGGCGCCATCGCCGAAGCGGTTAAGAATCCGGGCGTTGTGGACAGCAACAAGGTGGAAGCTCAGCAAGCCCGTCGTGTGCTCGACCGCTTGGTGGGCTACCAGATCAGCCCCGTACTCTGGAAAGTCTTCTATTATGGTCTCAGCGCCGGGCGTGTGCAAAGCGTGGCCCTACGTCTCATCGTGGAGCGGGAGCGGGAGAGGAAGGCTTTCAACCCGGTGGAGTACTGGTCTTTGGCCGCTGATTTAAGCACAGATCGAGGCGGTCAGATCGAAAGCAAATTGACCC
>JACKQG010003389.1_pt1 | contig 10350 bp, 9 predicted proteins | sample 8237621 | NCBI WGS metagenome assembly JACKQG01 (sample SAMN15677084, study PRJNA649215) | marine metagenome | biome: marine; feature: Black Sea; material: saline water; isolation source: suspended particulate matter (SPM) from the Black Sea western gyre | collected 2013-06-09/2013-06-10 | depth...
CTAATCCAAATAAATTTCTCGATTATCATTGAGAGAGATAATACGATATTCTTCCATGTGCACGTCTATATCTCCTGCAATCTCCAGTTTTACATTGAGAGTCTCTTCAAGTTTTTGGACTTTATTGGCATCCTCTTGCAGTAATCTCATTGCTATAATGTCATTAGCTATAACTTTCAGGTTCTTCTGTTCAGTTCTGTAGTATGCTTTCTTAATGGCGCGCAGTAAATCAATCGTTACCGTCTCTTCTGAAAGAATAGAACCATATCCATTGCAATAGGGACAAGGTTGACATAGCATCTTCGTCAGACTGGGTTTTGTGCGCTGTCTGGTCATTTCCACAAGGCCTAGCTCTGTAAACGCGAGAATATTCGTTTTTGACCTATCCCTCTTGAGAGCTTCCTTTAACTCCCTGAATACCATTTTTCTGTGATTTTCGTTATCCATATCAATGAAATCAATGACTATGATTCCCCCGATATCTCGCAACCGAATCTGACGCGTAATCTCTTTGACAGCTTCTAAATTTGCCTTCAAAATAGTGTCATCTGGGTCTTGTTTGCCAACATATTTTCCAGTATTTACATCAACGGATATCATAGCTTCTGTTTGTTCGATGATGATATACCCACCGCATTTCAACCAAATTTTCCTGCGTAATGCGCGTCGAATGGCTTTTTCGACTCCATAAGTTTCAAATATGGGCTCGCGCTCTTCGTAGAGTTTGACGCGCGATTTGAGATTTGGCAGCGTAGAATCAAGATAATCCGTAACTTTGTGATATTCATCTTTCGAGTCTATAACAAATTCGGATACCTCTTTAGTGAATATATCCCTGAGAACACGAAAAATTAGTCCAAGGTCATCTTGAACCAATGCAGGCGCACTTAAACTTTCAGATCGCCGGGAAATCTGTTCCCAATGCTTAGTTAAAAAATTCATTTCAGCTATGAATTCTGACTCGCTTTTACCCTCAGCAGCGGTACGAACAATATATCCATTGTTCTCCTTGCGAAGTTTCAGCACCAGTTCTTTCAATCGCCGTCGTTCCGCTTCATCTTCTATTTTTCTCGAAACGCCTATATTTTCCACGGTGGGCATAAGAACCAGATATCGCCCAGGGAGAGTGACATAAGCAGTAACACGTGGGCCTTTAGTTCCGATTGATTCTTTATCAATCTGAACAAGGATTTCTTGCCCTTTCTTTAGCAGGTCATTTATGGAATGGCGAGTACCCTTCCTGGCTGTTTTTGACTTTGGATTTGACTCTTCCTGCTGACTCCATTCGCCAAATTCATTAAACTCACGGTGTACATCTGAGATATGAAGAAAAGCATTTCGCGGTAGACCGATGTCTACAAATGCGACCTGCATTCCTGGCAGAACACTATTAACCCGTCCCTTGTAGACGTGGCCCAAAATGTAGTCACTCTCTTTTCGCTCAGAAAATATTTCAGTTAATTCATTATCTTCAAGTAATGCCACGCGGTCTTCATATTCATCCTCAGATACAATAATCTGCTTTAGCATTTATGGCCTCCTATAGCGCGTATGGTGTAGTGGGCTTTAACTGACGATGATATGAATTCAACATGTAGTCTTGAGGCCTTTGGTTTGCTTATAATGCACACTGCATTATATTGACTTTTTATGTTTCTCGTAGGTATCCTGAATATGGTGAAACTCAAAAGGATGGAAGGGGTTCTCTTACCGTTCCTACAGAAAGAATATTTCAAATTTTTCATGCGCTGAGTATATTGTGAAATTTATTTTGAGTATCTGTAGCTTATCGTAGGTCGATTTTCCAAAATCGACGTTCTCCCTGTCGAGACATGGCTCCGTAAAAAGAGTATAAAGCAAAGAGCAAGAGGGTTAAAAAGCTAATGGATTTTGATTTAATTTTTGGATAATCGTGATTACCCAAATTTTCAGTCAAAAACTATAAGCCTCTTTGTACGCTTCACGTTTTACGTTTTATTTTTCATGCTTCCGCTGAATATCGACAACTCACCATTTTCAAAAAGGTCTCTTTGTTGGACTAGTACTACTACGTAAAATTCTATGTGCTTCTTTTGATTTTTGCTCAATTTCCAGGATACAATTTTAGGCTACAATATCTGTTCTATCACTAAACATTTGAGAATCCGCCCCGATTCTCGGGATTTTCAACGCGATGATTGGATTTGTAACGTGGTTTACGAAGTAAACCCGTCCTCATGGTAAATTTTAGTAGATTGCGTGTTGCGGTGCCGGATTGAGTAGGAGCGAAGCGACGTATCGAAATCATCAAAACCATTTCGTGCATATTGCGCAGAACGCAATACGGAATAGATGGAGTTTGTGTTCATAAAAGCGAATCAAAAATATTTTCTCACACATTTAGTGATAGCACAATCTTTACCAAGAAATTGGGAATAGTTGTTCAGTTAATCAATTCTTGCGGAAACCTATTTCAGGAGGGCCGGAAACTAACCGGCGCCAACATTCAAATTAATAAATGCTTGCGAAGAAACGAACAGCGAGGAATCGCAGAGGAGAAGCTGCATGATTATTGAGATGGTCCCCCCTTATGTCAGCACCTGACTAATACTCATGAGAACTAAAGATATCTGAAGCATAAGTAATCTTCCAGAAGTTTCATAAACTTTGGCTGGAAGATTACTCGGTGAGTTACGAAGTCGAAGTTGCGAGGAACGAAGCAAACTGAACGCGAAGCCATAGATTGCTTTGTTCTGAGCTAATATTTTAGTGTACTAATTTTCGCCTACGTGTTATAGCAATTTGACCATTATGAGAAATCCTTGTCCTACGTCAAGTAATCTGCGCTCTAAAGTTGCAAATGAAATGTCCAAAATCAAGCTACAATAAACTTTACATTTCCAAAGGTCTCATGTTTACATGTGATTCAATATCGTAATAGATACTGAGCACATTTAGGTTTTGTGAAATTGTGGGATTTATTTGCGTGCCGAAGCAGTAAGGTTTGCCGGCGGCAAACCTCTAATCCCACAAAAGATTTCACAAATTTCATTTGCGCTCAATATAAAATTGAAAAGTAACTCTTTAACCACTACACTTTATTTTTTAGATGTCATAGTAATTAATGGAATAATCATTTCCTCTATTGAAACCCCGCCATGTTGGAATCCTCCTTGAAACTGGCGTTTATATTCGTGAAATTGGTTAGGGTAAACAAAGTAGTAGTCTTCCTTAGCCAGAATGTAATTCTTACTTGGGTTTTCCGCTGGAAGTTTGTATTCTTCTGGTTCTGCTACGTGAATAGCTTCAGTTCGGTCACACCCCAAGCTATTTCCAACCTTAAATCGTAAACTAGTCGAGGTTTCTCGGCTTCCAAAAGCCTTGGAAGCTCTATTGCTCAAAATTGACCCGTGGTCAGAGGTTAAAAGAACAGTAACATTTTTTTGCGATATAATTTTCATGATTTCAAACATCGATGAATGCATGAACCATGATTTCGTCAAAGAACGAAACGCTGCTTCATCAGGCGCTATCTGTTGAAGAATATCCAACTGTGAGCGCTTATGGGTAAGAATATCAATGAAATTTACCACCAGCCCTGCAAGACTGATTTGTTCATGGGAAGAAACTTGCCTCAGATACTCCTCCCCGCCTCTGACATCAAATATTTTGAAATATCTAATACCCGGTTTCAAAATCAAACCCATGTTCTCAAGTTTAATCTTCATGAATTGTTTCTCGTATCGGTTCGTATTTGTTTCATCTTCGCTAGTCTCTTGCCAATGTTGAGGGAATCTATCAGCTATTTCCTTCGGAAACAATCCACTAAACAGAGCATTTCGCGCGTATAGTGTCGCAGTAGGTAAAATGGAATAATAATAATCCCGGCTGATATGAAAATACGGCTGAAGCAAAGGTTCAATGGTAAGCCATTGGTCTAACCGCAGGCAATCCAGGACGATAAAGTATACTTGTCTGCCTTGTTGTAATAGAGGTACTACAAATTTATCCATCACATCCACGGAGAGCGGCGGGGAATCTTCCCCCTTGAGCCACTTTGTATAATTTCTTTCAACGTAATCTGAAAAAAGCGCGTTACAATCTCGTTTCTGTTCTAAATGAGTTTCCTCAAGGTCAGTCTTCGACAGTTTATCAAATTCAATATCCCATTCCGATAATTTTACATATATTTCAATCCATGTCCTCCAATCAGGGTTTGATTGTTTCGCCGCTCTAATTTCACTAAAGTCCGTAAGATAATCTTTGGGTATTCGCCCTTCAATAATTTTAACTTGGTCTAAGACACGCTTGAGAGTAGACGCTATCTGTCCCGCATTCAAAGGTTTCAAAAGTAAGTCATCTATTTTTTTGCCCAGGACTTCATCCACTAAATTTTCATCGCTAATCTGAGTGACCATAATAACAGGTAGTGCTGGTTCGATTTCCCGAATTAATTCTAAAGTTGTCATACCATCTTGCCCTGGCATCATTTGATCTAACAAGATTGCATCATACTTATTTTTCTTAATCAATGATAGTGCATCTCCACCGTTTGACGTCGGAGTAACTTTATACCCTTTATCATTTAAAGATATAATATGAGGGGTTAAAAGTTCAATCTCATCATCTATCCAAAGAATATTTCTGGGATTGTTGTTCGACATATAATTTCACCTCAATTCCTTTGTATTTTATTAATCTTCTGTGTAGCCGAACTCGCCAGAGTTCGGGAACCCCCGAATTCTGGCGAATTCGGCTACTTCGTCACTCAATATTTTCTGCTACTTTTTCCACAGGAAGTCGAATCTCGAAAGTTGTTCCCGCTGGACTTGTTTCCACCAATCTAATTTTGCCATCATGATAATCCTCTATAATTCGTTTCACTAGTGTCAAACCTAATCCCCAACCATGCTTTTTGGTCGTATATCCAGGGGCAAATATTTTCTTTCTATCCTTCTTTAATATCCCTTTGCCATTATCTTTGTATGTAATCACAACCTGATTTTTCTTTGGGTCAAAACTAGTATCAATTCTGATTATTCCTCTTTTTTTGTTCAAAGCATCCAGAGAATTCTTCATCAAGTTTTCAAAAACCCACTGTAATAAATCCTCGTTAGCAACAACTTCAGGCATTTCTCTCTGCTGAAAAATGATTTCTACTTTTGAAGGAATCCGCTTTTGAAAGTAGAGGATTACTTCATGAATAATATAGACTATATTGACCAATCCGCGCTTGGGTTTGGTACCAACTTTCCCAAAACGTGAAGTAACTTTTCTCAGCCTGTCTAAATCTCCTTGCATCTCCGCATAAATATCAGTCATATCCTTATTGCTATTTTTATTTTCAAGTACCTCCAACCAGCCCATCAGCGATGAAATCGGAGTGCCAAGTTGATGGGCAGTTTCCCTCGCCAGTCCTCCCCAGATTGCGGCTTGTTCATTTGCCTTGCTTTTTTGGTAAACGAGCATACCAATCAATAGGAAAATAGTAATAGAAGCGATTTGAATATAAGGCATTAGCATCAAGTCATAATGTGTTGCAACATCGTAGTAAAAATATCCGTCACGGAATTCGGGGTTGATTTGAATTGGCGAAAATCGACCTTTTGCGCTGGCTTCTCGAACAAGTGCATGCGCTTGGACTATTTGACCCTCATTAGCATCCTCTATTCTAATATAATCGCCCCAAATCCGCCAACCAACTGGTTTTTTTTCCCAGTCTGTTATAACAAATGGCATCATGTCAATTTTATCCGCATTGACATCTCCATGATAGATATATCCTAAAAGGACTCTATCTTCTCCATATTCAATAGGAATATTCTCTGCTTTCCGCTTCATGCGTTCTAGAGCCTTAGAAAGCTTCCTGTTCTCCGCATCAGTAAGGGGAATTACCTTACCCATTTTCGCCTCTATATCTTTATCGACTCCTCTAACTGTAATAATTCGTCCAGCGTTTTGTTTGTCTGTTATGATGAATGATAAACGACTATTTTCCCAAATCTTTCTGAAATCCTTATCCAAGCGCATGCCCAACTGTATATCCTTAATGGATGGAATAACAGCAGCCAAATCTGCTAAATATGGAACTTGAGCTTTTTGTGATTCATCCAATCTTTCCACAATTCGAGATGTATAGTATACGAAAGCCAATAGCAAAACGAAGATTCCGCCAATAAAATATGCCAGCAGAAAATTTGTTGTTTTATATCTGACTTTAAGCATAAATTTATTTATATTCCTACGATAAAATGAAGAAAATAGTATAACATTATTGTATCAGACAATTCTCTGAAAGTCAAGGATTGAAAAATATTTATTGACAATATAGTTATTTATGTAGTATCTTATTTAGTCAAGTCTATAAAATATAATGCAACCGTGTCACATTCCATTGCTGCCTGTATGAGCTTGGCTTTGATGTGACATTGGCAGGATAATTGTGGATAAAATATGAAAATCAAAGTAAAATTTTTTGCTATGTATCATGAGATGTTTGGCCGGCGCGAAGAGAACATGGAACTTTTAGAGAACGCTACTGTTATGGATATTTTGAAACGTTTAGAATCTGAGAAACCGGCGTTTGCTGAATATTATGATGTCATGCAAATTGCGGTCAACTGGGAATATGCAACAAAGAATACGCCGCTTAAGAATGGCGATGAGGTAGCGCTTATTCCACCTGTAACTGGAGGTTAGCTATGTTTAAAATTGTCGAATCCGAAATCTCTATTCAAGATGTTATTGATGCTGTTGATACCCCAGAAGCAGGAGCTATCGTCACTTTTGCGGGTGTAGTTAGAAATAATACCGAAGGTCGGATGGTGCGTTACTTAGAATTCGAGGCATATCCGCCAATGGCAGAAAAAAAAATGAAAGAAATCGCTGATGAGATTTATTCCAAATGGGGGCTTGAAAAAGTGGTAATGCTACATCGGGTCGGGCATCTCGAAATTGGTGAACTAATTGTAGCTATCGCAGTAGCATCACCCCACCGGAATAAAGCATTCGAAGCGTGTCAGTATGCCATTGACAGACTTAAAGAAGTTGTGCCTATTTGGAAACGTGAAGTCTGGGAGGACGGTACGGAGGAGTGGGTAAAGCCAGGTTAACTTGAAAATGTTAGATTTCCCAGTAGCCCAAAATCTATTTCTGCTTTCTGTGACCTATGAGTGTTATTTCTTAGTAAAATCCTCAAAAATTATGGGATGGTTCACAATTTGGTTTACCGTAAGCCGAAGGCGTCAGGCTTGGGTTGAGTAACTCGAAGAGTGTATCGAAACCAGCGAAGCGAACACTTTTTCGATGGAACAAATTCAATGCTTCGTATTGCGTGTTTCGTATTTCGTCGGGTATTACGTAACACGCAACACGCAATACGAAGGTTGAGTATGCAATCTAAAACACTTTCTCAAGCATTTAGTGATAGCACAAACCTATCTACTTACCCTTCGCCAAGTCCTTTGCGCGTCGGTATTTGTCTCTGGCGAAACTGCTCCATTCCACTTTTGTCTGATTTCTCAGCACCGAATCTGTATTCCATTCCCCCTTTGCGAGTTCCAATGCTTCCTGCTCAGAAAGCGGAAGTTTGCTAAATTCTTTGAGAGCGGCTTCTTTGTTTTTGACGTTTTTGCTGGCATTAATTGCTTTCCACGCATCTACGAGTTGCTTATGTGGGTCGATAATCAATGCGCCGATGAGGTCATTGACAATTACCCATCGGTCACCGCCTTTTTGAAAGTCGTATTTAAAATCGCTTTCAAATGTGAATGGATTGACTGAGACGGTGTTTCGTTCCCCCAATTTTTCATAGAGTTCGGGCAAAACGCTGGCACGATTGAGATTGAATTCTTTCGGACCATCAGATTCGCCTTTTTTCAACATCCAGAGTTTCTGCCCCTCTTCAGATAACACGAATTCGACAAATTTTTGGGCAAGCTCTAAATTTGGTGCCCCCTTGAGAATCCCAATCGAATCTGGCGTAAACACACCTGTATCTGCTGGGACAACATATCCTAATTTATCGGAACCAACAACAGCAATTTGCTGATAGGCGTAAAAATCGATGGCGAATCCATATATTACACGTCCCGTAGCAACATCTTGCGGGATTTGACTGGAAGCGGCGGGGAACGTTTTGACATTGCCCGCAATTTCAAAAAGATTTCGAAATCCTTCTTCCCAGCCGTATGCTTGTAAAATTAACTCGTACATCATGTGCGCGCTTCCGCTTTCGCGCGGGTCAGCCGCGCCGACACGGTTCATCAGCCTTGGATTGATCAAATCTATCCAGTTTTGCACCTTGGGAAGTTTCAGGCGTTTGCGAAGCACCTCGTTGTATATGATGCCAAATCCAGAAATAGCAGTACCATACCAACGATATTCGGAATCATACAGTCGATTGCCCAACAATTCTGCTGGAATTTTCGCTAACTGTTCGTCTGGCAACTTGTAGGGATGAAGTAAACCCTCTTCGGCGAAGCCCAGAAAGATTTCTGTACCACCGCCAAAAAGAAGGTCAATATTGATACCTTCAGATGAACGCTGAAAATCCGACCGAATACGACGACGAATGGTAGATGTGCCTCCACCTACGTCCAACCATTCCAATTTCACTTGCTGGTTAAGTTCTCTTTGACACCATTCTACGAAAGCATTTTCAAACTCAGTTCTGATGCCTTCTTGGTGGGGTGAAACGAGAACGAGTTTGTTATTCTGAGCGTTTGAAAAATTCGCGCTCAACAATATTATGCTGATGAGCATTATCAAAAGTTTCGTTGGGGTGTATATTTTGTGCATATTTTCCCTCCAAAAATAGATTATATTTAGCTATATAAAACACGGGTCCATCCGGTCAGTAATATCCGATCACGCATCACGTTTCACTTTTCACGCATCATACATATAAGATTTCTATGCTCCTCGAATCCACATGGCACCAAATTGGGTACTTACTATTTAAAAATGTCAAAGTAACGGCGAACTATGGATGGCTGTCTTAGAAGCCAGATTGCTACCAAGATGGAGATTAGCAAAATGACATAAAAAATAAGCCGTTTCCATGAACTATGGTAAATTCTTTTCTTCGGTTTTCTAAGTGGAGTTTTCATTTTAATTACCGACTAACACGACGGAAGCCACAGCATGCTGTTTCGTATGGGAAAGGCTTACCATCACTTTTTGAACCCCCATAAGCTCGGCGCGCCGTTGTGCTTCACTGTTCAAAATAATATTAGGTTTTCCAAACGAATCATTCACCACTTCTACATCCTGCCAGCGTAAGCCTAAGCACCAGCCAGTACCCAAAGCTTTGAACACTGCTTCTTTAGCTGCAAACCTGCTCGCAAGGCTTTGGTAGGGTGATTTTTTGCTATTGCAGTAGGCTATTTCTCTTGGGGTGAAAACTCGCTTTTCAAATCTGTCACCCCATTTTAAACAAATATCTCTGATGCGTTTGACCTCTACAAGATCAACACCAATTTCTAAAATCATATTCCACCATGAAGTGTGAAACGTGAATTTAGCCTATTCACATTTCACTTATGTTGATTGTACAATTTTACCTAATCAGCGCTAACATTTCTCTCACTGCTTTATCAAGACCGACGTACACAGCTCTGGCTATGATGGAATGTCCGATATTGAGTTCATCAACACCTTCAATCCGCGCAACCGGCACGACATTGTGATAATTCAAACCGTGTCCCATGTGGACAATGAGTCCCATTTCCTGGGTTTCCTTTGCGGCTTTTTTCAGACGTTCGAATTCTGAGTTTCTCTGAGATTCTGTAGTCGCATCGCAATAAGTGCCAGTGTGAAATTCGACAGCTTCTGCTCCGACCTGTTTACTACACTTGATCTGTTCTGAATCAGCTTCAATGAACGTACTAACAGGAATACCTCCAGCGTTCAGTCGCTTGACACATTCCGCTATCCGCTTTTCATTTGAAACAACGTCCAAACCGCCTTCGGTAGTAATTTCTTCCCTTCGTTCAGGAACAAGCGTGACTTTATCAGGTTTGACTTCCAGAGCTATCTCAATAATCTCATCGGAGGCGGCCATCTCCAAGTTCAACGGAATCTGAACAATCTGTCTGAGCAGTCTTAAATCTCTATCCTGAATATGTCTCCTATCTTCTCGAAGATGAACCACGATACCATCTGCGCCCGCCAATTCTACAATCACGGCTGCTTTAATCGGGTCAGGATAGACAGTTTTGCGGGCTTCTCTGACTGTTGCAACGTGGTCAATGTTTACGCCTAATCTGGGCATTTTATTCACTCCTTTACTACAATATCACCAGAAACCCGCTTTCTCAGAGAAAACGGGTTTCTTATGGGTAAATTGCGTCTACCATATTCACAGCGCGT
>JACKQG010008104.1_pt1 | contig 10350 bp, 13 predicted proteins | sample 8237621 | NCBI WGS metagenome assembly JACKQG01 (sample SAMN15677084, study PRJNA649215) | marine metagenome | biome: marine; feature: Black Sea; material: saline water; isolation source: suspended particulate matter (SPM) from the Black Sea western gyre | collected 2013-06-09/2013-06-10 | depth...
CAAGATCCCATTGATGGAAATATCGATAACGTCCTTTTTGAGGTTCATCGTATCTGAACACGCCGCCAAAACTAGAAATTTTTGCTGGAAGTTTCATAGATTTTTGAGATGTGGCATATCTTGTGAGGCCCATTGTAAAATCAAATCTTAATGCAATTTCTCGATCTCCTTTATCTTTAAAATAATAAATTTCATCTCGAATTGCAGGGCCAGATTTAGTTTCAAGTGTAGATAATAGTTCAATTGGGGAAGGATCCATGAATGAAAATCCATACAGATTGGTTAGTTGTTTAAAGTGAGATCTAATATGTTCGATATTTTCTGTCTCAGATTTTGTAAAATCTTTCATTCCACGTGGTAATTCCAAGTTAATTATCTGTTAGAGAGTTGTGATTTAGATATTTCTATAATATTATACAGTATTTTCTTCTAAATCTTGTTCAAGTTCAGGAAAATCATCCCACCAATTTTTACTTGTAATCATATCTAATCAAAATAATTTTTCTTAGCTTATAGATCTTTGTAAAACAAAATAATTAAATTTACTAGACAATTAAAAAGTGACTATTTTTTAGAGAGATTTTTTGTACAATTAGTGAATATGGAAAAAACAATTCTTGGAGACAATTTAGAAATTTGTAGAATTCTAAATGGAATGTGGCAGGTGGCAGGAGGTCATGGTCAGATTGATTCAGGATTAGCAATACAAGATATGGAAAAATATCAAGAATTAGGCTTTACAACATGGGATCTTGCAGATATTTATGGTCCCGCAGAGTCACTGATTGGAAAATTTAGTAAAAAAACAAAACAGAATTTTCAAGCATTTACAAAATTTGTTCCAAATCCAGGACCAATGAGCAGAAGTATTGTAACTCACTATATTGATGAATCATTGAAAAAAATGAATGCAGATTGCATTGATTTACTTCAATTCCATTGGTGGGACTATCAAGATTCAAGTTATCTTGATGCATTACAACATTTATCAAAATTACAAAATGAAGGGAAAATAAAACATTTAGGGCTTACAAATTTTGATACTAAAAGAATTAAAATAATCATTGAAAAAGGTTTTAAAATTATATCAAATCAAGTTCAATATTCCATTTTAGATCAAAGACCAGAAAAAATAATGGTTCCATTTTTTATCAAACATAAAATTCAAATCATTACATATGGAACATTGTTGGGAGGATTTTTTTCAGAAAAATATCTTAACACAGATGAACCAACTAGAGCAGATTTAACTACAGCCAGTTTACAAAAATACAAAAATATGATTGACATGTGGGGCGGATGGCAATTATTTCAAGAATTACTTGAAGTTTTAAACAGTATAGCAAAAAAACATGACTGCAGCATCGCAAATATTGCTACAAAATTCATTCTAGATAAACCACAAGTGTCAGGGGTGATAATTGGAGCAAGATTAGGAATTACAGATCATATAGAAGATAATAGTAAAGTTTTTGATTTAAAAATAGACCAAGATGATATTTCATTAATATGCACAGTTACTGCAAAAGCAAATGATTTGTTTAATACAATAGGTGATTGTGGTGACGAATACAGATAAAAAAGATGGAAATTAAAATTGGGTGTACCGGATGGAGTTATCAAGGATGGTCTGGAACTTTTTATCCAAAAAATCTAAAAAATTCCGAATGGCTAAAGTATTATTCACAAATTTTTAGCATCACTGAAATAAATTCTACATTTTATAAAATCCCATCACAAGAAATTGTTAGAAGATGGAATGCAAATACACCAAGTCATTTTAAATTTACAGCAAAATTTCCATCTGTCATCACACATGAAAAAAGACTAGAGGGAATAAATTCAGAGATTTTTTCATTCTTAACATCACTCATACCAATTCATGAAAAAATTTCAGCGCTGGTATTACAATTACCACCATCATTAAGTTTTGAAGAAGCCAAACCTAGATTGGAAGAACTATTTGATATTTTACCTACTGATTTTGTATATCCAATTGAAGGAAGACATGAATCATGGTTTACAGATGAAGCATTGAATTATCTTAAACAAAAAAAACATTGTCTTGTATGGAATGTAGTAGAAGGTGTAAACAATCCAATGCCAACAACATCAAATTATCTTTACGTTAGATTAATTGGAGATAGGAGTATTCCAGATAATCAATTTGGTACAATAAGGAAAAATAAATCAGGTTTAATTAAAAATTGGGCACAAAAATTAGCAGAAATTTCAGACATTCCACTTGCAATGGTAATGGCTAACAATCATTTTGAAGGATTTGGACCTGCAACTGCAAATACTTTGGGAGAAAATTTAGGTATGCGGGAATTAGTCTGGGAAGAAAAAAAACAAAAAACATTAGGAAATTTTTAAATTATAACAGAATAGGATGAAATTTTGGTAAAAATAAAAAGTTAGTTACTAAGACCCATGGCCTCACCAAAATAATATCCCCCAAGTATAGTAATAGATGCCCAAATACATGAACCAATAAAAGTAAATAAAACAAATTTAGGAATTTTCATTTTTAATAATCCAGCAGGTACTGAAATCATTTCTCTCATTACAGGAACCATTCTTCCGATTAAAACTGCCTTGTCACCATATTTTTCAAACCATATTTCTACACGTTCTAATTTTTCTTCAGAAATTCTAAAATTTTTTAAATATCGAAGTAAAACAGTACGTCCAAGTTTTAATGCAATTAGATAGATAACAGTTGTTCCAATTGTAGCGCCAGATCCACCAAGAAGAATCATTGGAATGACACCAGATAAAGAAATTCCTTGTTGTGCTGCCAAAAATCCAGCTGTTGGAAATATTGCAAGAGTTGGAATTGGCGGGATTACAGTTTCAATTAATGCTGCAAAAAATATCCCTTCGTAAAGATGCTGGCCTAAAAAATCTGCAATTATTGGTAAAAATGAATCAAATGGTTCCATTTTTTTATTATAAAAAATCTCACTAAATTACCTTACGAGTAAAAGATTAAACAAATAATTAATTTTTGTGCCCAAATATCAGAATTTGAAGAAAAACACTATTTCATGAAAAAATTAAAAAATATTCTAACTCCAAACTTTTTCTTTGAAAGTCCACCGCTTATTTAATAAGAAATTACCAAATGCTGCAACACCGACTGCTAAAATTAATGAAATTGGGTATGAAACATTCCATTGATCTACAAGATTGTAAACTATACCAAGTTGAACCAATGCCCCAATAGAGCTAAATCCAGCAAATTGCAAATATTGAATAATAGTTCGTTTTGGAGAGAAATCTCTATCTTCAAATGTCCAATATTTGTTTAGTAAGAAATTACTTGAAATTGAAAATATTATTCCAAATGTAGTAGCATGAAGATACCACATATCAGAATTTAAAGAAAAAAGCATTGATGCAAAATAATTAATTGCTAAACCGGAAGCTCCAACTGTGAAAAATCTTGCAGCTTTTGAGATAAATCTAACAGATGTTCGGGATTCATCTTTTTCAACGGTTCTACCATATTTGTATAATTTCCAGACAGATTTAAAATAATCAAAAATAGTGGAAGTGTCAAGTTTACTAGAACCAAGTTCTCTATCAGTAAAAGTATAGGGTACTTCTTCTATCCTAACACCTTTTGTTTTAACTAAAATTTCTAATAACATTTTGTAACCAAGTGCATCAAATTTTAATCCATTAAGAATATTTTTCTTAAAAGCAAAAAATCCAGACATAGGATCATGGGATTCAATCCCCAATCCTTTTTTTGCAATTAAAGTTGCAACTTTACTCATTAATTTTCTTTTAATTGGCCAACCTTGGATTGAACCTCCATGCACATACCGTGAAGCAATTGCAATATCACATCTAGTTTGTTTAATTGCATCAACTAATTTTGGGATAATATTTGGGGGATGTGAAAAATCACTATCCATTACTACAATTGTATTTGCGGAAGATTCTTGAATTCCATTAAGAATTGCAGAACTTAATCCATTTTTTGCTTTTCGTTTAATTACATTAATTGTATGACTAGATTTGTCTTTAATTGAATGAAAATAATCTTCAGCAATTTTTGCAGTGTTGTCAGGAGAATTATCATCTACAACTATAGTTTCAAGTTTGAAATTAGATGGGAAAGATTTCTTAATGTGATCTAAAATATCACAAATATTTTTAGATTCATTATAAGTAGGCAAAATTATTGAAATTTCTGCTGTATTCAATATAACTAATCTTTTTAAATTGACTTAAAATGTTTAATGTAAAAATTTTAGCTTTTTTAGTATCGTATGTTCAAAATATTAATGATTATGGAATTGAATTATCCAATCTGAGGAATACGGAGTTTTTTAAAAAAAGAACTAAGGTTTTAAAAAAACTTTTAGGGTATTAGGTTTTTTTGCATGAATAATTGCATCCTCAAATCTATCCAAAGAAAAAGTAGAATCAATCATAGAATTAACAGAAATAACGCCTGTAGCAAGTGCATCAATTGCAGGCTTGAATAGTCCACATCTAGAACCAATTAAAGTAATTTCATTAATTATAGTAGAAGTCAAATCAAGATTTTCTCGCGATGCAATGGTAGATTTTAAAACTACAGTGCCACGAGGTTTTACAAGTTTCATGGTATCAGTGAATCCAGAATTACTTCCTGTAGCTTCCACTACAAGATCAAACAGTTGTTCATCAGTGGATTCAATACCAATTTTTATTTTAATTCCAGATTGAATTAAGCCTTCAAGTTTATTTTGATGCTTACCAAAACACGTAATGTTAGAGCAGGTTAATTTTATAACTTGAATAATTAATTGAGCTAATCTCCCATCACCTACAACTGCAACATTCCATTCAGGTTTCAAAGATATCTGTTCATTAATTTCAAAAGCAGCAGCTAAAGGTTCTACGAATACTGCTTGTTCATCACTAATTGAATCGGGGATTATATGTAAATTTTTTTCAGGTAATGAAAGAAATTCAGCAAATGCCCCATCCCGTTTTAAAATTCCAAGTACCGTTCTTGATGGACAATGTCGATCCATTCCCCTAATGCAAAAATCACATTTGGTACATCCAGCATTAATTTCACCTACAACTCTCTTACTAATTAAATCAGGATTATTAGATTTTATCACAGTTCCAACAAATTCATGACCTAAAATTCCAGTATATTTCATGTATCCATCTAAAATTTCTAAATCAGTTCCACAAATTCCAGCCAAGTTAACTTGAACTAGTGTTTCATTAAATTTAGGATCAGGATAATTATTATCAAAAATCATTTGTTTACCGTCGAAAAAAGTTGCTTTCATGAAATAATGAAGATTTATCCCAATTTTAAAAGATTATGATGAGATGATAAAATTATAGATATTGTGTAGATTAATAATTAGAGAAAATTAAAAATATTATTGAGCTATAGATTTCTAGATCATGCAACAGATGCAATAATTGAAATTAATGCAAAAGATCTAAAAGAAGCATTTTCAGTTGCAGCAGATGCAGTCATTAATTTAACATTAGATCAAGATAAAGTTGAAGAGAAAGAAAATAGGGAATTTGTAGCTCAAGGTAAGGATCTCTATTATCTTCTTTTTAGTTGGTTAGAAGAAATTCCATTTGTTCTCATTACTGAAGGATTTGCAATAAAAAGAATAGAATTTAGCATTGAAAAAAATAATTTCTACAAAATAAAGGCAAAAGCATTTGGAGAGACCCTTGACTTAAAAAAACATAATTTCAAAGTGGAGATAAAGGCACCTACATTTTACGATATGGTGATTAGAAATGAAGAGAAAGTATACATGAAATTCCTTCTTGACTTGTAAGTTTGTGAATAATTATTTGCTATAAACAGGAAAAAATTATGCTTGTTTTTTAAAAATCAATTTTCTAAGTGATAATATGCAAGGAAAATTAGCTGGATTTGGAATATTATCATTATTTTTAATCATGTTAGTACCAGTTTATGGAGAAGTAACTGAGTTTTCAATTGAAAAGAATTTTTACACAATTGATGAAGGAGTAGTATTTGTAGGAGATACAGATGAAGAACGTGAACAAATTAGCATTACAATAGTAAATCCAAATGGAAAAGAGAGTCTCCTAACAGGAACAGTGTCAAATATACAAGGGGAATTTGAAACAATGGCAAAAAGTGTAGAGGATAGTTTTTCAATTATTGGGATGTATGAGTTAACAGCATTTACTACTCAAAAAGATAATGGAATTAAAATGATTCTTGAATTTGATGGAAATTCAATTTCAGAGCCAACAAAATATGTATTACAATTAAATTCAATTCGAGATAAAATAGCAGAAACAGAAACAACCGTTAGTTTTACAGCCAGTATAACGGATAGTTCAATTACAAACGCAGTTTATAATCTTGAAAATGCACCAGTAGATGCTACAATTGATCCAATAACTGGAAAATTTATTTGGACTCCATCAAAATCCTATGGAAGTTTTAAAGATGTAATTTATAATTTTGACATCATTGTTAAACATGATAATCAAGAAGATAGAGAAAATATTTCAATTACTGTAAAAAAAGCATATGATGAACCAGTAATAGAGCCAAATGTAGAACCAGTAATAGAGCCAAATGTAGAACCAGTAATAGAGCAAACTAAATCCACAGTTGCTTCATTTGTTGATCAAACAAAAGATCCACAAAGTTATGTGAACAGATACAATGATGAGCCAACATACAAGGAGTGGTTTGATGAAAACTATTCACAGTATTCTTCAATTTATGAAGCAGTCGGATTAGAAGAACCATTACAAATTCCGGCTTCATTTGTTGATCAAACAAAAGATCCACAAAGTTATGTGAACAGATACAATGATGAGCCAACATACAAGGAGTGGTTTGATGAAAACTATTCACAGTATTCTTCAATTTATGAAGCAGTCGGATTAGAAGAACCATTACAAATTCCGGCTTCATTTGTTGATCAAACAAAAGATCCACAAAGTTATGTGAACAGATACAATGATGAGCCAACATACAAGGAGTGGTTTGATGAAAACTATTCACAGTATTCTTCAATTTATGAAGCAGTCGGATTAGAAGAACCAGAATTTGGAATTTGTGGAGACGGAACAAAATTAATCAATGGTATATGTACAATCATTCAAAAAATGATTGAAAAGCCATGGTGGCAATTTTGGTAATATCCTACAAGGGTTAACTTTTAATCATAAAACTATTTCATTAATTATATGGGAAAATTAGCTAGAAATCTTCGAATTTGTGGAGATTGTGGAATTGCATATACATCTGTAAGCTTGACAAAATACATTGATCAATGTCCAATTTGTAAATCACGAAGATTTGAAGCAATTGTAGTTAAAGGATTAGAGGATTAATTTTCAGATATAGATTTTTTAGTAGAATAAAATTTTGAACCGTATTGTCTGAAGATCCAGAAATTGCTAAAATTATGCAAAAAAAACTAGAGGCCATGATTAATCAAAAACCACAACCTAAAGTTGAACCTGGAATTATTGATTTAAACGACTCTAATTTTGAACAAACTATTTCATCTGAAAATCTAACTTTGGTTGATTTTTGGGCAGAATGGTGCGGTCCTTGTAAATCAATGCATCCAATATTTGAAAGTCTTGAAAAACAATATCCAAATGTAAAATTTGCAAGAGTCAATGTTGATCAAAATCAAAACATATCAACAAAATTTGCAGTTCAATCAATTCCAACATTTATCATGTTCAAATCAGGTAAAATTATAGATAAAATGATGGGAGCAGTTGGAGCACCTGGAATTCATATGATTTGTAAAAAACATTCAAACTAGTAACCATACATAGGTTCTATTTCACGTTGAATTCTAACTATTTCATTAAAGACTTCTTGTTCTTCACTGCTTAATTTATGTAAAAATTTGCTGAGTAATTTTTTTGCGTCAGGTGATGGAGGGAATGTATAGTATACGTCTTCTTCAAAAATTTGTCGACCTATTGTAACATCTTTAACAGAACAGGCAACCTCATCACCTGCTTTTGCAGAGGATACAGTTTTTTTATCTAATTGAAGCTGATGAATGTTCCCTACTTTTCTTCCAGACATATTCATAAACGGAATTTTATGTTTTAAATTACCAATATCAACACGTACACCAAAAACTGCAGGATCATTGTTACGAAATACCATTCCTTTCATAAAGGTGAATTTTGAAATTGGAGTTAGTTCTGCAAACATTGCATCTTCTTCATTTGCAGAGTCATCTTCAACCCAAGCATTGTACTTGTCAATTAAACTGTAAATTACTTTATCCTCAAATAGTTTGATATGACTTGTTTCAGATTCTTCTTTTGCATCAGGTAATACCTTAACATTAAATGCCAAAATAATTCCAAGGTGCCTATCTTTTTCTTTGATAGCTTTGGCTTCAATGACATCTCTTCTATTTACAGGTCCAATGTCAGCTTTTGCTACTGGAACTTGAGAACGTTTTAACATCTCAACTATTGCTTCAAGTGAGCCAATAGTATCACATTTTAAAATAATTCCATTAGTTTCAGTATCAATGAATACAGATTGCATTTCAGATTCAATTAGTTTAGTAAATTTTTCAACATCTTCAGTATTTTGTGCAACATAAAGAGTACTTCCAGGAAGAACGCCCTCAAGATCAGGGGATGCAATTTTTAGACCAGCTGCTGCATCAACTTGGTCGACAGGTTTGAATTTATCTCGAGGATCACGCATTTCATCAAGAGGTTTTGGTAAAAGTAATGCTTTTGGTTTTGTAACTATTACACCATCACGTTTTGCAACAACTATACTATTTTCTTTTTTGATAGTGCCATCAATTAAAATTACATTTGCAGTTTGTCCTAATCCAACTTCATCCTTTACTTCAAGTACAATACCACGAGGTTCTTTTTCATTTTGATTCAATCTTTGTTGTAAATACTGCTGAGTTAAGCCGACCAAGACACTAAGTAATTCAGGAATTCCAACACCTGAACGTGCAGAGATAGGAACTATAGCAATTTCAGATTTGAAATCCTGAATACGGTAAAATGCTTCAGACTTGTATCCTAAAATGGACAATGTTCCTACAACATCATAGAGTTTTTGATCTAAATCAGCTTGTATAGATGCATCTTGTTCTTTAATTGCCTGTGAAATAAATTTAGTTTCAGATTTTCTCCATCCAGAAATTTGATCACACTTGTTTAACGCAACAAGAAATGGAACTTTTCTGCTTTGTAAAATTTTTAAACTTTCATTTGTTTGTGGTTGAAATCCACGATTAACATCAACTACCAATATTGCAATATCAGCAGCTGAGCCACCTCGAGAACGAAGGTTAGTGAATACTTCGTGTCCAGGAGTATCAATAACCAATATTCCAGGAACTTTATGTTCGGATTTTTCTAAATTTTTGTATAGTGGACCGCACATTTCTTTAATTGTATCAGATGGAAGAAAGCTGGCACCAATATGTTGAGTAATTCCACCTGCTTCTCTACCTTGTACGCCGGTACCACGTATTCTATCTAGCAGAGATGTTTTTCCAGAATCTACGTGACCAAGAACCGCAACTATAGGTTGACGAATTTGCAAATCAAATCACTCAAATGCTACCCTCGATTCATGATCGAAACTTTCTTGAGAATCTGATGCATGTATAATATTTTCACTAAATCCCAATCCAAAGTCACCTCTAATTGAACCAGGATCTGCTTCAAAAGATTTTGTAGCCCCAATCATAATTCTTGTAGTGGCAATTGCATTATTACCTTCAATAATAGCTGCTACAACTGGTCCAGATGTGATAAATGACGTTAGTTCGCCAAAGAATGGTTTGTCTTTATGAACACCATAGAAATTCTCTGCTTGTACTTGAGTAAAGGTAAACATCTTTAATTTTAAAAGTTTGAATCCCTTTTTTTCAAATCTGGATATAACTTCTCCAACTAAGTTTCTAGCTACAGCATCAGGTTTTACAATAAATAAGGATTGTTCAGACAATTCTAATTCTTTCGAATTCCGCCTTTGACGAATTTCTTAGTCCATTTTAATTTTCTTGGATCACGTTTTAGAACCAATGCGTTTTTTTTACATTTTGCTGAACAAAACCATAAAACAGTTCCATCATTTTTAGCAAACATTGTTCCAGAACCTTTAGCTACAGGTCTATCACAAAAAGTACATGGTTTAACTAAAAGACTCATACATAATCACCTATTTGATTTTCTTTGCTTCCCGTTCTGTTTCTCTTAACATTAGGATTTCATTCATCCTAACAGAACCTTTTACATTTCTCGTAAGAATTCTTCCTTTATCCTTACCAGTAAGAACTTTAACTCTAACTTGAATAA
>JACKQG010008105.1_pt1 | contig 10349 bp, 9 predicted proteins | sample 8237621 | NCBI WGS metagenome assembly JACKQG01 (sample SAMN15677084, study PRJNA649215) | marine metagenome | biome: marine; feature: Black Sea; material: saline water; isolation source: suspended particulate matter (SPM) from the Black Sea western gyre | collected 2013-06-09/2013-06-10 | depth...
GATAAAGTGTTTGTAAGGGTGCAGCATGCAGCTCCCCTGCATAAACAATATCAAAACTAAATCTTGCAACAGATAATCTATTTTTGGTTAGGATATTTTCATAACCTCCTGATATATATTATATTAATGGTTGTAATCGGGACCATTAACAAAACCAGGAGGTTCATCTGATGGGTGAGAGCAAAAAGCTTAAATCAAAACGCTCTTTAAGAAAATATAGAGTTCGTTTATCGAACAAACATCTGACTTCCTCCGCCGGTCTTTCCCTGCTGCACCGGTTTTGGCAGCAACTTGGCGGGGAAGCCTGGATCGACAGTCAACTTGGTTCTTTGAAAGCTGTAAATTCAGTCTATTCTGTGGGCCGGATCGTCACCATTCTGCTGATGGCGATCATTCAAGGCGCTAAACATGTATCCCATATCCTGCAGTTGTCTCACGATCAGGGACTTCGAAAGCTGTGGGACTGGGTGAGTTTCCCGGTGGAAACCACGGTCGTCCGAACTTTGAATCTTTTCGGCCAGTCCCAGGTGGTCAAAATCGCCGATCTGAATCAGAACCTTCGCCAGCAGGTGTGGAACCGAAAATGGTTGGGGAAAGTAACCCTCGACCTCGATTCCACGGTGAAGACCGTCTATGGTCATCAGGAAGGCGCGGAAAAGGGCTACAATCATGTTCATCCGGGGAAAAGAAGCTATCATCCGCTGATCGCTTTCATCGCCGAAACCGGAGAAGCGCTGCTGGGATGGCTGCGGCCCGGCGATACCTTCAGCGCCAACGGATCGGTGGAATTCATCAAGGAGGCCTTGTCCCGGCTGCCCAAACAGGTTTGGAAAGTTGTCATTCGTGCCGACGCCGCCTTCTTCAGCCATGATTTCCTCTGCTATCTTGAATCCCTGGGTCATCATTATGTGGTCAAGGTCAAGACTAAGCGTTGGAAAATCTGGGCTGAGCAAAACGGAAACTGGCGACAATCAGGCCACCACCGCTGGACCGCCAAGTTCAAAGCCAAACTGCCCGGATGGAAACACGAACGAACCTTCATCGCGGTCAGGATCTTCAAAGAATACGCTGAAGACGACCTGTTCGGAAAGGCTCCGGTCTATGACTATCAATTGTGGGTCACCGATCTGCCTTTGTCAGCCAACCAGCTGGAACTGTTTTACAACCAGCGGGCTACCTGCGAAAACCTGATCGATGTTGGCAAAAATCAAGTCGGCTGGTGCGGGATGCTGACCAAAAGGTTCTGGACCAACGACCTGATCTTCCAACTCGCACTGCTGGCTTACAATCTTCTGGTCTGGTTCAAAATGCGCTTTTTGCCGCCGGAAATGCAGGGACAGGAAACCGAAACCATTCGAAGCTGGCTGATTAAAACCGCCGGTCAGGTGGTTCACACCGGCAGGCAATGGTTCCTGGACATTGGCTCCGATAACCCCTGGAAAGAATTATGGGTGTCCATCGGAAACCGGCAGCTGTCCGAGCAGCCCTTCTAAGGCGCATAAATATTCCGGAAAACAAGGGAGACAGGTCAAGTGCGCCCGGAAAACGGTAAACATTGCGCACCAAACCGGTGGAAAAACGAATAGATAATCTCAAAGAACAAATTACTGAAAAATTGTGAATTTTAGATAAATCAAATTGACCAATAACCTTAACTGAATCCATTTGCAGGATTTAGGTTATATTATTAAAGAGCATAAAGTATCGCCGGTTTCAAGGCAGATGATATGTACAACTCAATAGCAGGATAATTATCATGGCAGATTCTGGTTCTTCTTTCGCGCTGATCTGTATCTTTATTAGTCTGATTATTGCGAATATCGTAAAGTCCGTGAGAAAGAAACGGTTTTTCTACAATTCCTACCTGACCTATACCCTGATCTTCTTTCTTAGCTTCAGCATCGCCAGATTCCTCTCATTCAATGCAGGACTCTGGGTGCTGGCAGTCTTGTCATTCACCGCTCTTCGCGAATATTTCTCCCTCATCGATATCCGCCTGCAGGATCGGTTGGGAATTCTAGGTGCATATCTATCCATCCCTTTTCTGTATTATCTCATCCAAATCGACTGGTATGGAATGTTTATTATCTCTATTCCGGTTTACAGTTTCTTAGCTATTCCTCTGCTGGTCGCTTTGGGAGGTAAGGAAACTGAGGGAACGGTTTTTTCAATTGGCGCCATCGATTTAGGACTCTTCCTGTGTGTCTTTTGTCTTGGACATATAGGTTATCTGATGCTCTTCGCGATATGGAAGCCGGTTTTTCTTATTATCAACGCAGCCATCTGTGACACAATTATCTGCCTGATCAAGGACAGGATCAGAGGAAAGTTATATGGTTTCTTAGCCCGGTATTTCATCCCGCTGCCATTCACAGTGATGATCTCTGTCTTAATAAGTCCCTGGACGGGTATCCCGCCTTTGCACTCAATAATTCTCGGAGCAATCATTCCCTTGCTGGTCATTATCGGGCATCACACCGCAGATTACATCAAAGCTGATTTAGGCGTCTCGGATGATGTTCTATTTCCCGGCCGCGGTCAGATTCTGGATAATATGAAATCACTGTTTTACACTGCACCGGTCGTGTTCCATTATATTCGGTATTTCTTGGATGAATAAATTACTAAATACCTCATTCCTTCGAAGATTGGTGCATCTTCTTTTTTTGCGACCTTTGATAAAGCTCATTTTCGGAGTTAATGCTATCGGCAGGGAGAATTACAATTTCGAAGAAAAGTGTATAATTATTGCCAACCATAACAGCCATTTAGATATTCTTTTACTGTTTTCGCTTTTACCTGCGCATAGAATCTCATATACGCACCCGGTAGCCGAAAAGGTCTATTTTTCAAAATCGAAAATCATCTTCAATCTGGTGAACTTTCTCTTCCAGCCGATTTGGATTGAAAGGGGACGCCCTGACACAAATAGCGACCCTTTCTATGATCTGAAAGCCCAACTTGATAAAGGGCACAGCATCATAATCTTTCCCGAGGGCACACGCGGGGAACCGGGAAAAATGCAGAGATTTAAGAGCGGCATCGGCAGGTTGGTTTCCCAATATCCCCGGTTACCTATTATACCGGTATTCCTCTCCGGTCCTGAAAAAGTACTCCCCAAAACAAGCTATTTTCTTTTGCCTTTCTGGAATCATATCATAATCGGCCCTCCCCAGGTCTGCAGCGGAACCCACCGTGATATTACCCGGCTGCTTGAAGGTATCCTGGTTGGATTATCAAATTCCGAATCAGCTAAAAGACATAAGAGAAAAATCAGAGGACCAAAAGCCCCACGCTCCATCGCAGTTCTGGGAATCGATGGTTCCGGGAAGAGTACTATCTCAAAAGTCTTAACAGAAAAGTTTTCTGTCAATTCGAGTGTCTGCCTCATCAGTGATCGTCTGGACTTTTATGAAAAGGCCGAATTAAAGGATGTCCAACCGCTGGGATCGGACAAATTACGAGAACTCATCAGTGGTTATGCGAAAAAGGCGAAATCTCTGAAAATGTATAAAATCCCGAAGATGACCGAACTTCTGCTTCGAAATCATCTTTTTTTTGAAGTGCGAAAATGGTACCATCCCGATTTAATCATCATGGACGGCTCCCCCCTGCTGAATATGACAGCCTGGGCCGTTCTTTACAAGGATGGAACCCTGGATGAAAATGTCTGTGAAAAAATAATCATGATTTTGACCGGCCGTGACAGCGAAATCGACGCTTCCGATCCGATCTTCAGTCAGTTCAAAGAATCAGTATATTTCCGGCGGTTAAAACTGAATAATCTTATTCTCCCGGAAATCGTAATCCTCGTCGATGTTGACCCGGCGGTTGCATGCAAACGTATTCAGGTGAGGGGAGAACAAAAACAGGTGCATGAAACTGAAGAAAAATTGGGAAAGCTCCGCGAGGCATATCTCATGGTCTGTCAGGTCATCCGGGATCGCTGGAACATTCCCGTTGCGATTATCGATGGCAGCAAAGACTTGAAATCGGTCTCGGCTGAAAGCGTAAAATTTGTAAGCGAATTAATCAGCAGTAAGGAAAACGAAAATGAATCGGCACATTGATATTATCGCCACAACCATCTCAGGCTCGATAAAAGACTGGGGAAAAATCGAACGTCTGATCCCCCTTTTCAAGACTAATGGTGAGGAAGATGTCAGCCTCTTCACGGTTGACAGCCATCTTCTGGCACGGCAAAAGGCTTGCGAACTGGTAAAAAACGGGACTGAAATCCTGATTTCCGCCGGGGGTTCGGGCACTTTCAACAGTGTCCTTGAAGGATGTTACGATGCGGATGTCAATCTTACCAACTTGAAATTGGGTTTTCTGCGCAAGGGTTCAGCCGATCTCATAGGAAAAGTCCTTAACATGCCTGACGAAGTGGAAGAAGCTGTGAAGGTATTTGTCAGCTCCATTCGCGAAAACAAGGTTATCCCCTGTGATGTTATCCTCGTCAATAGCACCGGGGGAAATTCCCCGGCACGACGCTTTGCAGGTTATGGCGGCGCGGAACTGTTCGGTGAAATCCCCTATTTTACCGAGAACCGTTTCAAAAAGTATTACAAGGGAATATTGAGTCAGCTTCTTGGTGACCTTGGCCCCTTCTTTGTCGGAACATGTCTGGCAATTATGCGAAGAATATTCACCCGGATGGTTAATGAAAAGCGGCAATGGAGAGTGATCGCAGATGACAAAGAAGTTCTTAAAGGCTGCTTTCAGTCCATAATAATTGTCAACGGCGATTTAGGTCCGAATCTTCCTTTTGCCAAATCGGTGCCGTTAGGATCGGGCGACTTCTACGTGTTCACCATCGAGGATAAAGGACTAATCAACCTCTTCAGGCAGCTGAAGCATGCTTGGGACGCATCCATCCTGGAAGACCCTGACCGCTGGGGATTTAAATCCTTTTGTGTAAAGAAGCACCTGGAGATTATTCCTGATAGTGCAGGAAGGTTCCCTGTCAACGTAGATGGAGCCACCATGGAGTGCAGCAAATCCGCAAGATTCGAACTCATTGATAGAATACATCTGCTCACTAACACCTCTTGATAATAATATGACTTATTGTGCCTATTCAAAATAGAAATCATTATCTTTGGGTGAGCCAGCTTTGTCTTGTGGCCAAACCGGAAATTGCCCTGAATTTATCCGGTGCGCATTGGTGATAATCGAACTCTCTGCTGCCTGCCGGAATATTTCCGTGAGAAAACAAACTTCAAATGACTCCGATTGAATAATATCTTGGAGTACACTGCCGGGGCCGACTGAAGGGAGTTGGTCAACGTCGCCGACGATGATTAAAGCCGCGTGATTGGGAATAGCCCGGATGAATTGATGGGCTAACACTAAATCGATCATACTCGTTTCATCGGCAATGATAATATCTCCCTTCAAAGGCCGCTCATAATCATGTTTGAATCTGCCGGTCGCGGGATCAAATTCCAACAGCCTGTGTATGGTCTTGGCTTCGATTCCGGTGGCTTCGGACAATAGTTTGACGGCGCGTCCGGTAGGCGCACACAATACGACTCTGAGTTTCTTGGCCCGGAATATTCTTACAATCGCATTCACCAGGGTAGTTTTTCCGACTCCAGGTCCCCCGGTAATTATCACTACTTTCTGTTCTATTGCTTCTTTTACAGCTTTCCTCTGGCCAGCCGCCAATTCAAATCCCAGTTTCTGTTCAACCCACTCCAGCGCTTTGGAAACATCAATCTTCGGACAGGGATGTTTCCCTTGGGCAAGTTCCGCCAGGTTGCGGGCCAGGTAATGCTCGGCCATGTCCAGCGCCGTAAGATAAATCAGTTCCGACTCATTCTGAATACGTTTTACCAGCCGCCGTTCTGCAAGCAAATGATCGACCGCATCACTCACTATTCCGGAACCTTGGTGCCAAATTCATTCACCAGCCGTGAAGCGAACTTGGGACCTATTCACTTGATCATACCCGATCCCAGATAACGCCTAATCCCCTCTGCGGTATCCGGCTGCGAAATTTCCCAAACCTCCGCCTTAAACTGCTGACCATGCCACGGATCTACATAAGCTGCTGGTAGAGTAAAAACCTTCTTTTATACAAAAAGGATCGTCATCCGATTAGGCGGCGTTTTATTACTCAGATTGTTGCATTTAATTACATAGTTAAGTATTGTGCGATATTTAAATAGCATTCATGAGATTGACCTAGAGATTATGCAGGAGGGCAGTGTTTTCTAATACAAGCTGTATTCTGGAGAATAAGGATTTCCAGCGTGTTTCGAGGAATAATTTGACTAATTGTCTCATTATGTATTATTATCAAAGTGCGGGAAATGTTGTACTTTTTGGAGATACAATTTTTGCCCGGACAAGAATTTGACAATCTTAAAGAAGCAATTAACTTAGAACAGTAATCATTTAAGATAATCATCGCCGTCAAATGACTCCGAATAGCAATAATAATATTTCCGGTCAAATGGAATTTCCGAAACCGGAAGGTATCGTTAAATTCGATACCGAAGGTATTATCACCTTTTTCAATGAAGCCGCTGAGAAAATAACGGGCCGCACCTCCGATAAGGTACTCTCAAAAAAGTATGGTGTATTATTCGGAAATGGTCAAGACTTCAATGATAAGTTTCAACAAATAATTTCGGATGGAAAATCGTTTAATAAATGGGCTCTGAGTATTGAATCACCTTCTGGAGAAACCATCGAAATTGTCGCTTCCTTCTTTCCGCAGGTACTGTCTGACCGCAAGATAAACGGCGCCACTTTCGTTTTCCGGGACCGGCGCACCAGGCAAGCGCTCTGCAATCTGCTGGAGGAAAAAACGCTTGAATTAATCCTGGAACGAAACAAACTTGAATCGATCTTCAACAGCAGGATTGAAGGTACTTTCACGGTAGATCGAAACTGCCGGATAAACCTGTTCAATCGTTCTGCAGAGAGGATAACCGGTTATAGTTGCAGCGAGGCGCTGGGAAAGAAATGCTGGGAATTATTAGGTTCCGATTTCTGTCCGAATGAATGCCCCGTAGGAAAAAATAAAAAAGTACAGCTGCAAAAGATTGAGGCAAATGTTAAGGAAATCCTCATCACCAGAAAAGACGGCCGGTGAGTGCCCATCCGATTGACGGTTGCCCCGCTGTTCGATTTTGATGGCGAAATAATGGGAGTAGTCGATACTATCCAGGATATTTCCGAATTCAAAAACCTTAGCAATCACATCGAAGACCGTTTCCAGTTGAATAATATTATCGGCCGCAGCCGATGTATGGAGAAGGTTTACCGGCTGATCGAAAATGTCAGTAAAAGTGACAGCACCATACTGATAACCGGCGAAAGCGGCACTGGCAAGGAATTGGTCGCTCGCGCCATTCATCTTCATAGTGACCGGCGGGCAGCCCCCTTTGTTCCCTTGAACTGTTCAGCTTTTGCGGAAACTCTACTTGAAAGCGAACTTTTCGGACATGAAAAAGGCGCTTTCACGGGGGCGATTTATTCAAAACAGGGCAGATTCGGACTTGCCCAGGGAGGTACTCTGTTCCTGGATGAAATCGGAGATGTTTCACGTACGGTTCAGGTAAAATTACTGCGGGTTCTGGAAACCCGACAATTCGAAAAGGTTGGCGGGACCAAATCCTTAACAATGGATGTCCGGTTGATCGTAGCCACCAACAAAAACCGATGGAAAAACTGGATAACGAACAGATACGCGAAGACTTTTATTACCGGATCAATGTTATCAATATCCATCTCCCTCCGCTGCGCGACAGAATCGATGACCTGCCGTTGTTACTGCAAAACCTTTTTAAAGTGAATTCCAAGAAATTTCATAAAAGTATTTTCAGTATTTCTCCCCCGGCGATGGATGTCTTAACGAAATACCAATGGTCCGGAAACATTCGTGAACTTGAAAACGTGATGGAACATGCTTTTGTCATGTGCCGGGACGAAGTTATCAAACTCGAGCACCTGCCGGAAAAAATTTTCCGCGATATTGAAATGAGTTCTATTGAGCAGGTAGAAAATCCTTCGGTGAAACCGATCGAAAATGCTGAAAAATTTACCATTGTCAACACCCTGAAAAGATTTGATAACCATCGCGGAAAAACTGCTGCTGCTCTGGGAATCGATAAAACCACCCTCTGGCGAAAGATGAAGAAATACAGGCTTCTGTAATTGAGGCTGTTTCGCCGTTTCTGAGCATATCCTCAACCTGTTCTGCCTCCCGCACACCTTACCATATCCCTTTCTGGAAAGCCTCTCTCTATTTGTTCATTGCAATAATGCAATATTGCTCTGCTCTGTTCTTCAATATTGCAACCATTTCATTATTGAACACAATAATGATCTCTCACATTAATAAACGTTTGTGAAACATTTCGCATTTGGCATAATTATTGTCATAATAGTTCAATAATATGATACTGAACTTTAATTTGCATGTAAAATGAAAAAACTACCGAATTTGAAAACCAACATACTTTCGATCCTCCTGGCTGTCTCCCTGCTGCCTCTGGTGGTTATCGGATTGGGATCCTGGATCGTCTTCGGCCGGATACTTGAAAACAAATCTCTGACTCTACAGAAAGCACTGGTTGAAAATCATGCTCAGGCAATTGATACTTATCTGCGCGCGAGAGTCAACACTCTCAGGATGCTGTCATCACTACTCACCTTTGAAGATATGACAGGCCTCGGAAACCTGGAACAAATATTAGGCAATCTTAACGATATCAACGACGCGGGATTTGTAGATATTGGCGTGATATCGTCGCGAGGGGAGCATTTGGCATATGCCGGTCCCTATGACCTTATCGATAGGAATTACCTTCACGAACACTGGTTTGAAGAAGTTATCCGGCAGGGTGTACATATCAGTGATGTATATTCCGGGTTCAGACAGGTTCCTCACTGCATCATTGCGGTTAAAAGCCCTGATTTAGAAAATCCCTGGGTGTTGCGAGCCACCATCAACAGTGAGCAATTCGATCATCTGGTCAGAACCGGGATTATCGGAAAAACCGGCGACGCTTTCATCATCAATAAAACGGGGATCTACCAAACCACGCAATACGCGGGATCATTAATCGTGCCGTCATATTTCACGGTTCCAGATCATTTCGAGGGCACTCAATGCCGGAAGCACAAGCAAGACGGCAGCAGCCAGCTTCAGACCATCACCTGGCTGAGGAGCACGAACTGGCTGCTGGTTATCGTCCAGGATGCGGTTGAAGTTTGGGCGCCGGTGAACCGGGCAGTCACGGCCGGAGCTTTGGTTGTAATCGCTGCGGGATTGATCATTGTGGTCACCAATGTGCTGGCCAGCAAGCATCTCACGGGCCGGATCGAAAGGGCGAATCGTCAGCGCGAAGAAATGCATACCGCTTTCACCAGATCCGCAAAGTTAGCCTCCATCGGGGAACTGGCTACAGGGTTGGCTCACGAAATAAATAATCCGCTGGCGATCATCAGCGCCGATAATACCAACATTACGGACATCGTTTCGGATCTTGACCCCGGTTTCAAGGACCGTGATGATCTGCTTGAGTCGCTGGCCCGCTGCGAGCGGCAGGTAATGCGCTGCAAGAGTATCACTACTAAGATGCTGCAGTTCGGGCGGAAAAACGAGTTAGAATTGAAGTTGGTGCACTTGGAGGGCCTTCTGCAAGAAGTTGCCGCCATGATGAACAAACAGGCTCAGATCCGCAATATCGAAATTATAATCGATACCGGAGACAATCTTCCCCCGGTGCTGCTCGATCCGGTTGAATTTGAACAGGTAATGGTCAATCTGATCAACAATTCATTTCAGGCGATGCCTGATGGGGGGGAAATTAATATCACTGCCCAAAAGACCAAGTCTGAAATCAAGTTGGAGATAATGGATGAAGGTGAGGGCGTTTCCGCTGAGAATTTAGAACGTATTTTTGAGCCGTTTTTTACGACCAAGCCGGTGGGTAAAGGTACCGGACTTGGTCTTTCAGTCTGCTACGGGATTGTCCGTTCGTGGGGCGGCCGGATCGAAGCCGAAAGTAAACCTGGGGCCGGAATGAAGATGCGGATAAGCATCCCGACGAAAGACGATCCCAATCCTTAATCGGATCATATTGAGGTTAATAATGGAAAAGAAATTAGACAAAGTGAGGTTGCTGCTGGTCGATGATGAAGAGGATTTCTTAGCCTCGGCTTCATCGGCTTTAGAGCGTAGAAATATCGAAGTAATCATTGCAGATAACGGCAGGGAAGCGTTGGAAATATGTGACAAACAGTCATTCGACGTAGTTGTATTAGACGTGAAGATGCCCGGTATAGACGGGGTAGAATTGTTCCGCCGGATCAAAGCGAAAATTCCCGGA
>JACKQG010008107.1_pt1 | contig 10347 bp, 9 predicted proteins | sample 8237621 | NCBI WGS metagenome assembly JACKQG01 (sample SAMN15677084, study PRJNA649215) | marine metagenome | biome: marine; feature: Black Sea; material: saline water; isolation source: suspended particulate matter (SPM) from the Black Sea western gyre | collected 2013-06-09/2013-06-10 | depth...
TCAACGATATTGCCTTTTTCACCCGAAACGATGAGGCGGTCTCCGTCGCCGTCAAGAGCAATCCCGATGTCGGCGCCTGGCTTCTTTACAATCTCCGCCATCCTTTTAGGATGAAGGGCTCCGCATTCGTCATTTATGTTTTTGCCATTGGGTTCGACACCAATTTTTGTGACCTTGGCACCCAGTTCTTCAAATACGTGGGGTGCAACGCCATATGTTGCTCCGTTTGCACAGTCGAGCACGATATGGAAATCGTCGAGGGTGTAGTTTGAGGGGAAAGTGTGTTTGAGAAAGACGATATAGCGGCCACGGCAATCCTGTATTCGATATGCTTTCCCTACTTCATCAGCCACCGGCCGCAGTGCCGCCATTTTCTGGCTGAAGATAAGATCTTCTATGTCTGCTTCCTGTTCATCCGGCAGCTTGTAGCCTGTTTTGGAAAAAATTTTAATCCCGTTGTCCTGGAAGGGATTATGAGAAGCGGAAATAACAACACCGGCGTCAGCGCGCATGCTGGTGGTGATAAAGGCTATGCCCGGGGTGGGAAGAGGACCGGAAAGAAGGACATCTACACCCATGGAGCATATTCCGGCGGACAGGGCATGTTCCAGCATATAGCAGGAGAGTCTGGTGTCTTTACCGATTATGATGCGGGGACGATGACCATGTTTGAAGTCTTTGACCAGAAAGGCGATGCCTCTGCCGACCTGCATGGCAATTTCTGTAGTCATGGGATAGGTGTTGGCAACTCCACGAATACCATCAGTTCCAAAAAGTCGTCTCATGAATTATTTCCTTGAAATCTTGTTTTAAAGTGGGGCGAAATGGACACGGCAGAAAACCCGTAAACAGCACGGTACTGCTTTTGTGCCTTATGGTCCTTTCGGCGCTATTTCCTGGCGGGGGATTTCTTCAATGCTTTTTATCTCGACACTGATTGTTTCAGGGTCAACTGAAGATATGCGTATTCCTTTTTCCGCAACAATTTCCACCGGAAGCGTATGGGTGCCGGGTGGGAGATTCTCGAGCTTAATTTTTGCGGTAAACAGGTTTATAAGTTTTTTCTTGTCCAGAGATTGTGAAAGGGGGATGCTGGCTTCTACTGTTACGTCGTTGTGTTTGAGGGTATAGTCGATATTTTTAGGAGTCAGTTCTATATGTACAGGAATGTTTTTTATTGTTTTGAGGACTCGTTTTTCCTCGATGACAATATGGGCTGTGACAATTGTTTCTCCCACAAGGTCAGTAATATCCTGGGATTGATCAAGGGAGGTTGTGATCTGCGTGGAATGAGAGAGGCCCTCAATGTCTATCGGTATTGTAGAAAAGCGTTTCTCTTTTTCCAGGACGAGCTGGGGGCCGGTCAACGGTACAGCAGATGGTTCCGTAGTAATGGAAACAAGTTGAAAGCCTTCTTTGGGTGTGCCATGTGTTACTGCAATAATGGGGATATTTTTCTGGATGAGCTTATCCATCTGAAGAATAATATCAGTTGGTTTTATGCGAAGCAATCGGACGCCGCTGGGCAGGGAGATTGTCTCTGGAGTATTTTTGACGACAATGGTTCCTGGAGTAGCATTGGAAAGATCGACAGAGCGTGATATGTGTCGTTCTGTTATTCGCCGTATCAGGCCGCGTGGCCCGTTGACAGTAATTTCAATCTGATTCTTAAACTGGTTCGAAATTACCAGATTCTGGGGCAGGTTGACAATCTCCACCGGGATGGAAACTGTCATGTCAACCTTGTCTTCTCCGACTACGAAATACCAGAGAAAGAGGGCGAAGAAAAAGGAGAACAGCTTGAGAACCCAGTTCTTTGGCCATGCTTTGTTTCGCCAGAAATTTATTTGCGCTGCAGCCAGTTTTTCCATTTGGTGGTGTCGAATTCTTTGGGAACAAAAATAGCTTCAAGTCGATTTCGTAATGATGCAATATCAAGATCACTGGTTATTCCGCCGTGGAGAACCAGTGAAATTCGTTTCGTTTCTTCAGAGACAACAACAACGACAGCATCAGTCTCTTCAGATATGCCGATAGCTGCCCGATGACGTGTCCCGAGGTCCTTGCTGATATAAGGATTTCTGGTGAGAGGCAGGACTGAACGTGCTGTAACGATTCTTCCTTTGCTGATGATCACCCCGCCATCGTGGAGGGGTGATTCCGGGTAGAAAAGACTGACGAGCAGCTCCATGGAGAGATGGGCATCAATCATGTGGGAAGATTCAATATAATCCTGGAGTCCGGTTTCTCTTTCGATAACGATAAGGCTGCCGATCTGTCTGTCTGAGAGGTACCTGGTGGCCTTGACGATTTCCTCAAGAGACTCACTCGTATCTTCCGATGTTTTGGTGAAGGGTGTCTGGCCGACCTGGGTCAGTGCCCGACGGATGTCGCGCTGGAAAACAATAATAATGATGAGAAAAATAGAGCTGAGAAATGTTCCGAGCAGCCAGTACAGCGTCATGAACTCAAGTTCACGGGCTCCGAAATACACCACGATCAGAACCCCGATTCCAACAACCATCTGGAAGGCTCTGGTGCCTTTGATGAGAAGTATAATGCGATAAATAATAAAAGAGACGATCAGGATATCGAGTATATCCTGCCATCGTAATGACTTCAGAAGTTCTAGCATTGTTGTACAACAGGCATGTCAGGCCCCGGTTGAGAGAGTGAAAAAAGTTGCCACGCTGAAAGAATTGTTCATCATACTGAAATTGTATCAAAAATTTAAAATAATTGTATCAAAGTTATCGGGGACTGTATATGTTTTTTCCTGTTTAAATGTAAATTTATTGGGATAAGGGGGAAATGGTCAGAAAAAGTTCGATTTTATTATACGGCGTCTGCAGCAAGCTGTTTCATAGAGGAATCAAGTTCCTTAACTGCAGCGCTGTTGCCTATGACATGAAGAATGTCTCCTGACTCAATGATGAAATACGGAGGTGGCGAGGTAATCTGCTCCTCACCACGCTGAATGCCGAGAACCGTGAGACCGTATCGTTGCCGGAGGCAATCAGACTTTTATGGTTTAGCTCAGAGTCAAGACCGATATAAAGAGTATCGATCTTGATTTTTCCTCTGTTGACATCATCATCAGATTCCGTCTTTTCACGGGTAAGAAGGCTGCGGGCTGCTTTGATCTGATCCTCCTTGCCGAACAGAAAAAGGTGGTCGTTGGGGAAAATCATAGTGTCGATGCCGGGATTATACTGGACATAGTCCTGGCGTGACACGCCTATAATTGTGGCGCCGGTTAGGCTTCGAATCTGCAGGGCTCTTATTTTCTTGCCGCATGACTCAGAACCTGAAAGAATTTCCAGCTCGCTTATTTCCACCGGCCATGGGTACTGTCTGGCGATTTCATTCATCTTGTGCCGCCGTTCAATCTCTTCTTTATTCAGTTGCTCCTCAAAGCTTTCAAGAAAGAGGGTCTCTATTCGGTTATCAAGCAGCTTGATGCGCTGCCAGAGAAAAAGAAGAGAGCCGGCGCTTACCACGATAAAGGCCGCAAATGGGGTTCCTGAGGGCATATATGAGGCGGCTATGGAAAAATAAAAGGCAGCCAGCGTGGTGATTACTCCCACAGATACCAAGGTGTTTATCAGGGTTAGAAATCGCCCTTCCACCTGTTTGAAGACGGTAATATTGGCAAAAACGGCCTGGGTCATTATTACGACAAGGCCAATTTCATGCATTACTTGAAACCTTTTTAACCTTCGTGTGATGATGATAATTTACATGTCAAGATATACCCTTTCCCCTGTCAATTTCAATCCGAAAGACAGAGCAGCCTGTGAGATGCAAAATATGATTCAAGCTATTGCAGAATGGCGCTATGTGAAGTGGACTTTCTGTATTACATTCCGGCCAGTTTCGGCATGACTGCAGTTGCAAAACTTAAAACAAAAAAGAAGCCGCACATGTCGGTGACTGTTGTCAGCAACGGGCTGGAAACCAGGGCTGGATCAAGTTTCAACCGCTTGAGGACGAGGGGCAGCATGCCGCCGAGAAGGACGGAAACCATTGTGTTGGCTGCTAATGCACCGCCAACTACAATTCCGAGCCATGGGTTCCCTTTCCATAAAAAGGCGACACAGCCAAGCAGCACGCCGAGTACCAGGCCATTGATGATGCCAATCCTTGCCTCCTTTGCAAGCACCCAGAGCAGTTCGCCGGGTCGAACCAGACCCAGAGAGAGTTCCCGCATGGAAACGGCTACCGCCTGGTTACCGGAACAGCCACTCATGTCACTGACCATGGGCAGGAAAACTGCCAGGGTGATGACTGCGGCAAGGGTGTCTTGATACAGGGCAATGACGCTTGCAGCAATAATATTGAGAACGATATTCATGCTTAGCCAGGATAAGCGGCGCCCGGAACGGGAAAGCAGCGGCATGGTGCGGAACTCCTCGCCGCCGATGACACCGCTGAGGCGAAGAAAGGTCTTGGTTTTCTTTTTGTTGAGTGCTTCTTCAACATCACTTGACAGCACGACCCCGACCATTCGCTTTTCATCGTCAACCACAGGAACACCAAACAGATGATGTTCATCAAAAAAATCTTCCAGTTCTTTAAGTGACGATTTGTGGGGTAGATTGAGAGGAGAAGAAATCATTATTTGGGAGAGTTTAGTCTTCCTGGCGGGAAACAACAGGTCGTGCATGCGAAGAACGCCGGTCAGTTTCTCTTCATGGTCAACAACATAAAAATACTGCACATGATAGTCGATGTATTCGTCGCGATTGGCTTGCAGATCATAAAGGACGTCCTGAATGGTGGCATCAGTTTTATACGAAAGGAATTCTGAAATCATGAGTCCGCCGGCGCAATCTGCAGCGTACTCAAGAAACATTCTCGCTTCTTTGGCGTCTTTCCGGTCCATTTTTGCCAGGATTGCCCGGCTGGCATCCTCATCCATTTCGCCCAGAACATCAACCATGTGGTCGCTGGGGAGTTCTTCCAGGATGGCGGCTGCCTGTTCAGAGGGCATTTCCTCCACAAGGTCGGCAGCCTGTTCTTCGGGGATGTCTTCAATGACATCTGCGGCATCCTCAGGGCTGAGAAGACTGAAAAGCAGGCGTTGATCATCCTCAGAAAGCCGGGAAATGACACGTGCGGTCTCCGAAGGGCTGAGGGTGTTGATAAATGTTGTTATTAACGTATTGTTTTTTTTAGTAATCAGCTCACTGAGCCTTTCCCATGGTTGTATAGTATCACTCATTACTTTCCTTGATTATGTTCGTCGGAGTAAAAATGCCAATAAGTCGTAGTAAAGGAAACTGGAGACGCACCATTTTTCTGAATGTATCTGTTCCCGGGAGGGAGGGTGTTGGCAACGTGTTGTTTTTTTATTTTACTGAACTGACAATACTTGGTTTTGCAGTGGGCTGGTGCCGACGTTCTCAATGTTTTTTGTTTGTTTAAGAGCTGTTTAATATCGTAATATCTACCATGAAAAAGTGGTCAACGATATACTTTCCAAGCCAAAAAAAGATTATTCACACCAACCAAAATCGTTTCGCCATTTTAAGTTTGTTAATTTTTTCTTTTGAATCTTGATAAGAAGTGCGAGGTATGATTTATTTTTGAATACTCTAATAATGAAAAGGATGAACTTGACATGGGGAATAAAGTAATTTATATAACTTGTTTCGTGTTTATATAAATAAGTCTTATTCAATCCCTGTTTTCAGGGTATTGAGTATCATGTGATATAAAAAAGTCTAGTAGGAGTTATATTTTGGCAAATCATAAATCAGCGTTAAAAAGAAATAGACAAAGTCTTCTCGCCAGAGCCCGCAACAGAGTAAACAAGACAAAAGTAAAAAGTGTTGTCAAGGCGGTAAACGAAGCTATTGAACAGGAAGCTGTTGAAGTGGCTCAGGCGGCTCTTCTCGCAGCAATTCCCGTTATTCAGAGGGCTGCCAGCAAAGGGACACTCCATAAGAAAACAGCGTCTCGCAAAGTGTCACGTTTGACGAAAAGAGTTAATGTTTTTCTTGCAAGCGTTCAGAATGCTGAATAAAAATGGTGCTCCTCTCCGCATGGGGAGTGATCGTCAGAAATGTCAGATCCGACATTCTTTCTAAGCGAAATTGTTTGAAAAAAAGCCATGGACTTCCTTTGGGAGGTACCATGGCTTTTTTTTTATGTTCGTCAAAAATAAGTAAAAAAGTAAGAAGGGAACATTCCGATGTATCAACCGGCATTTGAAGATTTTCAAAAACTTGCAGGAAAAGCAGGGCTGATTCCTGTTTTCCGGGAGATAGTTGCTGATCTTGATACGCCGTTAACTGTTTTTGCCAAGGTTGCCGGAGAGGAGAGCCATGCGTTTTTGCTGGAAAGTCTTGAGGGTGGAGAAAAATGGGGAAGATATTCTTTTATTGGTTTCGATCCCATTCTGACCTTTGAAAGCCACGGCGACAGTGTCGAAATTAAGCGGGATGATACAGTAGAGCACAGGACCGGGGACCCATTGGAGCTGCTTAAGGAGATCCTGGCATCTTTCCATGTCTCCCCGGATAATGATTTTCTTCCGCGTTTTTATGGCGGTGCAGTTGGGTATCTGGGCTACGATATGGTCCGCTTCATGGAAAAACTTCCTGAAATGAATCCGGCTCAGGATGTTTTTCCCGATAGTTCCTTTATGATTCCCCGCTTTGTCCTTATTTTTGATAACTTCAGACAGATTCTTACTGTAGTAAACTGTGTTGAAACAGATGGCTCGGAAGATCCTGGGGATCTCTATCGTGGAGCCCAGGAAAAAATTGACGGCGTTATTCATCGTTTGCGTACAAATCCATTACCTGCAGATGTTATCCATACTTCTGAGCCGTCGAAGAAGCACGATTTTCAGCCGAATATGACAAAAGAGTCATTTCTGGAAATGGTAGATCGGGCAAAAGAATATATCCTTGCCGGCGACATTATTCAGGTTGTGCTGTCCCAGCGCTTTCACAGCAAGACAGATTTAGCTCCTCTCCTAATATATCGGGCACTCAGACACATCAATCCCAGTCCGTATCTTTTTTTTGTAAAGCTTGGCAATGCCGTCCAGATAGGATCTTCTCCGGAAATTCTCGTCAGGCTGGAAAACGAGATGGTCGATGTTCGTCCCATTGCCGGGACTCGTCCGCGCGGCAAGACAAGGGAGGAGGATCTGGCCCTCGAAAAAGAGCTTCTCGCCGATCCCAAGGAACGTGCAGAGCATCTCATGCTTGTCGATCTGGGCCGTAATGATGTCGGCCGGATTGCAGAGTATGGCACTGTTAATACCCATGACCTTCTTATTGTAGAACGATACAGTCATGTGATGCATATTGTTTCCGGTGTTCGCGGTAAATTGGAAAAGGGCAGGGATCAGTTCGATGTGGTTCGGGCCTGTTTCCCCGCCGGGACTGTAAGCGGCGCTCCCAAGATCAGGGCCATGGAGATCATTGAGGAACTGGAGACGGAGAGGCGGGGTCCTTATGCCGGGGCTGTCGGCTATTTTGGGTTTTCTGGCAATATGGATTTCTGCATTACCATCAGGACATTTGTTATGAACGGAGATGATCTCTGGGTCCAGGCCGGAGCAGGGATTGTGGCTGATTCCAATCCTGAGATGGAGTACCAGGAAACTCTCAATAAGTCGCGAGGATTGCGAAGAGCGGTGGAACTCGCCGAAAAAGGATTGTAAAGGCCATGATTGTCATCATCGATAACTACGATTCGTTTACCTATAACATTGTCCAGACTATTGGCGGATTTGGAGAAGAGCTGCATGTTTTCCGTAATGATGAGATTGAGATATCTGTCATTGAAGCCATGAAGCCGGACAGGCTGCTCATTTCCCCCGGGCCTTGCACCCCGTCAAAGGCAGGCATTTCAATTGCTGCCATCCGGCATTTTGCCGGTCGGATACCGGTTTTGGGCGTATGTCTTGGCCATCAATCCATTGGCGAGGCTTTTGGCGGAACCACTATACGGGCCGGAAGAATCATGCACGGCAAGACAAGTCCTGTTCATCATGATGGTAAAGGTGTCTTTACCGGACTTCCCAGTCCGTTCGATGCCATGCGGTATCATTCTCTTGTTGTGAGAGACAGTGATCTGCCGGATTGTCTTGAAGTGAGCGCGCGCACCGACCAGGATGAACTTATGGGTTTCAGGCATAAAGAGCTCATGGTTGAAGGGGTTCAGTTCCACCCGGAATCAATCATGACACCCGATGGAATTCAGCTTTTGAAGAATTTTGTCAGCCCTGATTATCCGGAAATGCTGCGTTGAAATCATGCCCTTACAGGGTTCTGGGAAAAGGAAACTGCAGGAGAAGAAATGATTAAAGAAGCGATTGCCAAGGTTGTTACTCGTACTGATCTGTCAGAACAGGAAATGGTTGCTGTGATGGATGAGATTATGAGTGGAGTAGCCACAGAGGCACAGATAGGCTCTTTTATTACAGCCCTTCGCATGAAAGGTGAGACTGTTGACGAGATTGCCGGGGCTGCCAGGGTGATGAGAGAAAAGGCGACCAGGGTGAAAATTGAAGGTGCTGGAGATGTGATTGATATTGTCGGCACCGGCGGAGACTCTTCTGGAACCTTTAACGTCTCAACCACCACTGCTTTTGTTGCTGCTGGAGCCGGGCTCACAGTTGCCAAGCATGGAAACAGATCGATTTCCAGTCACTGCGGCAGTGCTGATGTTCTTGAGGCGTTGGGGGTTAATTTGAATCTTACTGCAGAGCAGATTAGCCAGTGCATCCGCAAGGCGGGTATTGGCTTCATGTTTGCGCCAATGCTTCATGGTGCTATGAAATATGCCATAGGCCCCAGGCGGGAAATCGGCATTCGAACGGTTTTTAATGTTCTTGGGCCACTGACCAATCCCGCCAATGCAAATATATATCTTCTCGGCGTGTATACTCCTGAGCTGGTCGAGACTCTGGCTGGTGTGCTCGCGAAATTTGATGTAAAACGTGCCCTTGTTGTCTGTGGTGAAGGCAATATCGATGAAATAACAATAACCGGTGAAACAAAAGTTGCGGACCTGTCTGGTGGCAACATAACCTGCTATACAATCAAGCCAGAGGATGTTGGACTGAAACGGGCAACTCTGGATGATATCCGTGGTGGTGAGACAGCAGAAAAGTCTGCGGAGCAGCTTCGTGCAGTGCTCAGGGGAGAAGTCGGGCCATGTCTTGATACTGTGCTCCTCAATGGCGGCGCAGCATTGCTGGCGGCCGGCACAGTGGCTGATTTGCAGAGCGGAGTTGATCTTGCCCGCAAGACCATCGAGTCAGGGGCTGCCATGGCTAAACTGGAAGCTCTTGTTTCCGTAAGTAATGAATGATTATCGTGTCTTATGATTCTTGATACAATTGTTGAACAGAAAAAACGTGAGGTAAAGGCACTGCTGTCCCAGGGTACCGTCGCTCCGGAGTGTTCCATTGATCCGCCAAGGGGATTCATCAGGGCTCTGGTTGAATTTTCAGGTGTCGCACTCATTGCTGAAGCCAAGAAAGCGTCCCCTTCAAAAGGTGTCATCCGGCCTGATTTTGACCCGGTGGCAATTGCCCATGACTATGAGGATGGCGGTGCCCAGGCGATGTCAGTCCTCACTGATGAAAAGTTTTTCCAGGGAAGCCTGGAGTATATCCCGCAGATAAGGCAGCAGATTAAGCTGCCAGTCCTCCGCAAAGATTTTATTATTCATGAGGCCCAGGTATCCCAGGCCAGTATTTATGGCGCTGACGCCATCCTGCTCATCGCAGCTATACTCGATGTCTTTCAGATGAAAGACCTGCAGGCGCAATGTGTGGGCCTTGGCATGGATGCCCTGGTGGAAGTCCATGATGAAGAGGAATTAGAAAAGGCACTTGAGGCTCAGAGTCGGCTGATTGGGATCAACAACAGGAATCTGAATGATTTTTCCATGGACCTGGATACTACATTCAGATTGAAAAAGAATATTCCTGCTGAGATTCCAGTAGTGAGTGAATCCGGTATAGGTAATTTTGATGATATCAGGCGTTGTGAAGATGCCGGGATTGCAGCTGTTCTTGTCGGAGAAACTCTGATGCGGGCCGAAAGCCCGAAAGCTGCGATAACAGAGTTGATGGGGCGATAAAGGCAATATGGTTTCCAGGACCCGGATCAAGATATGTGGAATGACGGATAAGGCGGAAGTCGCCCATGCTGTAGCAGCAGGGGTGGATGCCTTAGGGTTTATTTTTGTCTCCAAAAGTCCCCGTTATATTGATCCGGAAAAGGCAAGGGAGGTTATCAGTGCTATCCCGCCATTTGTTGATAGTGTGGGTGTTTTCATGGATGAAGATCAGGATCTGATAAATGAAATCGTTCA
>JACKQG010008108.1_pt1 | contig 10346 bp, 13 predicted proteins | sample 8237621 | NCBI WGS metagenome assembly JACKQG01 (sample SAMN15677084, study PRJNA649215) | marine metagenome | biome: marine; feature: Black Sea; material: saline water; isolation source: suspended particulate matter (SPM) from the Black Sea western gyre | collected 2013-06-09/2013-06-10 | depth...
GCAGCGGCCAACAATTCAGCACCGCTTTCATAAACGGTTGCTTCCGGAGCACGCTTGGCGCCACGTTTGCGGCGGCCTTTATCGACGTCGGCGATGGCGACGATTTTTGCGCCCTCCATGGTGGCGAGTTCGTCCAGCGCTTGGTTGCCGCGATGGCCGGTGCCAATCACGCCAATTTTGACCGTGTCGGCCAGCGGCGGCGGAAGCATGGCTTCCAATTCCGGCATCAGCGCTAGCGCAGCAAGGCCACCAGTGGCTTGGCGGAGAAAATTACGGCGATCTAAGGTCACTGTAGGTGCTTCCAAGTGAAGGGTTCGGAATGGCGAAGGAGGAGGGCGGTGGACCAGGCGTCGGTTAGGGCAGCGGGCGATTTGTCATGCCCGTCGCCAGAGCAAACAGCGGCCGCAAGTCGCGGCAGGCGGAGGACGTCGCCATCGGCGGGGTTGATGATATGGCAGGTGGCATCTTTGGTGGAGCCGCCACCGCTAAAAGTATGAGAAATTCCCATTGCTTGATCGCGCAGACTTACGCAAGCCTGATCACCGATGTTGATTTTCCAGCCCGTTTCCCCGGGCGGTTGCCCAATCGCCCGGATCGAACTGGTGCCGCCATGCACCAACGCCGACGTCACCCCAGCTTCCATTAACGCCTCCAACGCAAGGTCAATCGCCCACCCCTTGGCAATCCCACCAAGGTCCAACTGCACCGATGGGTGGAGAAACAACACTCGACGGCTGGCGGGGGACAGCCTTACTTGAGCAAAGGTCGCCGACGTTGACGCTACCGCCGGATCAAAGGCTCCACCGCTGTCCTTGTGTACGCGTTGACAAAGTTGCAGCAGCTCAAAAACGTCGGGCGGGACCCGCACTGGCCCCTTTGCTGCGTCGCGATTGATTCGGCTCAGCCAGCTTTCGGGATCATAAAAATTAAAACGCTGCTCGGCGTCCGCGATCTCGGCCAATGCCGTCTCTGCAGCAGCACGAAGCCGCGCAGTTTGTTGCTGCGCGGCTTTAGGAGCTGGAGGCGAAAGCCCGGCGTGGCCATGCACAATCACGTCGAAACGCGTGCGCATGGCTTGCAAGCTCAGCGTTATGCCGGCGAAGCTTTTTTGGTCTTCGGGTCGAATTTGAATGCTTTGCCCTCCCACATGGAACGCGTGGCCAAATCGACGGCAACCACAACTTTGGTGCCCAATTCAACCGAACTAAACGGCTCGCGACGTTCTTTCACCGCTTCCATCCAGTCCATCCGCAACATGTCTTGATCGGCGACCGGTTTGGCCGGAATGTCCAGTGGCTCGTGGTCGTCGGAGAAAATCCGTTCAGGCTGCACGCGGCAGTTAGTACCGCCAAGGTAAATCGTGCCCTCGTGGCCGCGGATCATGGTTTCCAAGCCGATTTCATTGCAAGTCGAACCGGCAACAATCATGGTGTGGCCGTCTTCAAATTCCACCGTCATATTGACCTGGTCATGGTTCTCCATATCCATGTCAATGTGGTGCGCGCCATGCGCGGTCACCCGCACCGGCCAAGAGGAATCCAGCGCAAACATCACCGGCGTCATTTGGTGCACCAGCAAGTCGCCAACAATCCCAGTCGAAAAATCTCTATAGCGACGCCAGCGTGCATACACCTTCGGATCCCAGTCGCGATCGCCCATCCAACCTAGCCATTCTTTCCAATCCAAGTTGGTTTCTGGATCCCATTTCGGATCCAGGCCATAGTAGTTCCATTCGCCAGTAGTCGAGTTGCGGCAGTAACTGGTTTGACTCCAAATCGGCTTGCCAATTTCACCTTCGGCAATCAAGCGCTTGGCGTCGCGGAACTTCGACAGCGCCATCTTTTGGGTGCCGACGCAGAATACTCGGTCCGACGCTTTGACTACCTCACGCAACTGCATTGCGTGCTCGGTGCGCAAGGTCATCGGTTTTTCAAGGTATACGTCCTTGCCAGCATGAATCGCATCCATCGCATTCACGTGATGCTGGTGCTCAGGCGTGGCAATCAATACACAATCGACGTCGTCGCGGCCCAGCAATTCGTGGTAACTGCGGTAACCATCCACGGTCACGCCTTCTTGCTTAGACCGGGCGACATTCAACGCATTGTCCAAGCGCGGTTGGCAGACGTCGGCGAGGGCGATCAGGTCGTACTCAACTTTGGAACCGCCTTTAAGCCGGCAAAAGGCGTCGACGTGGCCGGTGCCCATGCCGCCGGTGCCAATCACGCCCATGCCGATGCGATCATTTGCACCAAGTATGCGTTTGTAAGTTCGCGCACTTACCGACGGCGTTGCAGCCGCGGCGATGATGCCGCTAGTCTTCAAAAACTGGCGACGGCTGGCACGATCCGGTTGGGTAGCCTCTTGACGCGAGGATGAATTTTGCTTGGAAGAATCAGACATTTTCCGCAGTGGTTAAGGAGCGTGGAGGGCGGTTAGGGTAAAAGGCGATCAGCGCCACCAAGCAAGCCAGGCTGGCCCACATTGGGATGCTGAACAAACGAGTGTAATCCAGTTCGGTGGCGACTGTCCCGGTTTCGGTCAGGCTGCCGTCTGCAACAGGGACCGTTGCCCAGTCAGCCACCCAGCCAGCGATCATCGAGCCGACAATGATGCCTAGGCCGATGATGACCAGGTTAAACAACGACTGCGCGCTAGCGCGCACGTCGGCAGTGGTTTCTTCATCAACCACCATGAAAGCAACGAAGATGAAGCAGCCGAAGCACAGGCCATGCAGCGCCACACCAGCCAGCACTGCAATCGTGCTGAGGGAGCCTCCGCCATCATTCATGACATTCGTGAGAGTCATGGCAGATTCAGCTGCAAGGGCATTATTGCCGTAAGCAAACAGCGCCATGCGCAATCCGTAAGCCGCCAAACCGACGCCTAACAGGGTTTTTCGTGACACCTGTTTGGCGACGAGTGGAATCGCCGCTAGAACCAGAATTTCCGCCATCTGACCGATGGTCATCAAACCACCGCCGCCGACGCCAAAAATTCGTTGAATGGAATCCGAAGCAGCACCTTGGAACTTGCCGAGGAAGCCCGCGGTGTGCACAAAGTAGAACTGGTGGATGCACGAAACTGGCACTGCCAGCAGAAACAAGGTCAGCAGAGGCTGCTTCTTGATTTCGCCGAGCGCTTCAAAGGTCGCATTCTTTTGCTCACCGCCTGCAGGTGGGGTTGCTGGTAGCAAGAAGCAGAACAAACCCATCAGGCCGCCGAGTATTCCCGACAGGCGGAAGGCGTCGGCCATGCCGATGTATTGGGCCTCTGCAATTTCGGCAGCATTCGTAACCAAATCATTGACCACGATTTCTGTAGGCGTATGCATGTGCAACAGCCATTGACCAATCGCTATGCCGACGGCAATCCAACCAATCGTGCCCCAGACGCGAACCTTGCCGAAGTCGGCGTCGCGGTCAGGAAGGTGGTGGAAGGCGAGTGAGTTTGTGAGTGAAAGCGTCGGCGAATAAATCAGCGAGTACAGCAGTGAAAACATCAGCAGACCATTGAAGGACTCAATGGTGGCTAGTTGCCAAACCAAAACACCGCCAAGCAAATGGCTGATGCCAAGGAATTTTTCCGTGTTGAAATAACGGTCAGCAATTTGCCCAGCGATGAACGGGGCCACAATCGCTCCAATCGCGCCGACAGCAAATATTTGACCGATTTGATCACCTTCTAGGTCGCGCACGTTAGAGAGGAATGGCCACAGCAACGGTAGCCACGCCCCCCAAATCGCGTATTGCAAAAACATCATCAGCGACAGCCTGGTTTTCACCATGGCTGGCGCTGGTCCAACGATGACTCGGTCCAAGATTTACAACTCCGTGACGCGAATGTTGCGGTAACTGACAGGTGATTCATCGTCGTGATTTTGCACGCCGATGTAACCCTCAAGGGTGCGGTCGCCTACGAACTCGTTGACGAGTTCACCGTTGATGCGGATGGTGTATTGCTGACCGACCACCTTGATGGAGTAGTGGTTCCATTCTCCGTCAGGCTTGGTCGGGATGTGGCTGGATCCTTTAAAGCTATAAATGGAACCAGTATTGTGCTTGGCCTCGGCGGCGTCGCAAATTTGAATTTCGTAGCCTTGGTTGACGGCAACCCATGGATCGTTGCCTGGGTTTGGGAAACGAACGAACACTCCCGAATTGTCGGTCGCGTCTTGGGCTTTCCACTCCAATTCCAACTCAAAATCCTTAAAGCTCTTTTCGCCGTACCACCACAGGCCCATGCCGCCTTGGGCATAAAAGGTGTTATTTTCGACGATGAATTCACCCGGTCCGGCCATGCGCCAACCACTTAGGTCGGAGCCGTCCCAGAGGGTGTGAACGGAGTCGTTGCTTTGAGGGGCGTGGCAGGCCGCGACGGCCAGCAGCAGAAGAATGGGGGTGCGAGGAATCTTCATTTTCTAGGAGGAAGGGACATGATAGGAGGGGCGACGAGGATGAGGCGAGCGAAACTGTGCGGGAGGCTACAATCTGCGGTCATGTCCACCCCGCAAACCGTCGAAAAAACACTACTCCTCGGCCACAGCCCGGACCCAGATGATGCCTTCATGCATTTTGCATTGGCGGCCGATCGCATCGATACTGGCGGCTTGAAATTCGAGCATAAGCTGGAGGATATCGAAACATTAAATCGCCGAGCAGTGCATGGTGATTACGACATAACCGCAGTATCTATCCACGGATACGCCTTTGTGGCAGACAAATATGCGCTCCTGAACCACGGTGCTTCCATGGGCGAGGATTATGGTCCGCGCATTGTTGCCCGCGAAGAATTCGGCTTGGAAGAGCTGCAAAAAGGTCGCGGCAGACGGCTGGCGATTCCTGGTGAATGGACGTCGGCGCACTTGGCGGCGCAGATGCGGATCGGCGAATACGACTACCAAATTGTTGAGTTTGACCAGATTCCAAATGCTGTGGCCGAAGGGAAATACGACGCTGGCGTGCTGATTCATGAAGGTCAGCTGACTTTCCAGGATCAGGGTTTGGTGCTGCTTGACGACCTAGGTGTGTGGTGGGGCAAAGAAACCGACGGCCTGCCGCTGCCGCTAGGCGGAAACACGGTGCGTCGCGATCACGGCGATTTGATCCCAGTGATTTCAAAGCTGTTGCAGGATTCCATCCGTTACGGCCTCGAGAATCGCGAGGAAGCGGTCAAATATTCGCTGCAATTCGGTCGTGACCTAGACCTAGCCAAAGCCGACGAATTCATCGCGATGTACGTCAACGATCGCACCCTGGACTACCGTGATTCAGGCCGCGAATCGGTCAAACTGTTTTTGGAACGAGCCCACAAAATGGGTTTGATCCCGGCGGTTCCGCCGTTGGACTTCGTGCGCTAATCGAAACTCGCGGACATACCTTTCATGATCGCGGCTCAACTCCTAAGGAGTGTGGCCGCGATCATCTTCGATGCCGAACAGCGCTTTATGCTCGCGGTAAATGCAGTTGCCGACGATTGCAATAAGGCCCGCGTCCGTCGCGGTCATAGCAGCCTCAGGGTTTTCGGCGCCTGGTTGCATCCAAACCACTTTGGCGTGGGTGGCCACAGCAGCCTCGACGATGGCTGGCAGGTGCGGCGGCGCGCGAAAGACGTCGATTATGTCCACTTGCTGCGGGAGGTCGGCGACGGACGGGTAAATCGGGATTTCGGTCGAGGATTCCATCACCGGATTGATTCGAAACACTTGGTATCCGTGCTCCTCAAGATAGTCCGAAATCCAATGGCTTGCTCGATCTGGTTTGGCCGAATAGCCCACGATGGCTACCGACTTGCTTTGCTTCAAAATCTCGGCGATGGAAGTCATGCCAAATTATCCAAGCTTGGACATCGGGGCGTAGGGTGGAAGTGGCTGAATTTGAGCAATTTCCCAAAAAAAATTGAGTTCCGGGGATTTTTCGGGCCTTTCTTTGCCGATTGCAATATGGGTTTCGCTCGCATTCCCCTCCCTGAATCGTTTTGGAAGGTCAAACCAATCCTGCCGCGCCCGTTGTTCACGTCCTAGTTTCAGAACCATTTTTCTGGGACAAGGTGGAAACTACCCTAACTGCTCTCGGCAAGTTGGCTTTAGCCCCCGATTGGGATGGCGACGTCCTTGCTCAGCTGCAAGCTAGACAGCCAGTAGCCATGGTTGTGGACCTTGAAAACGACCTGATAGACGCGATTTTTTTATTGAAAGCCTACAAGGCGGACGGTTGCCGCCGTGATCTACCCATTTTGGCTTTTGCATCGCATGAACGCGATGATTTGCTCGCCGCCGCAACCAAGCTAGGGGCGATGGCCATTGCGAGATCTACCTTCGCTAGTAGCCTGGTTAGGATGTTGCAAAACTTATGCGCCACAGATCCTGAAAACGGCGGTCAGGCTGAAGCCTCCTAGGGCTTTTTTGTGGGTTTCGATATCGGCGTATACCTCCGCGCTTCAATTAAGACAAAGGGAATATTCTCGTTCCCTTTGAAATCTGGTAAAATGACCGGCCACATTGGCGTAGCCCATTCCCATTAACACGTGATGGGTCTCTTAAGCCCCCAAGGCTAAATAGGTTACGGTCCATTGTGAATAACTAAGATCAATCCTGATGAGCGCTGTAAAACTCTACCTCAAGCCCGGCTGCAAGACCTGCCAAAAGGCAGTGGCCTATTTGGAAAAGAAGAAGTTTGACTTCGAGGCCGTAGACATCTTGGTGACGCCCCCAGCTAAAAAGCTGTTGGAAAAGGCTGTAGACGCACAAGACCCCAAGGGCGCTTTCAACAAGCGAGCTAAGGGTTACAAGGATCAGGACATCGCCAACACCGACTTCAAAACAAAAAAAGAAGTGGTGGATTTGTTGCGCGCCAACCCTGACATGATTCGTCGGCCTTTACTGGCACGCGGCGAAAAAGCCATTCTTGGCTTTGACGAGGCGGATTACGCCACCTTCCTCCGCTAAGGCGGAAGATTGAACGAATCCAAGTCAAGCCCTGATGGCTCGCCACCGCGAGCAGCTGCTGTAAACATTTCGAAGCACCAATTTCGCGCAGGCGAAGTGGAGCAGATTTCGGATTGGGTCGCAGTAGAAGAGCCGCTGGAAATCCGCATTCAAGGCGAACCGTACGCGGTCCTTTTGAGAACTCCTGGCGATGAGCAAGCGCTTATCGCCGGGTTTCTTGCATCTGAGGGAATCATTGCCGGTCTAGAAGACCTTGCAGCAGTATCGCCATGCCCAAATGGTGAGGCTAAGCAAGCGGAATTGAACTATTGGAACGTCGCCTTGGCCGACGGCGTGCGCTTTGACCAAAGCCGCCGCAAATCCAGTACCGTAGGCAGTACCTGTGGTCTTTGTGGAGTCCGTGCCATCGAAGAAATTCAGGGCGCGTTGCCCAAGGCAAATATTCAAGTTGAGACCCTGACGTCGGACTTTTTTGGCAAGGTGGAGCAGCAAGTCCGCAAGCAGCAAAAAATCTGGCACAAAACCGCCGGCGTGCATGCCGCCGCATTAGCTTGCCCAGCCACCGCCGACCTTATTGCTATAGCCGAGGACGTCGGCAGGCATAATGCGGTTGACAAAGTATTGGGATCCCAGATGCTGGCCGATGCTTACCCCGTTGAGCAAGCGGCAGTGTTGTGGGTGAGTGGCCGACTGTCCTTCGAATTGGTCCAGAAGGCTGCGCTTGCGGGCGTGGCCGTGGTGGTGGGCTTGGGCACGCCTACGTCTTTGGCCGTCGAAGCCGCCCGCATTTCAGGCCTCAGTTTGTTCGGCCTAGCGCGTGAAAAATCGGTCAACCGCTATTGCGGTGAAACGGACTGGGCTGCGATTTAAATCTCAGCTTCCAGCTCGATCGAATCGATTTCGTATACGTTGTAATCGCGCGAAATCTCACGCGTGATGTCAATGATGCGACCGGTACCGAGGCGCTCGATGTAGGTCACTGCGCCATGCTCTTCGGTGCCATCCTTGAAGCGTAGCAGCACCAAATTTTTGGTGTGAGCGACCTTCAACTTGTCGACCAAGTCTTGGATAGGAGGGAGTTCAGTCTCAGGAATGCGGCGGACCATGAGTTGTGGTTGTGTGGGTGTTGGGGCGAGATTTAGGCCAGAACCTGTTGCTTGTTGGAAGCCAAAGCTCCCGAGCGTAGTAACAGAGTCGACCAGGTTTCAAAAGGAGGCTGGTCAGCTTGCGCCGCGGCCAGCAATTCCTCGTATGGCTCGAAGCCTCCGGACATGCCGTCGGTTTCTCGAATGCTTAAGTTGTGAGCTTGCTGTGGGGAGATTTGCAGTTGATAAACCAATCCTAAGTGCACAGCGCCGACCTCAGTCGTGTCGTCGTTGAGCAATCCCAGCGGCACCGGTTGGAGCCGCCCCTCGGGCAGGTGTAGTTCTTCTTGCAGCTCCCTTTGACAGGCCAGAGTGAGCAAATCATCTGAGCTGTTCGGAGGAGCATCACAGGGGTTGATGTGCCCGCCGACGCCAATGCTGCGTTTGCCATGCAGACGTTTTTCGCCACCAGTCAAGCGGGTCATCGTGAAAACCCGGTCTTCGCAAGAAACGGCAACGTATGGGATCGGCTGCTTGAATTCAGGGTGGGTCTCGGCGTAGCTACGCTCCATAAAGAAGCCCTGCTCACGCACGGTTTGCAGGAATTGCTGCTCCAAATCGGCACGGTTCATGGCGGTAAAACCATGCACCGTCGCGCGCGGAAACAGTACCTGACGTGGAACGACCCAGACGAACTCCATCGATCCATTTGTACCAGGATTTCGATATTCGGCAAGCCATCCTGCCAATTTTCCGCAATTTGTTGAGTAGTTGTTGAAAACCCTCGCTAGATATGGTGCCACTATGGGTGGTAGTAGACACTAGCAGCAGCGGAATGTCGAAAAAAGCTGGCGAAGAAACTGCCGAAAAAAATGGAGTGTTGCCTTTAAGCCGGGTCCTGTCCTTGAAGAGCAAGCTCACCAAGTGGCGACCATTTCTCTGGGACCAACGTTGCCGCTGGCCTCGAACGCCCTACCCGGAGGTCCAAACGGTACGAGCAGCACCTTTCCTCCCTATTTGGGCTTTCTCCCAGTGGGGTTTACCATGCCACGCCTGTCACCAGCCGCGCGGTGCGCTCTTACCGCACCCTTTCACCCTTACCGGCGACCGAAGTCGCTTAGGCGGTTTGCTTTCTGTTGCACTTTCCCTGGGGTTGCCCCCGGTGGCCGTTAGCCACCACTGTGCTCTGTGGAGCCCGGACTTTCCTCGAACGAGCAGTAAACCGTCGTCCGCGGCCGCCTTGGCAACACTCCGCTGGCATTCTAGCCCAGCCTAGTTAAATACTCGCGTAGCAAAATCACCGCTACGGTGGAGTCGATGTATTCCTTCGCTTTGCGCTTCGAATAACCTGCCTGACGCCACATCGCCTCGGCTTCTTTGGTGGTATGGCGCTCATCAATTTCCACCACTTCGACGCCGTCCGCCAGTTTGGCCCGCAAGCTGCTTAGAAAATGGCGTACCCGATCCACCTGTGCGCCTTCGGATCCGTCGGGCAAAAAAGGCATGCCGATGACTACGGTTTGCACTTCACGTTGCTTCGCAAAAATGGCGATGGCTTCCACCGTGACGTCGAGCTTGGTGGAAACGACTGCTTTGATGGGTTGCGCGGTAATTCCAAGCGCATCACTGATCGCCAAGCCAGTACGTTTGCCGCCATAGTCGATGGCCAGTACACGCCCAATCATGGCTTAAAGCAGCTCCGTGCGGCCGGCATCTTCCAGTCGATTCACGAAGCGCTTGACGTCTTCGGCGCGGTCGCGTTTGGCGACCAAAATCGCGTCTTCGGTATGCACAACTACCAAATCACTTACGCCGAGTACTGCCACCGTTTTTGGGGTGCGCGAATAGGCCAGCAAACCTGTTGCATCTTCGGCCATCAGCTCGCCGCCGTTAGGGAACACCGCGCTGTTGCCGTCGCAATCTTGGTCTAACTCATCGAACAAGGCACGCCAGGAGCCAACGTCGCTCCAGTGGTAGGGGGCCTTGAGTACGTGCACACAATCGGATTGTTCCAAGATGCCGATGTCCACCGGCACCGATTGGAAATTGGGATAAAGCTCATCCACCAACTTCTGCAGCGCTGCTGAGTCCTGCGCTAAAGGTGCGATTTGCTGCAAGCCATCCGAAATGGACGGCAAGTATTTCGCAAAAGCTTTCAAAATGGAATCACTGCGCCAAACAAAAATGCCAGCGTTCCACAAATACACTCCTTCGTCCAAATAGCTTTGTGCTGCTTTCTTAACCGGCTTTTCCTTAAAAGGGTCCACTTCAAAAAACGACAAGCCTTGCTTTTGCCCGCCGCACGCGCCTTGGCG
>JACKQG010008109.1_pt1 | contig 10346 bp, 10 predicted proteins | sample 8237621 | NCBI WGS metagenome assembly JACKQG01 (sample SAMN15677084, study PRJNA649215) | marine metagenome | biome: marine; feature: Black Sea; material: saline water; isolation source: suspended particulate matter (SPM) from the Black Sea western gyre | collected 2013-06-09/2013-06-10 | depth...
ATCTGTAATAAAAAAGGGTGTAAGACATTTTGTTTTACACCCTTTTATTTTTTTGCATGATCCCAACTCAAATCTGCCAATTTTAAAAGTTGATTTATAAATTATGGAGTTCCTGGCTGCTGAAGACTTTAATATTTTTTTGGGCAAGAATTTTTAATGCCTTATCATGATCATCAAACCTGAAAATCATGATGGCGGCTTTGCCCTTTGGATTTGCAAATGCATACATGTATTCCAGATTGACTTCATTTTCGACAAAAGGGTCTAAAATTTTATTTAACCCACCTGGCTCATCCTGCACTTCAACGGCCAGAACCTGGGTTTTCCCCACTTTAAAACCCTCTTTTTGTAATGCTTTTTCTGCTGCTTCATTGTTATCCACAATTAAACGAAATACACCAAAATCAGTGGTATCAGCAAGAGACAATGCTCTTATATTGACATTGGCATCCCTTAATATAGCAGTAACTTCTGCAAGCCTTCCTTCCTTGTTTTCAATAAATATGGATATTTGTTCAACAAACATGGTGGCAACTCCTTTTAATATCGTTCTCCTTTGAAAACAGCCTTTCTTTTTTCAAGAAAGGCATGGGTTCCTTCTTTTGCATCTTCGCTTGACATGGTAAGGCCAAAGGCATTGTTTTCAATCCTGCAGCCGGTTTCAAGATCAGCATTCAGGCCGGTTTCAACAACTTCTTTTGCAGATTGTAAGGCGACCTTTCCTTTAAGGGCAATGAGGTTGGCTGTTTTCAAGACTTCATCCATGAGGTTTTCCGGTTCACAGATTTTATTTATAATGCCATATTCCAGGGCTGTTTGGGCATTAATGTTTTTACCGGTAAAAATCATTTCTTTAGCACGGCTTTCACCAATACGCCTTGCCAGTCTCTGTGTTCCTCCAAATCCTGGAATCAATCCCAGGTTGATTTCCGGCAGGCCAAAAAGCGCTTTATCAGATGCATAAATGAAATCACAGCCAAGAGCTGCTTCTAACCCTCCCCCCAGAGCAAATCCATTTACAGCGGCAATGGCCGGGATGGGAAGATCCTCAATCTTTGAAAAAACCTTTTGCCCTTTTCTTGAAAAACTTTTCCCTTCAAGGGGATTCATTTTTACAAGTTCTGCAATATCCGCTCCTGCAACAAATGCTTTATCCCCTGTACCGGTCAGGATGAGAACTTTTATATCTGTATTGTTTCTTACCTGATCAAGGGCAATATCCAGTTCATCAAAAAGAGCATTATTGAGTGCATTTAAAGCTTTGGGCCTGTTAAAAAATATGGTTGCAACAGGGGTGTCAACTTTAAGAATAATGTTTTCAAAAGGCATGATGTTTTCCTTTGCTTAAATTATAATTGTTTGGGATTTGTAGCGTTTATATATTTTTCGATTCCAGCCGTGATGCTATCGCTGATCGCTGTCTGGTAGGAATCACTCATGAGCCGCTTGCATTCTATTTTGTTACTGATAAATGATGTTTCAATCAGGATAGACGGCATCCTGGCTCCCAGAAGAACATAAAACGGGGCCTGTTTGACACCTAAATTATTGATTCCCGAATATTTTTTTCTCATTTCCTTTATAAAAGAATTTTGCACAACATCGGCAAGCCGTGTGGATTCTTCAATTTTTGCATGCTTCATTAAATCACTTAAAATAAATTCCAGATCTGAGATGTTTTTTTCAGATGTTGCATTTTCCCTTGCTGCCACGGCAATGGCCTGGTCATCCGTGGCAAGGTTCAAGATATAGGTTTCAATGCCCCTGAGTTTTCTGCTTTTGGCTGCATTGACATGAAGGGATATAAACAGATCTGCTCTCTTTGTATTTGCAATTGCCGTCCTTTCTTCAAGGGCCAGCTTTTTGTCTGTTGTCCTTGTGAGCAATACAGTACATTTTAATCGCTCCATGAGAGTTACAGCAAGTTTTTTGGCAATTTTCAGAACAATGTCTTTTTCCCAGACATTTTTATAATATCCAGGTGCTCCGGGATCAGAGCCGCCATGTCCTGGATCAATGACTATTGTTCTGACCCCCAGCGCTAGCTGCCGTGTAATATCAGATGATTTTAAATTATCTGTTGTTAGCCTGGATATTTTTTCAGGTTTTCCCGAATCTGCAATTTCGGGAGCAGAAGAAGGAACATGTACTCCATTAGATCCTTTCCCCCAGATATCAAGGACAATCCTGAAGGGATCCTTTAAAGAAAATATTTTATAATTTTCAAATGATTTGATATCCACCACAACCCGTACAGTATGAGGAAGGTATTGCCCAGCCCGGGCCTGGTTTAAAAGGTTGTCATTGATCTGGGTATGCTCGGCAATCCCTTTTCCAAGTCTTGTCTGTTCAATATCAATATAGAGTCGCTGAAAGGGTTTATTAATATCTGGATCTTTTTTCAAGAGTCTGTGGGAATACTTTCTTTCGCTTTCGGCATTGACAACAACTCTGGTATATTCCGGGTTGGACCAGAATCGAAGATCTGTAACCATGGTATCACCGGGAGACTTATTTGCTTTGGGGGCCGGTTCTATGTCCACAGGTTTTTGATATGCATCATTAATTGCTTTCACTTCTTTTTCAATAGGGACTTTACTGTTTTGAATAAATTTTCTGATAAGGACATCATTTTTAGTCAATCTTTTTTTTGACTGAATATGATGAATTTTTTTAGCAGTAAAAGTCGGGTGCACGGTTATGGACTTGAGCAAAGTTTTGGTACGGCCGGCATAAGCGCTTTTTGGATAGTTATTCTGGAGTCTTGCAAGAAGATCAGCTGCCTGGTGTTCGTGGATCTGCCTGCCAGACCATTTGAATAGACTTGTATAAAGCTGGGCTGCTTTATACATGCCGGCCGGCGCCCATGGGCTGTCAGAATGAAGCCTGTATATGATTTCATATTGACTGATGCAATTGAGCCATTCGATCTCTTTTTTCTGTTTGGAAGCAGAAGCCCTCAGTTTTTTGTAGCAGGCATCTGCTGCCATATATTTTTGTTTTGCGCTGTCGGCAAAACCGTTTGTTGTGAAAATGAAAATACCGGTAAAGATAAATGAAATGAGAAAAATTGGCAGTATGGATGTCTTAAGTTTGACCATATCCTATTGCATACTTTTTTGTTTTAAATCGTTTAACACATTAATTGCTTCAAGTGGAGTCATACTTGAAATATCAATCTTTTCCAATGTTTTTTTAATGTATTGTTCATTGCTGTGAAATAATTCCAGTTGATTGTCATCTGTTTTCTTCTTTTTCCCACTCTTTCTTTTCGTTTTTTTTGGCAAAGGTTCTTGTCGATCCGTGTCATTTTTTTGCTCAATGCAGGACAATATATATTTTGCATTGTTAATCACACTATCCGGAACACCGGCAAGCCTGGCCACCTGGATGCCATAGCTTTTATTGGTTCCGCCCTTAACCAGCCTGCGCAGAAATACAATATTATCATTGAATTCTTTGACGGCAATATTAAAATTTTTAATCCTGGGTTTTGTATCTTCCAGTTTTATTAATTCATGGTAATGTGTGGCAAAAAGGGTCTTCACCCCTTTATTATTGAGATCATGAAGGTATTCGGCAACGGCCCAGGCAATACTCATTCCATCATAGGTACTGGTTCCCCTTCCAATTTCATCTAAAATAATAAGGCTTTTGTGTGTGGCATTATTAACAATATTGGCGGTTTCTTCCATTTCCACCATAAATGTGCTCTGGCCCATGGAGAGATTGTCAAGTGCCCCGACCCTTGTAAATATTCGGTCCACAATGCAGATAGATGCTTTCTGGGCAGGAACGTATGATCCCATCTGTGTCATTAAAACGGTCAGGGCAACCTGTCTTAATACAGTTGATTTTCCAGCCATATTAGGTCCCGTGATTAAAAGGATCTGGTTTTCAGTATTATCCATTTCAATGGAATTGGGAACATATCGTTCACCTTTGATCAGTTTTTCCACCACAGGATGCCGGCCATCTTCAATTGAAATGAAGTCCTGTTCATTGAGGACAGGTTTTGTATATCCGTTTTCCGATGCAGCCCGGGCAAGTCCCTGGAGCGCATCAACATGGGCAATGAAATCTGCTGTTTTAAGAATAAGAGAGGCTTTTGAAATAACTATGTCCCTTATGGTACAAAAAATTTTGTATTCCAGTGCATTGCGCTTGTCCTGGGCATTTAATATGGTGGATTCAACCTGTTTCATTTCATCTGTGATGAATCTTTCAGCATTCACAAGGGTCTGCTTCCTGATATAATTATCTGGCACCAAAGTTGCCTGAACTTTTGACACCTCAATAAAATAACCAAATACTTTATTGTATTTAATTTTAAGAGAAGATAATTTTGTTTCTTTTTTTTCTTTTGCCTCCGTTTTTGCAATCCAGGATTTCCCATCTCGTGAAATTAACAGCAGTTCATCCAGCTCAGGACTGTAACCATCATTGATTAAACCGCCCTCATTAAGAACATGGGGGGCATCTTCTTGAATGGCTTTTTGGATCAAGCCTGATAGAGATCCCAGCTCTTTTAAGATCATTTCCTGATTTTCAATATTTTCCCCCGTAAGTATTGGGCTTTTAAACAAGGAGAGTTCCTTAAAAAGATGGGGGAGGTTTTTTAAGGAATTTTTAAGGGCAGTCATGTCCCTGGCATTGCCCTGGCCCATGGAAATCTTGCTGCCGAGACGTTCGAGATCATAAACTGATTTCAAATGGTTGATGATCAATTGATGGATATGGGAAGCTTTGGTGATTTCTTCAATGCAATCCAGGCGCTCCTGAATTTTATTTTTATCAATCAAGGGGTATCTGATCCAGTTTTTGATAAGTCTTGAGCCCATGGCCGTAATGGTCCGGTCAAGCACCTGGATCAGGGTTCCTTTTTTATCCAGTGTCTGTATATTGGTAAGGATCTCAAGATTTTTACAGGATCTGTCATCAATCACCAGAAAATTTTTCAAGTCATAGGGTATAATCTGGAAAATATGCAGGGTTTCCTGCATCTGGGTGTTCTGGACATAGGAGAGGATGGCACCTGCAGCAGAAATGGACGCAGCCATATGTTCGACGCCAAATCCTTCAAGACTTCTGGTTTTAAATTTGTTTAAAAGCCTTTCCTTTGAGTCTTCAACATAAAAGTCAGTTTTATCAAGATAGGTGATTTGTCTTCCTCTAAAAGCCTGCCGGATATGGGTATAGGCAGGGTCTTTTTCAAAATTGGAAGGCAGAAGAATTTCTTTTGGGTCAACCTTTAATGCTTCCTCAATGAGTTCTAACTGTATTTTTGACTGCCTGGATTCAACCTGTGTGGTTTTAAAGGTTCCTGTTGAGATATCAAGATAGGCAATAGCGGCAACATCCCTTATCTTTGACAGGGCCAGAAGAAAATTATTAGACCCTTTATCCAGTAATTCCTCATTTAAAATCATGCCCGGGGTGATCACCCGGACAACTTGTCTTTTCACCAATTCCTTTGTCAGGGCAGCATCTTCCATCTGTTCACATACTGCAACCTTGCATCCATTTTCAATCAGTTTGGCAATATAATTGTCAGCCGCCCGAAAGGGCACGCCGCACATGGGAATGGGGGCATCAGCATTTTTATTCCTGGAGGTTAAAGCAATTCCCAGGATAGAGGCTGCCTTTGCTGCATCTTCAAGGAACATTTCATAAAAATCTCCCATCCGATAAAACAAAATTGCATCTTTATATGATTCTTTGATGGACAGGTATTGTTCCATCATGGGCGTATTTTTTTTTTGGCTCATGCGCTAGTTTAGTTTCAGCAGAATCAATCACCAGTACCGGATTTAGGATCTTTTTTATTGTCGCTTTCAGGCTCCACAAAATCAGGCTGCTCATAATCAGGCTGTACAAAATCGGGTTGCTCGAAATCAGGCTGCACCGGTTCAGACTGCACATAATCAGGCTGCACCGGTTCAGACTGCACATAATCAGGCTGCGCTGGTTCGGGCTGTTCAATACTCAGCTCTTTTTTTATATAGGGGTCATGCTGGAATACATCCAGTTCTGATTTTAAAGCAATTATTTTTTCTTTAAAGGAAGCAATGGCAGCATCTTTTGTTTTGATCTCTTTTTTTAAGCCAAGTCTTTTCATGAATCCCCTGATGCTGGCTAGAATAATTCCTAAAAGAAAGCAGATTCCAAAATAAGCAATATTTTGAAGTTCCGGTATGGCCCAGTTCCAGGAGGCAATTTTTAGATCAATTTTCAGCGCAGCCGTTGTCATGAAATAATCTAAATTCTGATAAACAAAGATCCCTATAAAACTCAGGACGATCAGCCACCAAATGTATTTAATTGTTTTCATTCATCCACTCCATAATTAAATTTTTATTGCGTGCCATTAAGTTTTAGTAATCATAGATTAATTTTTTTCTTTTTTCAATTCTTCTTTTTTTTAATAAAATCATTTGTATTTACCAGAGGCGGTGACCCATTCACAGATTCTGGCCAGCCGTGATTTTGCGCTGCCTGTGGCGCAGTAAAAGAGTTGGATAAACCGCTATTTACCACAAATGCCAATCATGGCATTTGTGGTAAATAGCAATATCCACTATCAGACCACCCCAATAACGATAATAAGGAAAGCCTGACCCTGTTTAGAGAAAAACCGGATTAATCAGATTAATGTCTGGATTGGTTGAAAAAAGGGTCCAGGTTAAATGTTTTGGCAAAACCTTTTTAGAGATTTCAAAACAGGAAAAATGAAGGTGGGGCCGTAACAGCGGGTTCTTATAAGTATCACACACCCTTGCAATGACATCTTTTTTTCGGATGACATGGCCAATTTTCAAACCCTTTTCAGGGATGATATGAGCATATACAAAGAGGACTCTTTTGCTGGAAGATATTGCGTTTTTATGTTCAACCACAATGGTCTGAGCCAGAAAATCATCACATGTATTTAAAATAATTCCATCATCCATGGCCGGCACCTTAATGGAATCATCAAAGCACTGCATTCCCCCTGGATGTGTTCTGTAATAAGTGATGTCGATTCCTTCATGGGTGGAATGTCGGAATTTAAAATCTCCCCACCATTTGTCCCTGCTTGAAAAAAGCATCCCACAATGAAACAGCCATAGAACTTTTTGGCCATTTCCCAGGTCACAGGACAGGTCATTGACCTGGGAAATAAGGTCAAGATAGTCAGAGAACCTTCTCATTACAGGGCTTTTAGAATTATTTTATGCCCCATAAGATTAATGTCTGCGATAATGGCTTTCACCTCCATGCTTTCTCCCAGAAGACCTTTTAAAAGAAAGGTATCTTCACCAATGGGGCTTATAGCAGCCACATTTTCCATAATCAGTTTTTCATCATTGCCATTTCTTAAATATACATTGGATTCACACATTTTTATTTCCCTTTATTTATCTGTCATTTATTATCATTTTTACCTTCAAAGTCGTATTTTTACAAGAATCAATAATCGCGCCACTGAAGTTTTTATTCATTGCGCAATTGACAACCAATATGTTTTTAAAAAATTGATATCCAGCCTGTTCATGGATATGGCCGCATAAAACCATTAATGGAGGGTGTTTTTCAATGAATGTTTTTAAGTGGAAGCTTCCTGCACAAAATCTGTTTCCCACTTTGTCACACACACCTCTGGGCGGCAGATGAACCACCAGGATGGTCTGCGGGGTGATCTTATATTTAAGGCCGTCAAGGCGGCAAGATTCTTTAAAACAGATTTTTGAAACAAAGGGCAGGGGGATGGTGCCATTTAGGCCAAGGAACGGGACTCCTTGATATGTTACAGGGGCAGAGCCCAGAAGGGTGGTATTTTTTTGGTTTTGTAAAAGTCTTTCAACAGGCTTTAAATCCGAGTTACCCCGGATACCCAGAATTGGTATGGGGATACTCTTTAACTGGTCGAAAGTTTTCAAAGGGGAAAAATAATTGGTCATATCTCCGGCAATGACAAGAATATCAGGGGTGTTTCGTAATAAAACCTCCTTAATCTTTTCAATCTTTTCGGTTTTACCATGAATATCAGCTACAGCATAGATCCGCATTTTTATCCCTGATGCTCTGTTTGGAATTATAAAAAACTCCCGGGATTACCCGTATTAATTATTGCCCGGTTGTAATCAGATTAACTTGACTATACTATTGTAGAATAATAAAAAAGGATACAATTTTTTAAAGAGGAGTTGGACAATTTATGGATAAAATTGCATCATTAAAAAGACTATTAGATCCTAAAAAAATTGCTGTTATAGGCGCATCTAAGTCCAAGGATAAAGTCGGGGGCATTATCTTCAGGCGGCTTCTGGGTTCAAGAAGGCGTTTATTTCCTGTAAACCCCAAGGAAATCGTTATTGAGGGCCATAAGGTCAGTCCGGATATTCAATCTTTACCAGACGATATTGATCTTGCGATAATAACTATTTCTGCAGAAGCAGCAGTAAAATCCGTGGAAATGTGTATTGAAAAAAAAATCTCCAATTATATTATTGTGGCTGGCGGATTTGGTGAAGTGGGTTCCCAGGGCAGGGATCTGGAAGAAAAATTAACAAGACTGGCAAAAGAGAATAATGTCAATATCCTTGGTCCCAATTCTCTGGGGATATTTTTGCCCGATGAAAATATTGATACCATCTTTGTTGAACATGGGGATAAGGCCCTTGACAGAAACGGCAGGGTTGCATGTATTGTTCAAAGTGGCTCTGTGGGTGTGGAAGCCCTTGGGTATGCAGCCAATACGGGCTATGGCATGCGGGCCTTTGTGGGCCTGGGCAACAAGTGTGATCTTGATGAAATCGATTTTCTTAAATATTTCTCCCTGGATAAAAAGACAAACTGCCTGGGATTTTACCTTGAAAATATTGAAAAGGGCAGGCAGTTTTTAACAGCTGCAAAACAAACCGCTATAAAAAAACCAGTGGTTGTTTTAAAGGCTGGAAGGACTCATACTGCTGTTTCGGCTGTCAGTTCCCATACGGGAAAACTTGCCGGATCTGATAATGTGATAAGCGGTGCATTAAAACAATTCGGGATTCAGCGGGTTTTTGATGATGAAGAGTTTTGTGATGCCACCAAGGTTCTTTCCATGCTGCCGGGTGCCCCGGGAAACAGGGTGGCTGTTTTAACTGCTGCCGGCGGTTATGGGGTGATGTGTACTGATTTTATCGAGAATAATGACAAGAGGGCAAAGCTTTTGATGGCAAAGCTTTCTGAAACCACTAAAAAGAGGATAAAACAGGCCACCTTTACCTTTGCAGCCTGTGAAAATCCTGTGGATATAACTGCAAGTGCCGATGACATGATGTTCTCACAAAGTCTTGATGCATTGATTGAGGATGATGGGGTTGATATTATTATCTGCATTGCTTTTTTTGCACCGCCTGGAATTACTGAAAATCTGATAGATATTATTGCCGGAAAAATAAGGAAATCAGATAAACCTGTGATCGTATTTACCAAGTATGGACCTTTTACAGACAACAGCATTAAAAATTTATATTATGCCGGTGTAGCAGCATATCCTTCCGTTGGAAGAGCAGTCAGGGCTGCCCGGTTTCTGGTGGAAAGAACAAAGATAAAACAAAGGCTTGATCAGGAGGCATAGAATGATGGAAAAAAAATTAAAACTCTGGTTTAAAAGCCTTGAAGATAAAGAACATCCCGATGAATTTGATGCCAAACAACTGGTAAAGCTCTATTCAATTAAAGTGCCCCAGGGCAGAAGACTTAAGCCAAAAGATGAGTTTGACCTTAATGGCATTGATCCTCCTTATGTATTAAAGGTCTGTTCTTCAAATATCCTGCATAAAACCGAGTTTCAGGGGGTGGTTTTAAATAATGACAATGAAAGTGTTCAAGACAATTTCAATAAGATACAGCAGCGGTTTCCCAATGAGAATATCCTTGTTGAAAATCAGAGTACTTATATGGGGCCGGAATTTATTATAGGGATCATCAAAGATCCAGCTCTTGGTCATGCTGTAATGGTTGGTGCAGGCGGGGTTCTGACAGAAATATATAAGGATACGGCATTCAGGCTGGCTCCTTGTTCTGTGAATGAAGCCATGGATATGATTGACGAACTGGTTCTGTCCCCTGTATTTGAAAACTTCAGGGGCATGACCCTTGATAAGGAAAAGCTTGCCCAGACCATTTCACAGGTGGCAAGGCTTGCCCATGATCTGGGCGATAAATTGAGCCAGCTGGATATCAACCCCATTGTGTTCAGTGATGGGGAATGGATCGCCCTTGATGTAAAAGTCATGTTTGAGTAGACGGGGTCAGATAGAATGGGGTCACCCATTAAAAGGTCCTTGTCAAGAAAATAAACTCATCCATTACAAAAA
>JACKQG010008110.1_pt1 | contig 10345 bp, 12 predicted proteins | sample 8237621 | NCBI WGS metagenome assembly JACKQG01 (sample SAMN15677084, study PRJNA649215) | marine metagenome | biome: marine; feature: Black Sea; material: saline water; isolation source: suspended particulate matter (SPM) from the Black Sea western gyre | collected 2013-06-09/2013-06-10 | depth...
TACGGAACCCGCCTTCAGGCGCTCCTGCCCCTCCGCACCCATTTCGGGAAGAGATACGTGCCGTTGATAATGGCGAAGTTCTTCAGGGCTTAGCATAGCGCAAACTCAGACGACTAGTGCGAGAGGTTGATCGTCGAGTGTCGACTCGGCTTGGAGATTGTTTGCCGAATGGCAATCATAGGACGCGTCCCAATCCTTCCAAACAGGCTCGTAGCCGGCGGAAACAAGCATCCGAGCGACCTCTGCAGGAGAGCGATCATCGGAGATTGAAAATTGTTCGAGAGTCTCATGTGCGTCCTTGCTCGCATAACCACCGGGCTCGGTACGAGATCCGGCGCTCATTGTAGTGACTCCCAGCTTGAAGGCATGGTCACGAAACATAGGACTCTCTCGAGTCGAGAGCGTAAGTTCCAACTCATGATTAAAAATACGGTAGGCACAAAGAAGTTGCACAACGTCGCGGTCAGTAATGTTAGCATCAGAAGGGGTTTCTCCTTCGTGAGGACGCATCCGAGGGAAGGACATAGAATAAGTGGAGCGCCAATACGTACGTTCGAGATAATCAAGATGAAGAGCGGCAAAAAAGGCATCGGTTCGCCAATCCTCGGTGAGACCATAAAGGCAACCCAGACCAATCTTCTTTACGCCTGCAGCACCCAAACGATCGGGAGTCTCCAAACGCCAAATCATATTGCTTTTCTTGCCCTTGGGATGATGACTTCGATAGCTTCCGGAATGATAAGTTTCCTGATAAACCAAGACAGAATGCAACCCCTCCGAAGTGAGTGACTCGTATTCGTGTTGTTCGAGAGGCTGAACCTCCATCGACAAGTTTGCGAAATGGGGGCGAAGAACACGCAGCGCATCACGAAAGTATTGAAGATGTACCTTTCTTTGAGATTCACCCGTGACAAGCAGCACATGCTCGAAACCTTGTTGGCTAAGAACGGAAGCCTCGGCAATGATCTCGCTCGCAGTCAGAGTCTTTCGAGGAACTGCGTTAGTGAGGCTGAAACCACAGTAATCGCAAATGTTTTGGCATTCATTGGAGAGGTACATGGGCGCGAAAAGTCGCACTCCGTCACCAAACCGCTGCCTAGTCAGTTCATGGCTAAGGCGAGCCATCGGCTCCAAGTAATCGACCGCTGCCGAAGAAACGAGAGCCCTGAAATCCTCCAACCCACCAGTACCCTTTCGGTCTAAAGCGCGTTCAACCATGGAAGGTGTTACCGAGCTTATCGCAACAGAAGTATCCTCCCAAGAGGTTTGCTCGAACAGGTCCTTAAACGAGGATTTCATTAGCGGATCGAAGGTGCCCTACCCTTTCGCAGAAAGAAAGCCGGTTAAAGGAGAAGTTCCTTCTGCTTTACGCAAAACCGCTCCCAATCCGGCCAGTCGAGCAGAACGACCGGCTTCGACGGCTTGGGCAAACGCAGCTCCCATAACTACGGGATCTTCGGCTACGGCCATCGCAGTGTTCACCAATACGGCGTCTGCACCCATTTCCATTGCCTCAGCGGCCTGAGAAGGTGAACCGATGCCTGCGTCAACCACCACGGGCACCGAACTCTGCTCGATTATGATGCGGAGAAACTCTCGTGATTCCAACCCTAGATTGCTGCCAATGGGAGAACCTAGTGGCATGACTGCGGCTGCGCCTGCTTCCTCGAGACGCTTGCACAGGACGGGATCGGCGTGACAGTACGGCAATACAACAAAGCCCTCCTGAACCAATTCCTCGGTCGCCCGCAAGGTCTCGATGGGATCCGGCATAAGGTATTTGGGATCCGGGTGAATTTCTAATTTCAGCCAATTAGTACCTAGAGCCTCCCTCGCCATTTTTGCGGCAAAGACAGCTTCCGTGGCATTCCGCACTCCTGAAGTATTGGGAAGAAGACGAAAGCGAGAGGTATCAATGTAGTCCAGAATAGAGTCTTCACTTGCGGAAGGATTTGTCCTTTTGAGTGCAACGGTAACCATTTCCGATCGCGAAGCTTCCAATGAAGCACGCATGACTTCGCTTGAAGAATATTTACCAGTCCCCACAAAAAGACGTGAATTAAATCTTTCGCCAGAAATGAAAAGAGCGTCATCCATGATCCACTCCTTAGGCGGCTAAGATGGAAGATGAGTTGTTGACCGCATCGACAAACCGACGAATACCACAAGCGGAAGGGTTCCCTTCCTCAAATAAAGCGTTGCAGGCTGCCATGCCATAGGCACCAAAAGACAAAACTTTGTCGGCATCATTCGGTTCTACACCCCCAATCACAAAAGAGGGAATAGTTCCTAGTGTAAGGATTATGGACCGTAATTCTTCTGAATCCAAGACAGGAGCGAGATTTTGCTTCGTCCCCGTATAACGGAAAGGTCCCACTCCAGCATAATCGCAAACGCCATCGGCAACTAAAACCTCGGCATCCGTCATTGAGTTTACGGTACCGCCAATCAGAATGTCAGGCCCAAGTATATCACGAGCCAATTGGGGCGAGAGGTCATTACTTCCGAGGTGAACCCCATCGGCTTGAGCACGCAAAGCTACCTCGGACGAATCGTTTACGATGAAAACCGCGTCAAACTCTTGACATACACTAGCGGAGGACTCGGCTGCATAAAGGTATTCAGAGAACGAGAGGGATTTCGAACGAATCTGTACCCAGCGAGCGCCGGCGTCGCAAAAAGCTCGAGTCTGTTCGGCGTGGGAAACCTCTGATAAATCAGTCGTCAGACATTGAAATCGAGGTAAATTCATGGTCTCGAAGAGTCCTTTTTTCCATTCGTTGCAATATCCTCAAGCCAAGAACTGTTTTCCGGACCACTGCGCGATGGAATAGCCGTTCGGTATCGCATAAATGCCTTTTGCGGATAGCGACTTCCCCACACTCCACCAAGAGCAGCAACCCCATCGAAACCCAATGAAAGCGACACCCTTACTTTTTCGGGCACGATACCTCCCAAGGCTACGATTCGTGGAAGTTCGACACCCAATTTTCGACGGTCGACAAAAAACGACCTAAGTTCTGAAGCGGGAAATGCAGAATTATAACCCTGCTTTGATACCGAATCGAAAATGGGACCAAGAAAGGCATAGTCGAGTTTTTCCTTGGAAGTACTCAACTCATCAAGGTGATGGAACGATCGGCTAATTGTCCCATCAACCTCTTTTCCCAGATATTGCTCTTTCGAAGACAAATGATACCCCGCAAATGGATATTCCGTCAACAGCTCGGGTCTTCTGTGAATCACCGTTCTCTCAATGCACTCGTCAGGAAATTCATTAAGAAATCCCCGAAGTTCGTCCAAAGACCAATCTGGTTTCCGTACATGGAACCGAGACAGGCCCATTTCGAAGATTCTTCGGATCGTAGAAGCCTCGTTTTTTTTCTTACTCGGCGAAGAAATCAGAATCACTTCCATCGAAAAGTCACCCTCCTTGAGCAGCTTGGACTATCAATACACGATCGCCATTGGTCAGTTTTCGACTCACCCAATTTTCTTTGGAAATCACTTCTTCGTTCAAGGCAACGGCACATCCTTTCGTCGACGAAAGCCCAAGAGTAGAGAGAGCTTCATCCAGGTCGCAACCCTCTGAAACCTCGCGAGTCTCATCGTTTACGGTAATATTCACTCGGTATTCTCCTCCAAATAGACTTCACCACCAAGAGCGCGAAACTCATCCGCCTTCTCCTTCATGCCGACATTCAAGGCGTCTTCGGTGTCGAGACCCATTTCATCGGCATATCGTCGAATGTCCTCGGTGATTCGCATAGAGCAGAAATTCGGACCGCACATAGAGCAGTAATGTGCTGTCTTTGCGTTTTCGTGAGGGAGGGTTTGATCATGAAAATCACGAGCTTTTTCAGGATCGAGAGAAAGATTGAACTGATCTTCCCAGCGAAACTCAAACCGAGCCTTTGACAGCGCATTGTCCCTATACTGAGCGGCAGCATGACCTTTTGCCAAATCGGCGGCATGGGCCGCAATCTTATAAGTAATGACCCCTTCGCGAACATCCTCGCGATCGGGCAGCCCCAAGTGCTCCTTGGGCGTAACGTAGCAGAGCATGGCGCAACCATACCACCCGATCATGGCAGCCCCGATACCACTCGTAAGGTGATCGTATCCTGGAGCTATGTCAGTAGTTAGCGGACCCAAGGTGTAAAACGGAGCCTCGTGACACCAATCCAATTGCTTGTCCATATTCTCCTTGATCATATGCATGGGAACATGCCCTGGCCCCTCATTCATGACTTGCACATCGAAAGCCCAAGCTCTTTCCGTCAGTTCGCCTTGGGTCTTGAGTTCGGCGAACTGAGCCTCGTCATTGGCATCTGCAATTGAACCGGGGCGCAAACCGTCACCGATGGAAAAGGAGACGTCGTATGCCGCCATTATTTCGCATATGTCGTCCCAATGAGAGTAGAGAAAATTCTCCTTACGATGAGTCAAGCACCATTTGGCCATAATGGATCCGCCTCTACTTACAATGCCTGTCATACGATTTCGAGTAAGAGGCACGTATCGAAGCAGAACACCTGCATGGATGGTGAAATAGTCAACTCCCTGCTCCGCCTGTTCAAACAGGGTGTCTCTAAATACCTCCCAAGTCAGTTCCTCGGGTTTCCCTCCGACTTTTTCTAGTGCTTGATAAATCGGAACCGTACCCACGGGAACCGGGCAATTCCTTAAAATCCATTCTCTGGTACGGTGAATGTTCTTGCCCGTTGAGAGATCCATCAAGGTATCCGCTCCCCATTTGGTCGCCCAACGCATCTTTTCCACTTCTTCCTCAACTGAAGACGTCACCGCGGAATTCCCGATATTGGCATTAATTTTCACAAGGAAATTGCGGCCGATAATCATCGGTTCCAATTCCCCGTGATTAATGTTTGCAGGAATAATAGCACGTCCTCTGGCCACTTCTTCGCGAACAAATTCCGGCGTGATTTCAGAAGGAATGGATGCGCCGAAGGATTCTCCATCGTGCTGATGATCGAGAGTGTTGCGAAGAGCATCGGGACTGGTCTTCAAATCTTCCGACATTTTCTGAAGTTTCATATTCTCGCGAATCGCGATGAATTCCATCTCAGGCGTAACAATCCCCTTCCGGGCGTAATGCAATTGGGTCACGCAATGCCCTGATTTCGCTCGCAAAATCTTCCTTTTACTCCGATCGAAATTCGGTAATTCGTTAGGATTTCGTTCACCCGACCTGCGGGCGTGTTCGCCAGAGAGATAACCATCGTCTACGGGAACTGTTTCGCGACCCTTGATCTCTTCGACGTCTTCTCGCCCAAGAACCCAGGATTCTCTTGGTATAGGCAAACCCTCAAACACATCCTTGTGAAAGGCGGAATCACCCCATGCTCCAGAAGTATCGTAAATACGAATGGGCTCGTTTGACTCCACTGAACCATCGGTTCGATGCGTGTCCGAAAGTGATACCTCCCTCATGGGAACGAGTATGTCCGGACTAGAACCGTTCATGTAAATCCGGCGGGATCCAGGGAATAACTCACTGGGTTCTTTACTGTCTTCGACAGGTTCAACTTCTCTTATCATAATTGTAATTCCAAGTAAATGATGAGAATACAATTCACCGATGGGATTACTAATCCTCCTTGTCCATTCATGGAGGATTGTTTTCCCTACGGCGATATGAATCACATCAGGTTCCAAGGGTCGCAGTCAGATCGTAACTGCCTCTCAGTCCCACGCTGGGAACTCCCCTAAACTGTTTCATTCCGATTAAAGGAAACTAGGGAAGTTAATGCAACAAAATTGCGAGCGAAAGGGATTAAAGTCCAAGTAATCGGTTCATCAGAACCGCAGTCTTTTCGTCGCCACCGTCACTGCCTTCGCGAGTGACCCAACCCGAAAACTCGATTTTCGATAATTCCCTACGAACTTGCATCCAGTCGACGTCACCTTGTCCGAGTGGGCAAAAACCATTCTTCACTCCCCAGTCCTTGACGTCCAATTTAACGATCCTTGATCCAAGTACGCGAATCCATTCATGACTAGGGGCAAACTTCTGCATATTTCCGATGTCATAGTAGGCTCCGACCCAAGGGTTATCGATTGCATCGAGATAGTCGCGAAATTGTTCCGGCTTATAACAGAAACCATTCCAAACCGTCTCGATCAGGACACGGATGCCCAAGTGGCTCGCCAACGGCAAGACCTTGCGAATCTCGGCAATGGAACGCTCCCAGACTTGGTCGTGAGTCTCCTCCTTGCCTTTCACCGCTCCCGGCACGAGCAGGACGGACGAACCACCTACCGCCTTGGACTCGCGAATAGCGTCCTCGAGTCCCTTGCGTCCTATCTCGCGAACTTCCTCCTCAGGTGAGGAGAGACGCATCTTCCAGTGCTTATTATAGACAACCCCGTGCATGGGCAGTCCTACCTCGGAGCAAGCCTTATTCAAGCCGACGAGATCCATTCCCGGGGCGGAACCTTCCACCCCGTCGAAACCCAGTTCCTTCAATTTTTTAAGGCGATCAAGATTCACTCTGCCCCCGTACTTGACCGACTTGTAAATTCGTCCGCGAAACTCCGGTTTCGGATCTTCCTCGACTGTTTGGGCATTCGCGGTGCCGATCACTCCAACCAAACCGACGGCACTCGATTTCTGAATAAATTGGCGTCGCTTCATATTGATTTCGTCTTTTGGATTTATAATAAGGAAACTACCTCATTGGCAGGAGAATGGAAGCAGGGAGAATCATGACCAAGCCAAGTAATGAAATAGCCGTCAACAAAACAGACCATGTCTTCAAGGTTTCCTTTTCCGTGAATCCACTCAATCGCTGAACCACCCAGAAACCGCTATCGTTCATCCAGGAAAGTGTTATTGAGCCGAATCCAATCGCCAAAAAGATATAGACGGGATGGTAAGCCAAGTCCGAACCGTCGCCGATTACGGCCGACATCAAGCCCACTCCGGTTATCATGGCAACCGTTGCGGATCCTTGAGCAATACGAACCACTGCCGTGGCCAACCAAGCAAGCAGAACATAGGAAATATTGAATTCCTTGGCCATACCCTCGATGACGTCCCCTACCCCGGCTAGACGAATCATACCTCCAAATGCACCTCCCGCTCCAGTTATTAAAATGATTACACCCGCCATACCCAGTGGACCTTCCAAAGCTGAACTCAGTTTTTTGGAAAAATCCCCCCCGGGTCCTCGATGCTCTCGAGCCAACTGTTTGCCAAGAAGCCATATCGCGATTCCCGCAGCACAAGACATGGCAACGTTCGGGTTCCCGAAGAAGGACAAGTATTCAAAGAAAGAAAGGTAACCTTCCGACTGTAGAAAGCTTCCCGCATCGGACGTCTTCATCAGCAGTTTCAAGATGGAGACGAGGGAGATTAAGACAACGGGCAAGGCAATGGGAAGAGAGGAAAAGAAAAGGGGAGGCAACTCGTCGTCCTTCTTATCGACGATCTTGCGGAGTTCCTCCTTGGAGGTTCCTGCTACGTCTCGCATCGGGATCTGGTACTTGGCGTCAAACCAAGCTGCCATTTTCAGGACCAAAAAAGCAGGCAAGATACTAGCCACAAGTCCGGCCATCATGGCATAACCCAGATCCAGTTTCAGTCCGTCTGCAATCATCAGTGGTCCGGGAGTGGGCGGCACCATGGAATGTGTAATGGCACCTGCTCCAGCCATAGCGATTACGTACATGGTATAATTTTTTCCCGTTCGCAGGGCTAACGCCCGGGCCAAGGGAATGAGCAAAAAGAAGACCGTGTCGAAAAAAACCGGTATCGAGAGTAGAAAGCCGCTAAGCAAGAGCACTATGCCGGCTCGCTTTTCGCCAAATACGCGCATAAGAGAACGCACCACTCGATCAGCGGCACCACTACCCATCATACAAGTTCCGATGATTGCGGCCAATGCCACAACCAGTCCAATTCCACCCGCGGTATTGCCGAAACCCAGTAAAGACCATTTTACTGCCTTACCCAAATCACTCGTGGGTTCACCGGCGGTGTCGTCCAATTGAACGCGAGAATGAAAAAGACCTTTGTTTTCAGTAGTCAACTCCGGCAGCGGGCCCGTCATCAATCCGACAAGGATCGCAGCGAGCATCAAGGTAAGGAAGGGATGAAGCTTCAGTTTCGTTATGCCGATTACGACCCATACCACACTGACTCCAAGAATGACTAGCGGCCAGGTATCGATATTGGAAGATGCAGTGAATTCGAGAATGGGAAGGCTCATGACGACTCTATGTATTCGATAAACAAGGTTTGAGAGTACTCAAAACCGTAAACGGAGAACTGCAAACCGTAAATGCAAAGACCGATGGAGTTTGTTCAAAAGAAGACCTAGGGTTGCAACACGACTTTCAGGAGACCTTCCGTATTGTTTCGCAACCGGTCGAACCAAGATGCGCCGTCCTTTAGGTCGGCCACTGCACTAATTATAGGGTCTACCTTGATTTTCCCTGAAGCCACAGCCTCGAGAGCCAAAGAATATTCACCAGCGGAAGCACAGGAACCTAAAACCGACAGTTCACGCGTCACTACGGACTGCAAAGGAAAATTAATTTCAGGTGCCAAATTGCCAACCAGACAGGTCGCCCCACCCTTGCGCAAGACTTCGATTGCCAAACCGACGGTATCGGCAACTCCCACGGCCTCTACGGAAACATGAGCACCCTCGCCATCTGTTGCATCCTTAACAGCGCCCACAATGTCGTCTTTTCCCGGAACGAAGGTTTGATCCGCCCCAAGCTCCCTAGCCAAAGCCAATTTGTCCTCGGCCAAATCTATGGCGAAAACATAACCACAACCGGCTGCCTTCAGAGCTTGAACGAGAAACAGCCCGATCATCCCGGTACCGACCACCACTCCCGTTTCTCCACCCGATATCGGCAGACGACTCACTCCATGTAAAGCAATTGATACGGGTTCGGCCAATGCAGCTTGCTCAAAACTCACTTCGTCCGGGATGGAACACACTCCAAAATGCGGGATCACAACCCTCTCGGCAAAAGCGCCGTGACGCCTATAATCTTCACAAGAGACGCCAATCACCTGACGATTGCCACAAAGATTAACCAAGCCTTGCTTGCAATAATGACACTCCCCGCAATAGGTAGTTGAGTCAAAGGTAACTCGGTCCCCGGATTTCCACTCCGTCACCTCACTACCGTTTTTACCTTGTTCTCGTTGAAAGGCGGGGCAATTGCTTCAATTCGTTCTTTGGGCAATGGGCCCGTTTCAATGTCAAAAACGCAAATTCTCATGCTTCCCCCTTAGCCAAATCGGCAATTGTGCGGGTCATGCCCTCAACGCCTTGTTTTACTACGTTTGCCCTGGCAAATTCCGAAACGGTTTCGTTTCCTTCGTTCCAAGCTTTGTTCGCTTTTAAAAATTCAATGCAACCTGGAACGCTTTTGGCAATTGTGGTCGCTTCGTCGTCCAGGTCGTCAACGGGTTCGGGTGCCGGCGTCGTCGTTGCCTGGGGGGCGGCTCGTTGTGCCCTGGGGCGTCCGTCCTCATGGGTTGCGGTTTCGGCCTTGGCCCTTTGCGGGTAACTTGCCCGGCTTCCAATCCTGGGCGAATCCTGGACGGGCATGGTTGCTTGTCCGTCGTCGTCTTCTCCGGCGGGGGCAATGCCTAGAATGGACGCGAGCGAATAACGCCGGGAGTATGTAACCGCCGACCCTAGTGCATGATAATCGGTTACGGCCATTAACGGCAACCGGCTTTCGACAAATTGCCCGCTTTCATGGGTCAAAATCGTAATTAATACGGTTCCCGTTTCGGTGCGGTCGAAAATTTGGAGAACGGCAAGACCATTCTTTGCCAGTACGGGGCGGGCAACCCGCCAAACTTCGGTCAAGTCGGCGTATTCGTGCTTGTGCCCCTTGGCGTTCTTTTCAGCACCTTCAAGGGCCCCTTGCGCCTTGTTCAATGCCTGGGCCAATTGGTCGATTGCGGGCGACCTTTCGGCCCGTTGTTCCAGGGCGGGCGGGTCAATTGTCGTTGGGTTTTCTTGTAACATTTTCAAGTTCTTTGTTTAGTTTTTCATTGTAGGCTTTTGAGAGAAAGGCGTTGACCGCGACCGCGGCGGGTTCCAGGTCGTCGAATTCTAATTGGTTGCCCGTGTAGTCGGACCAAAACCAAGTCGTTTTGAATTCAACGAATAGGGCGGGGTCGTCCGGGTGACTGGCCTTTAAGGTTTGCCCTTTGCTTGACCAGGTCGGCGTCACAAAGCTAATTCGGTTTGCTTGTTGTCCAGGCTTTCGACGGTCCAATGGGAAAGCGGTAAAAATTGTTGAGCCCCAAAACCGCGGTCGAGGTGCCCGCAATTTTCAAGGAAGT
>JACKQG010008111.1_pt1 | contig 10344 bp, 9 predicted proteins | sample 8237621 | NCBI WGS metagenome assembly JACKQG01 (sample SAMN15677084, study PRJNA649215) | marine metagenome | biome: marine; feature: Black Sea; material: saline water; isolation source: suspended particulate matter (SPM) from the Black Sea western gyre | collected 2013-06-09/2013-06-10 | depth...
ACCAGCGGCTCGCTCACTTCTGTCCCGCAACCCCTCTCCCTGGCGGCGTAGATGGCAAACCGATTGCAAAAAATGAGTTAACCAATCCACCGATAAGGGGCCGCGTGCCCCCCGCCGGGGCGAATGGATGCTCGTCGACAACATCCTACAGCGTGGCGAGTGACGCAGCGCCAGTTGTTGCCTTATAACCGCCACTTTCCGAGGTCACGTTAATCGTTCCCTCCGAATAGGCCGGAGATTCAAGCAACAGGTTTGCGGTACTGCCGGCTGGCGCACCCAACACATTTAGAGTGCCGTCGTTGTAAAGGTTTTCGATTGTGGAGTTGCCCAAGGCGTCGATAATCCAGCGGTTGGCAACTTGGCCACCGCCCTTCACCGTGCTATTGATTAAACGCAAAATACTATTGTCGATCGTAGCGGCGCTATTCACCGTCAATTCCCGGCCGGACATGAGCAAGGTCAGATTGCCCGCAGTCAGCTCGAGTCGATCCAACAGCACGTCCATATCCATGGTCACGGTGTATGGAGTGGGATCACTTACGCCGAGGGCGGCCCAGGCTGAAGCCGAATTGGGAACTGTGCCTGATGGCGACCACTGGAAATCTTGGCTCCAATTGCCAGGATCCCCTTGGTTCCAAAAATGGGTTTGCGCAGGGGCGAGGTTAGTAAAGACAGCGGTAGCCGTCAGTAGGGCGAGGGTACGGAGAATCATGGCAAGCGGTGACGAGTTAGGCCTGGGGGCAGTTCTTCACTCGAACATATCAGGAGAAGGGAATTCCGGGTGGCGAGCGGCTAAGAAACATATTTTTTATTCCAATGAATCCGTGTCAGATAGTTGGTTCGTCTTCATCCCCCTACAAATAAAACACTTAGGCCGACGCCTTCAGCACGGCTAAAAACGTCGGCCGCTGTGAAATTCGGTTCGCTTAATTGGTCTTCAACGAATGGAACTCAACCAACATCAGTAGCTCTTTGCCAGGATCAGTCTTGTTTTGCAAACGGAAGAGCGCACCGCCGCCGCTTGGCAGGGCCAACTTGGTTTCAATTTGGCTGGAGAGCAACTCCGGCATAGAGATTTGCAGATCGTTTCCGCTGACGTCAATGCTGCGGGTCGGGATCGGATGTTTGACCTTTGAGTATTCAAGTGCAACATTGAGTCCATATAGGTTCGCCCCAACTTGCACAACCCGGGTTTTCAGCCCCAATCCTTCATCCAGCACCTTAATTTCCGGATCAGCGATTTCCACCGGGCCAGGGTAAATTTGCACCAGATTCCAATTTGCGATATAAGAAATTTGACTTTCCACCACGATATCGGCTTGCTTGCCGGGATAGGTTATTAATTGGGGACTGTGAATCATTTCCATCTGGGCCCGTTTCATGCGCTCCTCAATTAGTTGAATTTCCGCCGCATTGCCTAGCGCCCTGGCATCCCCAAGGGTTAACTCAAATTCTTTCATATTCGCCGACTCGCCAACGTAAACCTTGGCGCTGACCATGGCCTGCCATGTGCTGCATTGGCGTTGCATTTCCAAAAATTCGGCGGTCCATTTATGTTGTTCGGGCAGCAAGTAGGCTATGAGCAAGCGGTCCTTGGCATGCCGTTGCACTTTTAGGCTTTGCACATTTTTATCGAATGGGGGCTGCATATAAGTGGTTAAATATTCCATCAAATCCTTTTCGCCTTGAAAGGGCTCTGGCCCCACCTTGCCAGCCACTAGAAAGGAGGACCAAGCGGCACTATCTACTCCAATTTCCTGTTGCTCAGATTTGGTACCTGCATCCATTAAGGCAATAGCGCCCAGTAACGGTATTCCTTCCATGAATGGAATGTCTTCCGTGTTAGAGGCCATCGCGGCCTTGAGCAAGTCTACTGCCATGCGTTGCTCAAACATGCGCTTTTGTTCATACTTGGTATCGATAAATTCTTCTATCGCGTAAAGCTCCAATTTTTGTTCTTGCGCGGCTTGATCGGAAAGCGCTGACACAGATAGGTTAGTCATCGGTGTCAAGCTTGCGCCCAAAGTCAGGGTAAGTAGGTAGGAAATCATGAGTCAGTTTGCTTTAAGGATGGGAATGAATCACAACGCTGCGCGTGGTCGTGCTCAATGAGAGGATGGACGCACCGTTACTTTGAACCGAGCGCGTCGGAGTGATCGTCGTTTGTTTTCCCGACGTAGAGTGTTTGACGGAAATCACCATTGCCAGAGGCGGTGCTTCTTCGGTATCCAAGCTGGCGACGACGTCGGCGGGTTGCGGTTGGGTCGTCTGTTTGAGCGGCATGGAAAAGAAGATCAACAGTGCCGCGGCGGCAGACAGTGAAACCCAAAATGGCCATCTGCGGATCAGCGCTTGAGGAGTTTGGGAGGCTTGGAGCGCTTGAGAGGCATGAGAGGCTCGTAGCACTTGGGGCGCCTGCTCCGCCAAACTCACTGCCGCAGCCGCCAGCCGACAGTGAACCGCACGCAAGTTCACGAACGCATCTAGCGCCTCCGGATTTTGCTCCAACCAATCCACCAGATCGACGCGGTCCAACGGGTCACGTCGGGCGTCGAATTCAGCCTGGGCTTTGGCGAAAAACTTCTCGGTATTCATCACAGCCAATCCTCGGCTCGAAAGCGCGCAGCCAGACGGCGGCGGGCGCGGTGTAAATGAGATTTGATCGTGCCGACGGCTATTTTCAGCTCGGCGGCGACGTCGGCGGTGGTTTTGCCCTGCAAGTAGGTCAGTTGCATCACAGAGCGCTCCGGTTCATCCAAAGCATCCAGCAGGCGACCAGCTTCCGCTGTGGCGGAACGATTCTGGCCATTTCCGCCGACACCAACGCCGCCTGGATCCGCGATTCCCTCCGCCACCGCCACCGGGTCCACCGACTGCGGCGCGCGTTTTTGCTGATTTCGCGCATCGACAAAAACCCGAAATGCAATCGACTGCAGCCAAGGACGGATCGGGCGATCCAAATCCATGCTGTGTCGGTACTTAAGGGCGCGGTTCACGGTTTCCTGGAACAGATCGTCGACCTCTAGGCTGGGTGTAGCCACCGCCAATTTGCACAAGAAAGCGCGCAAATGGGGAGTTTCGGCGGGAAGGCGATCCTCCAATGCAGGGTCTACCGGGCACAGCAAAATTCGGTTGCAGCAATCCTGGGAAAAAGGGTCGTCGGATCGGAAATCCGAGGTCGGCCGCGGCGTGTTAGTTTAGATGTATGTTCCTTACTCTCCTTTCCCCCATTCTTTCTTGTGCATTCCTTGCACAGGAGCCTGAGGCCCGTTTTGTCAATCAGCCCGGGCATTTGGAATTGTCCGGCCGCATGATTGCCCGCCCGGTGCAAGACAACCCTGAGGCCCGCGAGGCCGCCCGCGCCGAGGTGCAGGACTGGGTTTTCCACGAGTACCCAGAGGTGGATGAGCTGATCCTGACTGTGCCCGCGGGCATGGACGAAAATAGCTTTGCCGCACAACTGATGGCCTCGGGGGAATGGGAGTACGTGCATCCGGACTGGATTTGTTATCCGATCAACACGCCGAACGACACTTACTTCGGTAACCAGTGGCACCACGCCACCATGCAGTCCGAAGCGGCATGGGACGTCAGCACTGCCGGCGGCAGCTACATCGCAGCTTGGACTGATACCGGGGTAGACACCGACCACCCGGATTTGATGAATCAGCTACTGCCCGGTTACAACGCGGTCGATCGCCTGACTGAAGCCCAGGGTGGAGATATTGAAGACATCAACGGCCACGGCACATTGACCGGCGGTTGCATCGGCGCGACCGGCAACAATGGCCAAGGCGTCGCAGGCTGTGTTTGGGACATCCAACTGCTGCCGGTACGCGTATCTAACTTCTCCAGCGGCGGCGCTTATTACTCCGACCTGGAAGAGGGCGCACGCTGGGCGGCCGAAAACGGTGCCTCCACTATCAGCGCTAGTTACAGCGGAGTCAACAACGCCTCGATTCAAACCACTGGCGCTTACTGCCGTTCGCTGGGGGCGCTGTATTTCTACGCCGCCGATAACTCGAACCAAAATCATTCATCATTTGATTGGCCCGACGTCATTGTGGTGGGTGCGACCGATTCGAATGACAACAAAGCATCCTTTTCCAGCTATGGCGTTGCCGTCGACCTGACCGGTCCTGGCGTCGATGTTTGGACCACTGCCATGGGCGGCGGTTACGGCGGAGCGAGTGGTACGAGCTTGTCAACTCCTCTGGCTAACGGCGTGGCGTCGTTGCTGTGGTCGGCCAACCCGTACCTAGATAGCTACGAGGTGGAAGCGCGTTTGTACGCCTCTTGTGACGACATTGGCGCGGCCGGTGAGGACAATATTTTCGGCCACGGTCGTTTGAACATGGAGAATGCGATTAACGCTGCACTGCAAGGTGGCATGACCTTAAACGCGTCGACCTTAACCGGCGGCAGCACTGCTTCCTTTAGCGTCAGCGGCGCACCAGCGTCCACTACTGTGTACTTGGGTTACTCCCTATCTGGGTACGGTGTGACCGATATTGGCCCGCTGCAGACGGTAATGGGAATTGACAATCCGCAACAAGCTGCCGCTGCTTCTTCGGACGGTGCAGGCAACGCTGGAATGACTAAGTTCATCCCTGCTGGAGGTACTGGAATCACGGTTTACATGCAAGCTGTGGCGCTTGGCGATACCTCAAATATTGTGGTTCAAACCATACAATAATGGCCAAATCTTGATAGCGTAGGGGCATGTTGGTTTGCCTACTTGCCCCTATTCTGGCTTGCGCAACATTAGCGCAAGAACCGCCTTCGGAATTTGTAGAGCAGCCCGGCCATTTGGAATTATCCGGCCGCATGATCGCGCGGCCGGTCCAAAACAATGAGCTGGCTCGAGACCAAGCACTCGCTCAAATTGAAGGCTTAATCGTGCTAAATTATCCGGAGGTGGACGAGTGGATTGTGCTCGTGCCGGAAGGCGAAGATGAAAACAGTTTTGCGGCACAATTGATAACAACCAGGAATTGGGAATATGTACATCCGGACTGGATTTGTTATCCACTTTTGATTCCCGACGACACCAACTTTGGTAGCCAGTGGCACCATCAAATGATCGAGTCGGAAGCGGCGTGGGAGGTCATTCATTCGGCGCCCGATCGCATTGCGGCATGGACCGATACTGGCGTCGATACTGACCACCCAGATTTAATGAATCAATTGCTACCGGGTTACAACGCTGTGGATCATTTGACCGAAGCCCAAGGTGGTGAGATTGAAGACATCAACGGACACGGCACCTTGACTGGCGGCACCATTGGCGCAACCGGAAATAATGGAATTGGGGTAGCCGGTGCAGTGTGGGACATTCAGCTGCTGCCGATTCGTGTCTCCAATTCTGCCAGCGGCGGCGCCTATCTTTCCGACCTGGAACACGGCGCACGCTGGGCAGTCGAAAACGGTGCGAAGACCATCAGCGCAAGTTACAGCGGGGTGGAATATTCGTCGGTGCAAACGACTGGCGCCTACGTGCGGTCGCTGGGTGGACTGTACTTTTACGCGGCAGACAACAACGACACCAACCACTCCAGCTTTGATTGGGATGACGTCGTTGTGGTTGGCGCTTCCGATTTCACTGACGGCAAAGCGTGGTTCTCCAGCTACGGCGTCGCCGTCGACATGACAGCTCCGGGTGTAGACATTTGGAGTACAGAAATGGGTGGTGGCTATCGCGGCGCTAGCGGTACCAGCCTGTCGACGCCGTTAGCAAATGGCGTGGCGTCGTTGTTGTGGGCGGCTAACCCCTACCTGACCACCTACGAGGTGGAGCAAAGCCTTTACGCTGCCTGTGATGACCTCGGGGATGCTGGCGAAGACGACGTATTCGGGCACGGCCGGGCGAACATGAAAAATGCCGTATTCGAGGCGCTAGAGGGCGATTTGATCATTTTGACGCCGAATCTACTGGCCGGAAAATACGCCAATATCACTCTGAATGGGGCGCAGCCGTCGACCGTAGTTTTCCTTGGATACTCGATCACCGGAACCAGCGTCGTCAACATCAGCAGACTGAAAACAACGATTGGCTTGGACCAACCGCAAGCAGCCGGTCAAGTCCTTACCGACGCCAATGGCTCCGCTATGTTCCATAAGTTCTTGCCTCTGGAAACTATGGGAATAACCGTTTGGATTCAGGCCGCATGTGTTGGTGACACCTCCAATATCGACGCGCGTGTGATTCAATAAGCGTTGCGTTTTTTACCGCCGGTACCTACGGGTGCCGGCGGTTTTTTGGGGTATCATGCAATGGAGGAAATCATGAAATTTCATTTTTACAAATACTGCTTAGCGCTGGCCCTAATCGTCAGCGCGATCTCTTGTTCGCAAATTGAATTTGAGCGCCAAGACGTCAACACTTGGTACGACGCAAAATCCGACACGCTGGCGGTCGAGTTGAGTTATCACAATTTGACGGCGGTGGCTAAGGAGGAAAACTCTTGGACCAACGATGGATTTAAATCCAAGCCGGCCGGGCCGGATTTGGAAGCCGGGGAAAAAGTCCTGCGCCGAATTGCTGCGGGCGAGCGTTTTTTCATGATCGCCATCTCTTTTATGGAAGTGGACTTGGAAAACCAGCCTGAACTGATCGCCGAGGATTCCACGCCCGAAGAAATCAGAGCGGCGCAATTTGTTGATGGTGTTTCCATGGATACCGCGCGCGTTTTTATCAATAAAGAAAATCAACTATGTGCAGTGCAGCAGCTATCTGTGCGCAACCTGTCCGACGGGTTGGCGCTCATGAACGCTGGTTTGCGCAATGAATTTTATCAGGATTATGTCGAAAGTTCCGTGCGGGCAGAAGATGATCCCCTGGACGAAGCAACCATCGCACTTTTTTTGACGGACGTTGAAAATGGATATGACTGGGTACGCTGGACCGAAGCCGGACTTTCGTTCTCTATTCCAGCCTCGCCAGAGTTGCTGGCAAAATTATTCCTCGACGGTTTGGCGGCAATTGGAAATGGGTCTGAAAAGGGGTTGCCTCAGTTTTTGGCTGGCTTTCGTTCCATGGCTGAAGTTCTTGGTCCAATAACTGGACTTACAGTAATCGACAACCATGTCACCATTACCTTCGGCGCCGACGCCGACGGCAAGCTCAGTTTTCACTTCCCAAATAAGTGGGATAACCCTTATGAAAGTGAAAATGATTCTGGCAACGCCAATGCATTGCGCGATCACATCCTGCAAAGCGATCTAAAATTACCGACCTCCTGGAAACGCGAATAGTCATGCTGTGCACTTGCTTTCTGTTACTCCTTCAGACCAGTGGTCCTGAAATCATCAACCCCGAAATCGCGACGCTTCAAGGCGCTCAAGTTGAAATTCTGGGCAGTGGATTTGGGTCAGCAAACACGCCTGGTTTTTTGCTGCTACAAAGCGGCTCGAAGTTAAGGCTAGTGTCCGCATCGTCGACGGCGATTAGCTTGTGGAAGAACAGTCGCATTTTGCTCGACTTGCCGGACGACGCGATGAGCGGAACGGTGCGCGTCGTCAAAGCGAGTGGCATTAGTGAACCAGCGCGAGTTGAAGTGTTTGCCTACGACTACTTTGATATTCCGCCAACACCTGGCACCAATCCGTCGCCGTTGTCGCTGGCTGTGGATGCCTCGCAGCGCGTTTGGATTAATGAGGAGTTTCACAAGCAGTTCCAAAAGCTGGATATTGCCACGGGAACTGTTAGTGGCGTGCCGATCCCCCACCCTGCGGGACCGGGGCCCTTTGCCAGCACGATTTTTTCTGATCACCGCACCACCACATCCTCTTTAGGTGAAGGCGTCATGGTGGACCCGCTCGGAAGGATTTGGTTTTCCGAAGGCGGCGGCTACTTGTATTCGGGGATTCATCCCAACCACAGCCGCATCATTTGCATGCTACCCGATGCCCCTGGCGGACTGGAAGTGCGCGTTTACAACGTGCCGAGCGATTGGAATGAAGTGATTGGCTTGACCTGGGACCCCACCCGAAATTGGGTCTGGTTTGCGCAGGGCGGATTGAGCGCCGGCGCACAAATCGTCGGCTTTGATCCGGAGCTGATCCCGTGGGACAATGAATTTGATTTCAGTACGTCTTTGGATCATCAAATCGGTCGCCCTGGTTTGCCAACGGATCCGGTTTTCCACTTTTACGAAGTTCCCAATGCCACTGCGCAGCCAGCGCATTTGTTGGCGAAGTCGAATGGGGAAATTTGGTACTCACACTACTGGGGCCGCGCAATCGAACGCTTGAACCCGACCACTGGTGCATTCACTACCTATCCCGTGCCCGATCCCATATCCAAAGCCACTCCGGCTTACATCGTTGGCGCTGGTCCGTGGGAAATCAAAGAAGCCCCCAACGGCGACATCATCTTCAATGAATTTTTCGATGCCACGATGACCCGCTTCGACATCAGTCGGGCCGACGATCCCGCAACTTGGCAACTTGACGTCGACGGCTTGAACCCGGGCATGACTGATTTAGTCATTCCGCGCTATGACCCTAAGTTGGAGCAGGTGCATTCGATTGCCTACGACCTGCAAGGCCGCCTCTGGTACACCATCCACGTCGAAAACCAAACCGGCTTAAAGGCATCGCTCGGCTACATCACCCCCGACTGGCAACACATCACCCGCATGCCGCCTATCGAAGATGATTCCCACACTTCCGCTTGGTGCGCCGACGGCATCGATGTTGACCCAGCCAGCGGCGACATTTACTTTTGCGAATTCTGGCGCAAGCGCATTGGTCGCTTGAAGTACGTGCCGCCGTTGCCATAATCCTGGCCAAGCGTAAGCGCATGGTGCAGCCTGACCAAAGTTATTGGGTCAATTGCAATCCCTCGGAAATTGTCCACACGCAATCGTCAGGCTCTACATAGCGATTTCATTCTCTTGTGCGCTCGAATACGTCGGGTCCCAAAATTCCTGCGCGAGCTCTTCATTCGAATTCCTTTGCTCAGCCTTAAGATGCCATTGATTCAGCGTACTCCGATCCACCCGGGCGAACCATATTGACCATCTTGATAATCTGTGCAGTTTCCATTTCAGCGGGTGCGAGTGGAAATACCATGGAGTCCGCGTTGCCACCGGTTATCAGCATGAATCGACGCAAATCGTGGTCCATCCAAAATCCACGATAGGATTCACTTTGTTTCAAAACCTCGTCTCGAGTTTCGGGCGTAGGGCTATATAGCAATTCCATTTCATAAGCTTGCCAGGCTCTAGGATCCATCAACAGAAATTCGTAGAATTTCGGAAACTGCATTTGAATCACTAGCAATTTTGCCAAATAGGAACGCTGTGTGTCCGGGTCCATAGTAATCGAAATAGTGTCCCACTCCGAGACCCCTCCACCACTGCTGTCATTCATCTGCTCTTGCAGCACTCGATTCAGCAGGTAGTAACAATTTACAAAACGTTTGCACTTGCGAGGGTTCCCTTGTAAACCCATTTCGAGCAAACGCCAAATTTGCTCGGGATAATCAGCGCTCTTTGCATATTGCAAACCATCTCTCAGGCGCCCAAAGGATACTGGCGGAATAAAAAACGGCACTTGCACTATTTTGTCAAGGTAGTCCCTGCCAGAAATTTGAATGCGTTCGCCATGCAAACGGGTAATTCCCGCTTCAACGACTGAGTGATCCATACCGATTACAAAAACGCATTTCGATTCGCCAATAAATAGCTTTAGGGATTCAAGGATTTCAATCGAACTTTCCGGCAGACAACGGTCCAAGTCATCCATAAAAATGACCAGCTTCCCATTGTCGGTATAGGCTTTTATTGCCTCCGCAAAGTCACGTTCAAAATGATTGACATAGCGATCAATCTCCTGATCCTGGTTTGATCTGGGTCAAAATAGTGCGAATCAACGCGCCCCAAAGATCCTCGCGTTTGTCATATTTCCAGGGATTGAACCAAATAGTTTTATGGCCAGAAAATTGATCCAGTTGCTCCTTGATCAAATACATCAAACTGGATTTGCCCGTTCCCCAAGCCCCATATACACCTATGGTAAAGGGCAGCATGTAGGTTTCAACAATGGCCCCGACGAGAATTTGAGCATATGGCTCAAAATTGAAGCGATCGTCGTGGCTATTTCGAATAGGGTTGTCGGTGAGCATCTCCATGGCGATCTCCTTTATAAACGTTGAGACTCAAATTCCTAAAAAAATTCAACACTCCCCTATCTGCCTAGCCCGGACTATTCATGAAGCTTCGAAATAATCGCTGATCCCGACGTTTTCCCTTTCAATCCGCCCGCCTTTACCCGAGCATCCCGGCGTAGCTTCTCCCATTTCATTCATCACCTGAAAATTAAGCCCCTTTCCTTATTTCC
>JACKQG010008112.1_pt1 | contig 10344 bp, 7 predicted proteins | sample 8237621 | NCBI WGS metagenome assembly JACKQG01 (sample SAMN15677084, study PRJNA649215) | marine metagenome | biome: marine; feature: Black Sea; material: saline water; isolation source: suspended particulate matter (SPM) from the Black Sea western gyre | collected 2013-06-09/2013-06-10 | depth...
TTGTCAGAGGTTTCTGTAAATCGATACCCAACCCAGGATTTTGTGTCAAAAATTATCATAAAAATATTACGGACAAATCAGAATGGATTTTTCATAACGACAATTGCCAAAGGTGAAATTATAAGAAGGATAGTGCTGATAACAATATCTAAGAATCTTTTACTTCGTTTGTTATTAACTTTTGTAATTGAATCAAGCTCGATAATGTAAATGTCGCCGGAGGTATTTATTGATTGGCTGCCTATTATTGATAAGCTTTCAGGCGGAGCAATTTTCAATTCAACCTGTGAAATATTCAGTTCCGACATTTTATCTATGATTTTTTGTGCAGGCAGGTCTTTGGCGCAAAATATCACTTCATCAATTTTATAAATATTTATAATATCTTTTATTTGCCCAAGGGTTCCAATAAACCCGGCATTTTTATCGTGATTTTCTTTAACGTTTACAAAACCTATAAATCCCGGATTCATATCTGCCTTTCTAAGCAAATCAGCTACTCTTTCAGCTTCATTTTTATTGCCAACAATAACAAAACGCTTGTTTGTTTTAATTCCTATCCTGTAATTTTTTAGTTTAAATAAGTGAAAAATAAATCTTAAACCCATCATCGAAATAAAACCCCATAAAGCGCCGAACACAATCAGCGCCCTTGAAAACCTGTAATCCTCCGGAAGCAGGGCATAAACTGTCAGGATAATAACCGTACCGATAAATAAACCCTGGAAAATCTTAGATAATCGGACCGGACGGTCATACCCCCCGCTAAGGTAAACACTCATCAGCCATATTATAATGTAGAGAGGTATAGCTACAGAAACAATTTCTATCGGGTATTCTCCTCCATAAGGAAAAATTACATTGTGCTCCCAGTAATTTTTAATACCGATTATACCCCCGAAAAGCAGTACGGCATCTGCAATAGGAAGCGCTACCATTCCGAAAAACCGGTTCAGAATAGCAAGAAAAGCTCTGAAATATACTGCAAGGTTTATCAAAAAAGAGAAAAGTCTTGCGTTTTTCGGGGAGAAATGCTTACGAGCGAAAATAACCATTGCATTGTAGAATATTACAACGTAATTAACACTGCTCTTTTTTGTGCTTTCTCCTTTATAATGAATGATCCGGGTTTCAGGGAAATAATAGTTTTTATAGCCCGCTTTAGTGATTCTGTATGATAAGTCAATGTCTTCACCGTACATAAAAAATGTTTCATCTAATAAACCTATTTCATCAAGAACACTTTTCCTAAGCAGCATGAATGCACCCGACAGGATTTCAATCTCGTGTGTTTTCTCTTTATCAAGGAAACTCAGATGGTATTTACCGAAAATTTTTGATTTTGGTAATAGTCTTGATAATCCGAAGATTTTATAAAAAGCAACTGCGGGGGTGGGCAATCCCCGTTTTGATTCAGGAAGGAAATTCCCTTTTCCATCAACCATTTTTACACCCAAGCCACCTGCATCTGGGTGTTCATCCATAAACTGAATAATTTTTACAAAAGTGTCATCTTCAACAACAGTATCAGGATTAAGGAGCAGAATATATTCACCACGGGCTTTCTTTATTGCCTGGTTATTGGCTTTCGAAAAACCTGAATTCTCTTTATTAGCTATAGTAATAACATCCGGGAATTTCTCCTGTAGCATTGTTACCGAGCCGTCAACAGAATTATTGTCAACAACGAATACCTCAGAATCTGTTCCTTCTATTGCTCTTCTGACCGAATGAAGACATTGTTCGAGAAAGTATTTAACGTTGTAATTGACAATAACTATGGAAAGCTTCATATTGCAAACTAAAGTACTCGAAAAAAAATTGTTTCCAAATTTAATATTTATAAGGACGCTTTTTTTTATTTGGCATAACTAATCGCTCTTGTTTCCCTTATCACGGTAATTTTAATCTGTCCGGGATAGGTCATTTCATCCTGGATTTTTTTCGACAGATCATAAGAAATCTGGGATGATTCTGCGTCTGATACTTTTTCAGCTCCAACAATTACACGTAATTCCCTGCCAGCCTGGATTGCAAAAGTTTTTATTACTCCGGGATATGTAAGCGCCAGTTCCTCAAGTTTGTTCAGTCGTTGTATATATGCCGCAACAACTTCACGCCGGGCGCCGGGTCTTGCACCTGAAATTGCATCACAAATCTGAACAACCGGAGATATCAGATTTTCCATTTCAATTTCTTCGTGATGTGAACCAATAGCATTGCAAATATCGGTTTTTTCTTTGAACTTTTCTGCCAATTTCATTCCATGAAGGGCATGTGGCAGTTCCGGTTCATTATCGGGTACTTTTCCTATGTCGTGCAGTAAGCCGGCTCTTTTTGCTATTTTAGGATTTAAGCCCAATTCGGAAGCCATAGTTGCGCATAAATTAGCAACTTCTTTGGAATGCTGCAGCAGGTTCTGTCCGTAAGAGGAACGGTATTTCATTTTGCCCACAATCCTTATTAACTCATGATGCATACCGTGGATGCCAAGGTCAATAGTTGCGCGCTTTCCGGTTTCAATAATGTCCTGCTCAATTTGTTTTTTTGTTTTTAATACCACTTCTTCAATTCGGGCAGGATGTATTCTTCCGTCAGTAACAAGTTTGTGTAACGACTGCCGTGCTATTTCTCTTCTCACAGGGTCAAAAGACGAAAGAAGAATAGCATCGGGCGAATCGTCAATGATGATTTCAACACCTGTTAATGCTTCTAACGTTCTGATATTCCTGCCTTCACGTCCGATTATTCTACCTTTTATTTCATCATTATCAATATTGAATACTGAAACCGAGTTTTCATTAGCATATTCACTTGCTGTTCTTTGTATGGTTTCGATGACAGTTTTCTTCGCCTCGCGGTTAGCAGTTAGCTTTGCTTCTTCAACAATCTCAGTTATATGAGCCATCGCTTCCGATTTGGCTTCATCTTTCAGTGTTTCAATTAACTGAGCCTTAGCTTCTCCGGCAGAAAGACCTGAAATTGTTTCCAGTTCTTCGACCTGGCGCTTATGAGATTTATCAATTTCATCTTGTTTTTTATTAACTAATTCAAGCTGAGCGTTCAGGTTTTCCCTGATTGTATCTACTTCTTTTTTCCTTCTCTGAAATTCCTCCATTTTTTGTGAAAAGGTTCCTTCTTTTTGCTTAAGCCTGTTTTCATTTCTCTGAATAGCAGAATTTTTTTCCTGGATTATCTTCTCATGTTCAGATTTTAGTTGGAGGAATTTTTCCTTTGCCTGTAATATTTTTTCTTTCTTAATTATTTCTCCTTTTTCTTCAGCTTCTTTAAGAATATTTTCACTCTTCTTCTCGACATTTTTTCTAAGAATAGTGCTTGTTATTAAAAAACCCAGGAATAAGGCTACAACACCTACAATAACTACAATAATTATATCCATTTTCGTATGATTTTATAGAGGAAGGAAGTTGATGTAAAAAAAAGAAACCCGCATAATTCAAAGAGTTATAGTAAACCCCGTTAGACACGCTTAGGTTAGCCAAGTTTTTCGAAACGTCCACTGCCCCTGACCTAACAGGAGTCCCCGTACGGGGATGAGGCCTGTTCTAGAAACTTATGAGCATCACCTTAATAGATAATGTTGAGTTTACAAACGAATTTTGAATCGATGCGGGTAATCTTTATTCCGGGGAATTTCTTCCCCTGGAAAATGTCTTTCAAAGAACGTTATTCATTATTCTATCTTTAGATTATCTGACAAAATTAAATCTATTTCGGATAATTTTGCTGATATTGTTTCATCGCTTTTTATTAATTTATCTTCATGTCTCAGTGCATTAGTTGTATTTTCTAATGCTACCATTGCCAACAGATCCTGCTTGTCATTAAAAGCATAATTTTCTGAATAATGCTTAATTGTTTTATTTATTTTATTAGCTGCCCTTCTAATCGTTTCTTCTTCATCTCTTTTTATTGTTAATCTGTATGGTCTGTCTGCAATTATTACTGATATTGTTAATTCGTCCATCTAAAGTTATCAAATGCCAGAATAATCTATTTGTTTAAAATTTCAATACATTTATCGATTTCCCGCACCAGTTCGTTAATCCTGGTTTTTACATCACTGTTTCCTTCCGCTTGTTTAACTGATTTTGCAATTTTTAAATTTCTGTTTTTGTCTTTTAATTGTTCAATTACTTTGTTCTGATTTTCAATTATTCGTTTTAATTCTTCCTGTTTATTTTTTAGTTCGGAATTTTGCTCTTTTAATGAGTTCTGTATGCTTATCAGTTTCCTTACTTTATTATTAATATCGGTAACTAACTTACTTGTGTCGCTCATTAAAACAGCACCTAAATAATAAACGTTTAGTTTGCAAAGTTAATTATATGAAAACTTTAAAACAAGTTTTCAATTATATTTATTTTTTTTGGTTCTGAAAAAAATACCGGAAATATTTTAATCCCTAATGATTAGCGAGATTACAGAATAGGAAATAATAAAGAAATATTTATTCTGTACTTTCATATTTTTCTGTAGGAACACAAGTACAAACTAAATTCCTGTCGCCAAAAGCATCATCTATCTTAGTAACCGGGGTCCAGTATTTCTCGATATAATCATAATAAACCGGGAATGCAGCTTTTTTACGGCTGTAAGGATACTCCCAGTTATCATCCGTTACCATATAAACAGTATGCGGGGCATTTATAACAACATTGTTTGTTTTATCAGCTTTACCATCTTCAATTTCTTTTATTTCTTTCCTGATCCCGATCATAGCTTCAACAAACCTGTTTAATTCGGCAAGGGGTTCACTTTCCGTAGGTTCAACCATAAGAGTTCCATGCACGGGAAAAGCAACTGTTGGAGCGTGAAAACCGTAATCCATCAGTCGTTTTGCTATATTTGCCACAGTAACATCAGCAGTTTTATGAAAAATATTACAGTCGAGTATCATTTCATGCGCCACACGGTTGTTCTTACCTGAATAAAAAATTTTATAATGATCTTCAAGGCATGATTTCAGGTAATTGGCATTTAGGATCGCTATTTTGGTTGCTTCTGTTAAACCCTTACCTCCTAATAGTTTTAAATATCCATAAGAGACAGGCAGTATCATAGCGCTTCCGAACGGGGCAGAAGCAATGGCAGCAATTCCTTTTTCTCCGCCTGTTTTAACAAGCGGATGTTTGGGAAGGAATGACATTAAGTGTTTGGCAACGCCTATCGGACCAACTCCCGGACCACCACCACCATGAGGAATACCGAAAGTTTTGTGCAGGTTCAGGTGGCATACATCAGCGCCAATAATTTCGGGATTGGTCAGTCCTACCTGTGCGTTCATATTTGCACCGTCCATATAAACCTGGCCTCCGTTTTTATGAATTATGTCGATTACTTCAAGTATCTTCTCTTCATACACTCCATGCGTTGATGGATATGTTACCATGATTGCCGCGAGATCATCTTTGCACTGTCCGGCTTTTTCCGTGAGATCGTTAATATCAATATTACCCTGCTCATCGCATTTCACTATAATTACCTTCAGTCCTGCCATAACTGAGCTGGCTGGATTTGTGCCATGTGCCGAAGCAGGGATCAGACAAATATTTCTGTGTTCTTCACCTTTACTTTTTAAATACTCTCTTATTACCATTAGCCCGGCATATTCACCTGCTGCTCCTGAATTAGGCTGGAATGAAATAGCAGCAAAACCTGTTATTTCGCAAAAGTCTTTTTCTAAATTTTTAATCAGTTCGGCATATCCTTTCGCTTGATCTTCCGGTACAAAAGGATGGATTTCACCGAATTCGGGCCAGCTTAAAGCAAATAATTCTGCTGCTGCATTTAATTTCATCGTGCACGAACCCAGAGGTATCATTGTACGGTTCAGTGCCAGGTCTTTGTTCTCAAGCCTCTTAAGATATCTCATCATTTCGGTTTCAGAATGATATGAGTTAAAAACAGAATGAATCAGATATTCCGAAGTGCGGATTAATGTATCGGGGATAGAATTTATTTCGCAATATTCAGAAATATCTTCAATTTCGTTATAATGCTTGTTATTTGAAGTTGCCAAAATATTGATGATGGTTTTTACATCACTAATACCGGTAGTTTCATCTAAGGAAATACTTAGATTTTTTTTATTTATATAGCGGAAGTTTACATTATTATTTAATGCAATTGTTTTTAATTTGTGTATATCAACAGAATCGGGTAATGCAATTGTTAAGGTGTCGAAGTAATATTTGTTATTAATAGTGAAGCCATATTTGGGCAGTTCATCAGCAAGCAGCTTAGTTAAATTATTGATGTCTTTAGCTATGGCTTTTATTCCTTCCTGACCGTGATAAGTTGCATAAAATCCCGCCATTGAAGCCAGCAGCGCTTGTGCCGTACAAATATTAGAAGTGGCTCTTTCTCTTTTAATATGTTGTTCCCTCGTTTGCAGAGCCATTCTTAAAGCCCGGTTTCCTTTGGCATCTACGGAAACGCCAATGATCCTGCCTGGGATATTTCTTTTATATTTTTCGGTTGTTGAAAAATATCCTGCATGTGGACCACCATATCCCATCGGTATTCCAAAGCGTTGCGTGGAGCCAACTACAACATCTGCGCCCCATACACCGGGAGGCGTTAAAAGAGTCATGCTCATAATGTCGGCTGCAACTGCAACGGCAGCTTCGTGTTCATGGGCTTTTTCAACAAATGTCCTGTAATCATGAATTTCACCAAACTGATCGGGGTACTGAACAATGGCACCAAATATTTTTTCATTGAATTCAAATTCCTCATGGTCACCAATAATAAGTTCGATTCCGAGTGGTTTTGAGCGTTGTTTTAATATTTCAATGGTTTGTGGGAAAAGGTTTTCAGAAACAAAAAAAACATTTGCCTCTCTTTTTACCAGAGTTCTCTGACGGGCATTAAACAACATGATCATTGCTTCGGCAGCGGCAGTGCCTTCGTCTAAAAGAGACGCATTGGAAATTGGCAAACCGGTAAGGTCGGAAACCATAGTCTGGAAGTTAAGCAAAGCCTCAAGTCTTCCCTGAGAAATTTCTGCCTGGTATGGCGTGTAAGATGTGTACCAGCCCGGATTCTCCAGCACGTTTCGTAAAATAACACCCGGGGTTATAGTATTATAATATCCAAGACCGATGTATGACTTGAAAATTTTATTCTTTGATGCCAGTTTTTTCAAATGATTCAGGTATTCGTATTCGTTCATTCCGTCAGGGAGATTCAAAGGCTTTTTCATCCTTATAGCTTTCGGAATAGTTTGATTAATTAGTTCATTTAAGGAAGATACCCCGATTTTTTCCAGCATTGAGTTGATTTCATTTATGCGAGGCCCGTTATGTCGTTCGATAAAGTTATTGGTGATCATATAATGTACTTATTAAAAAGTTTTAAACCAAATTCTGATTATTCATAAAATTAGTCATTCGCTCTGCTGTCATTTGTTGTCATTTAGCTTCGCTGTCATTGATAGTCATTAGACCAATTGACGATATTTTCTGTTATAATTATATTGCAAAGTCATGCTTTAATAATTTGGGCAAAATTATAAATCTTAGCTTTATAAAAAAAGTTTAAGTCTGTCTAATCGTAAATCAGAATCCTTTGAATATCACCAATCATTTTCACCATAAAATTGAGAAGAAACCTCTTGTGTGTCTTTTTTAATCCGTTTGATCTCTTCTTCACTCAATCGGTTTTTCCACGTGAGAATATTTTTTTTGGAGTCTCTTTTTAAATGTTCTGCTTTTTTAGAAGAAGTAGAATCAATAATTTTATTTTCTACTTTCGAAGTGAAGTTCAATCCTAACTTTTCATAGATTTTTTTATATTCATTTACAGGATCAAGCGATAAATCTTCGTGCCGGATAAACATCCACTCAGGATGAGCTTTTTGGTATTGACTGATTCGGTAGTAAATTATATTCCAAAGCAAAATACCCTGGTCAATAATATCAGGATGTAACTCGGAATATTTACGAATTTTATCTGCATAAGGACCAAGAAGATTCATAAGTTTTTCCTGTTCGATGAAATGGTGAAAAAAATGTTCCCAGTCTTTTACCTTAATACTTGCAATAAAAGAAGCAGGGTGACGAATAAGAGCCACTACGTCAGCATTAAACTTTTTTGCAATCCAGTCAGCTGACATAACGGCAATAGGGTCTTTAAGCAATGGACGTTTATTTATCCTCTCGTAAGTATCTTTAATAAATCTGAGTATATCCCTCGGACCGTTTATTTTTTTAAAATCTTTTGAAACGCCCTTCAAATTAAAATCAAGAATCTCATCAATGAATTCGTATATCTCTTTTTGTCGCTCTTCCGGGTCATCAAATGATATATACTCGAACCAGAATTTCAAAGGGTGGATTCTTGGCTCGTCAATATTAAAAGGTTCGTGGATATACCTGACATTTTTATCAAGTGCTATCATTTGCCCCACCCATGTGGTACCTGATCTGTGTGTTCCTGTAACTATTATAGGTTTTTTATTTGACATGTTATCAAATCTCGCTAAATTTAAACAGCATAGGTATTTATTTGTTTCAAATTTGCAGTAAAGTTAATTTTTTACGACCCACGAAAAAGGATTGTTGTTTTTTAGTAACTCCGTTAACTCATCAAACTGAATAAATAGTTCGGTGGCGCCGGTTGAATATGGTGCAATGGAATACACATTATAAAAAAATCCTATACCGTCATTATTAATATAGAAATTATCGGTACTCTCGATTTTATCAACAAAAAAGCCGGACTCAGTAAGGTTTTCTTCAGCTTTTATTCCGTTCATCTCCCTGAGTTTTTTATCGAGAATCGAATTTAACTCATCATTAAAATTTTCTTTGAATATATCTTCTAAGTATAGCCTTTTCTTTTGTCGCGAATTAAAAGTAATATATTCGGTTATGAATATCCCGTGAGCGCCACCTGTATAAGCATATTTTTCAATCTTCAGCGACAATATATTATTTTCATTATAACGAACATCCATAGTAATATTTTTTTCCCAGTTAAATGAAGCGGTGGATGACAAATCTTCAATGCCTTCTGTAGCCCTGATGTACGAATTGATAAAGTCAAACCTGATATCTTCAAGAATTTTATCTGGCGATGTAACAATCATAGATTCTCTGAGCAGAATTTCAGTTATTATCAGGTCTGTTGTATCTTTAAATGGATCTCCAATTGAAATATCAGGATAAAGTAAAGTAATGTTAATATTTGCTTTTGGTGACTTCTTTTTTGACCTGTCGCCTTGTAACAGAAAATATTGATCGGACAATGTATAACAGCTTAATGCCAGGCTTCCGTTGCTGTAATTTTCCGTTAGTTCAAACGGAATGGATTTAACATTTGGTTTTTTATACCATGTACCTGAAATTTTGTCTAATGAATTAAAAGACCCTTTGAATTTCGATATATTTTGTTTGAAATCGTTAATTACTATGGAGTTATTTGATATGCTTCCTTCAATAGGAATAGTTTTACCGTAATGAAAAATGGTGTCAGTTCCGGGTTCAGGAAAATAATAGTAATAATAACCGGTAACTTTACCATTTTGTGAAAGAAGATCAACCGTGATTTTCATTGTACTATCTAAATTACCGGTATAATGCTTATAAAAAGAAGTTGTTGCAACATCCTGGGCGAACAGATAATTACATAATAACAATGAGATGAGCAACCCACCGGACTTTAAAATATTATTTGACAACATAGGAATAAATTTTATAATTTTCGACGCTGATGCACGCAGATTTAACTGATTATATCTGAGTTAATCTGCGTCTTATTTAATGATAAAAATTAAGAACTGAATCCTAAATCCTGAATTATATCATCCAATTTTTTCTCAAGCAAAGTATCGGTTTCATCAAATTTAGATTTGTCCGATAAATTTTCTTTTACGCTAAAGTAAAATTTTATCTTAGGTTCGGTACCTGAAGGTCTCATTGAGATTTTAGTGCCGTCTTTCAGAAAAAATTGCAATACATTGGATTTGGGCAGATCAATCGGTTTTTCTGAATGAGTAATAAGATTAAATTCCTTGCTTAAGAGATAATCCTTGATAATTACAACCTCGGAATTATTTATTGTTTTTGGAGGATTTTTCCTGTATTTCTCCATCATACTCTTTATCTCTTCCTCTCCTTTTTTGCCTTTTCTTACAACGGACAATAACCTTTCTTTGTAAAAGCCAAATTCAAGATATATTTCAGGCAGAAGTTCATACAGCGTTTTTCCCTGTTCGGCTGCCCAAGCGGCGATTTCTGCTATAAAAGCACACGAAATAACGGCGTCTTTATCTCTCACGAAATCACCTACGAGATAGCCGTAACTTTCTTCACCTCC
>JACKQG010008113.1_pt1 | contig 10341 bp, 11 predicted proteins | sample 8237621 | NCBI WGS metagenome assembly JACKQG01 (sample SAMN15677084, study PRJNA649215) | marine metagenome | biome: marine; feature: Black Sea; material: saline water; isolation source: suspended particulate matter (SPM) from the Black Sea western gyre | collected 2013-06-09/2013-06-10 | depth...
GAAATGCCGCTAATTTAAGATACTGAACTGCAGGTACAAAAAAAGAAGAAGCTGATAAATGATCAGGCTAAGGCATCACGATGCGGCGTTATGACTCGCTACGGTAAAGGCGCTGATGTAGTCTGGTTTGAATGTGAGCCAACGTACATCTTGCATACTGTGAATGCTTATGAAGAAGACGACTGTATCATTGCCTATGCCTACAAACAGCTCAACCCCTTACCCTCGGTTCCAGCAGGCACATCAAGAGTAAAGATACAAAACTATTTTCTTTCCTACCATATCACCCAGCCGCGCCTAACCGAATATAGATTCAATTTGAAGACTGGAGAGGCTAGCGAGCGCATTATTAACGGCAGCTGCGCAGAGTCTCCCGGAATCAATTCTGCGTACTTGGGTATAAAGAACCGCTATTCCTACAACGCATTAGTCCCTGAGATCCCTTTCTTCTTGCACAACGGTATTCAAAAGTTTGATTACCAAAAAATGCGGGAAACCGATAGGTATATACTGCCTGAGGGTAAATTTATGCAGCAGCCTGTATTTGCGCCAAGGGCTGATTCAAAAGACGAAGACGATGGCTATTTAATCGCCTACGTTGGCGACAAGAAGGAAACTGAAGTTTACATCTGGGATGCCAAAAAAGTCTCAGAAGGCCCGATAGCCCGAGTGCAACTGCCTCAGTGGGTGCCCTTTGGATCACATGCATACTGGGGCCGCGGCAGCGATATCCGCGAAGCTCAAGAACGCAATCAGCGCAATAAGACTGCGCCTTAACTTTTCATAGGAGTGTCAACAATGGGTGTTTTTGTACTCGAAGCTATTCGTATTCCGCGCGGCAAAGGAAGCCCTAAAGGCGCGCTACATCAGGTTAAACCAGTTGATTTATTGAAAACTCTGTTCGATGAGATGAGAAATAGAACGGCTATTGATCCATCCAAAGTCGACGAGGTTATCTTAGGTTGCGTCGGGCAATTGAATGATCAGGGCGGCAACATAGCACACACCGCCGCGCTCTACGCCGGCTGGGAAACGCGAGGTTCAGGGACAACAGTCAACAGTTTTTGTACTTCCAGTGTTACCGCCTGCTCTATGGCTGCAGCCAAACTGCTTTCAGGCCAAGGTGAGCTCTATGTGGTTGGCGGAGTAGAATCCATGTCTAGAGTCCCTATTCTGTCGGACCGAGGCCCTCTATTCACCGATCCGGATGTCTCATCTAAGGTGCCCTTTATCCCCAACGGTGTGACAGCAGATTTTATCGCCGGTCAGCAAGGATACTCACGAGAAGAGCTGGATGCCTATGCTGCGGCATCCCACAACAAAGCGGCACTGGCTACAGAAAAAGGTTACTTCAAGCGCTCTCTAGTTCCCGTCAAGAATGAACTTGGGGACGTATTGTTAAGTGACGATGAATTAATTCGCCCAGGCTCATCAATTGAAAGTATGGCTAGACTCAACCCTTCTTTTGAGGCTTTAGGTGCGCAAGGGTCTGACGAACTACTCTGTAAAAGCTTCCCAGAGGTTGACCATATCCCTCACCACCACCACCCAGGGAACTCTCCGGGGATGGTCGACGGCGCATCACTGGCGCTACTTGCTACTGGTGAAATGGCAGCTAGTTTGGGCCTGCCAGTACGAGCGGAAATTATTGGCTTCTCTGCTAAGAGCGCTGCCGCAATTGAAGGATTGACGGGAGGCTATGCCGCAGCCAAAGACGTGCTTGAACGCACGGGGATAGCTGGAGAAGATATAGACTTGTGGGAATTCAATGAGGGATTTGCGGCAACGGCGATGAATTTTGCTAAGCAACTTGATGTGCCTTTGGACCGTTACAACGTCAATGGCGGCGGCATCGCCATGGGCCATGCAATGGGCGCAACAGGCGTTAATATTCTAGGCATGATGATCGATGAATTGGAGCGCCGAAAAAAGCATACTGGACTCATCGCTATATCCGGCGCCGCTGGTGCTGGCGCCGCCATGGTCGTTAGAATTCATTAACCGTCAGAATTCAGGAGTAGCGACTTTGAACCGTTCAAAGATACAGCATACAAGTCTACTGATAACAATCATCCTTAGTGTTGGCTGTGGTAGCTCTACTCCTGAACCGGCGTCGGTGCCGACAGAAAGTCTTAAGGCTGACATCGCTTTTTTTGGCAGCAACATTATTGCCTTTAGTGACCAGGCCAGGCCCACTGATTTTGTCGCCGTGAAAGATGGGGCGATCGTCTTTGTTGGTGAAAAACGTCATTGGACTGGAGAAGAAGACGAACTCGTTCATATAGGTGAGTCTGCACTGCTACCGAGTTTTATTGATGCACACGGCCATGCGGCATTTCATACTCGTGTCTCAGAGATCGAGAATATCGCGTCGCCACCTGTTGGGCCTGCACAAGATATGGCTGGGCTGATCGCTGAGTTAAACCGCTATTCGACATCGAGATCATTGGTCGCCGGAGAGTGGATTGTCGGTATGGATTACGATAATTCCCTGCTTGCCGAGAACCGTCAACCTTAAGAGGAATAAAAACAATGACTAAAGACCTGCAATCCTGCCCTTTTTCAAGTGGCAAATTAGGCGAGCGTTTTCGCCCCTATGAACAAGATGGAATGTTCGAGTTCCTGAAAGAAGCTCGGGAGAGTGAGCCGGTTTTTTACAATGAAGAGCTGAGCTGCTGGGTTGTTACCAAAAAAAATGATATCCAGGCTATCTTCCGAGACCCGGACCGCTTTTCTGCCAGTAATTCGCAATCCCCGATTAACGCATTTTCATCAGAAGTTCAGCAAATCATGGTTGATGGTCACTATACCCGTGAGCCAACCCAGGCAAATACGGACCGACCCAAGCATACTCGGATTCGCAATATCTCCGGGCAGTTTCTGAACACAAAGCGCTTTGCCCAGTATGAGTCGCAAGTCCGTGAACTTACTCGACAGCAGATCGCCACTCTGGAGGGAAAGAACGCCGTCGATTTGGTCGAGGCTGTGACTTACGAGCTTCCGGCAAAAGTGTTGTTTCTGTTAGTTGGTGTGCCACAGGAAGAATCTTACCGAGTCAAAAAGTGGTCAGATAACACCTTTAATATGACCTGGGGAAAGCCCACAGAAGAGGATTCGATTGATGGTGCCCGTGGGTTAGTGGAGTATTTTGATTTCTGTAAAAGTGTCGCCAACTCGCGTTTAAAGACGGGTTTAGAAAATGGCTTCGATGGCGATGACTATGTCAGTCATCTGTTGCGCACGCGCAATGGGGATGATGAAGTATTAAGTATGAATGAGGTGGCTAGCCTTATTCACGGTGTGCTTGCCGCCGGTCATGAGACCACCTCAAATGGCTCTGCGAGTTTGCTCTGGGCGCTGCTCAGCGACCGCGAACAGTGGCAAAAGCTGGTGAAAAGCCCTGCACTTATTCCCAATGCCGTCGAGGAAGGGTTGCGCTATATGACCCCGTTCATCACCTGGCGTCGCTTGACTCTTACCGATGTTGAAATCGGTGGCGTCGCCATTCCCAAAGGGTCTGCCATTCTGATGTCACTGGTATCTGCGAATCATGATGAAGACTCCTTTGAGTGCCCGATGAAGTTTGATGTTGAGCGCAAGAATGCCCGACAGCATCTGGCCTTTGGCAACGGCATTCATTTTTGTATGGGCGCGCCACTGGCTCGCATGGAAATGAAAATTCTGCTCGAAGAGTTGACTCAGCGTTATCCGAACATGCGACTAGACGAGGAAGATACAATCCAGTGGCCGCTCAACATGGGCTTTCGAGGCCCTGTAAAACTGAAAGTAGACTTAGGAGAATAAATAATGATCAACGTTTGTTGGGTGTATCCAGACGGTACTGAGCACAACGCCTCTGTAGCAGAAGGTGTCAATCTGATGGAAGCGGCGATTGCCAATGACATCGAATCCATTTACGGCGAATGTGGTGGCTCCATGGCCTGTGCAACCTGCCATGTTGAAGTTGACGAGACTAGCGGCGTCGCGGCGGGCCAACCTTTCGCCATGGAAAATGAGATGCTCGATATGGTCGAGTCCGGGCGGACACCAACCAGTCGTTTAAGCTGTCAGCTCGTTGCCTCCCAGGAGCTCGACGGTATCCGCATGAAAGTCACGTGGTAGCTGGTGGCAGACCCTCTGAAAACAGGTGTAGCGGATTGGTCAGCGGTAATCCGGCTGATGGCAACTTTGCTGTTTATCACTACCTGGATAAGCTCCTGTGCGCGGTTGAAAACATGAACCGGCCGGGGGAGCACATGTTGGCTAGAAAAATGCTCAAAGACAATTTTTCACCTACTGAAGCCCAGGTAATGCAGGGTGTCGATGAGATTAAAGTAGCCCTTGCATCCTGGGAAGCAAAAACAACAACACTATAGAGCCACACACTAAATTAAGGCAAAAATCATGGCTGTCCAATATCTTAAACGCGGAAAACCAAACTCAGAACGTGCAGAAGATGATGCCAAGACCAAGGCGGTTGTGGAGGCAACCCTGAAAGATATTGAATTACGTGGCGACGTCGCGGTGCGCGAACTATCTGCGAACTTCGATAATTATACGCCACCCTCTTTTAAGCTTTCAGAGCAAGAGATTTCTGACTTAATGGCATCGCTGTCGGAGCGTGAGTTGGCCGACATCAAATTTGCCCAAGCGCAGGTTCGAAACTTTGCCCAAGCACAGCGTGACAGCATGCTAGATATTGAAATAGAAACCCTGCCGGGCGTTATCTTGGGTCACAAAAATATCCCAGTACAATCCGTTGGTTGCTATGTTCCCGGTGGCAAGTTTCCGATGGTTGCATCCGCCCATATGTCCGTAGCCACAGCCACGGTGGCTGGGGTACCACGGATTCTAGCCTGCACGCCGCCGTTTAAGGGCAAACCCAATGCGGCGGTTATTGCTGCCATGCATCTTGGTGGTGCACACGAGATCTACGTTATGGGCGGTATTCAGGCCGTTGGCGCAATGGCCATTGGGACTGAAACGATTAAGCCCGTTCATATGCTTGTTGGCCCGGGCAACGCATTCGTCGCTGAGGCCAAACGGCAGCTGTTTGGTCGTGTTGGAATTGATTTGTTCGCCGGCCCTACTGAGACAATGGTGATAGCCGATGATACCGTCGGCGGCGAACTCTGCGCCACAGACTTATTAGGACAGGCGGAACATGGTTACAACAGCCCCGCGGTATTGCTGACCAACTCGCGCAAACTTGCCGATGATACGTTGCGCGAAATTGATCGCTTGCTGAAAATTTTACCCACGGCAGACACTGCGGCCGTCAGCTGGGCTGATTACGGCGAAGTGATCTTATGTGACACCTATGAGGAGATGTTGACCGTCGCAAACGATATGGCATCGGAACACGTCCAAGTCATGACCACCCGTGATGATTGGTTCCTTGAACACATGACCTGTTACGGCGCGCTTTTTCTTGGTCCAAGGACTAACGTTTCCAACGGCGACAAGGTGATTGGAACAAACCATACATTGCCCACTAAAAAAGCCGGACGTTATACAGGAGGCTTATGGGTGGGTAAGTTTTTGAAGACCCATTCCTACCAAAAAATCATGACCGACGAGGCCGCAACCTTGGTTGGAGAATACGGTAGCCGTTTATGCATGCTAGAAGGATTTGTCGGTCATGCAGAGCAGTGCAATATGCGTGTGCGTCGCTACGGCGGAATTGATGTGCCATACGGAACAGGCGCCCCTTATCGCGCTGTTACTGAATAGATGAATCTAGCAATAAAAAACCGTGCAACGATCGCAACCGCCTTTGGTCGCTTGCGATCGTTTAACAAAGTCGGGAAGAGATTCCCCGCGCATTTTTGTGTTGGAGCTACATTATGATATTGCCCTCTACCCCATCTTTCTCCCTACAGGGCAAGCGTGCCTTAGTGACCGGCGCATCCTCTGGGATCGGTCAAGCCTGTGCCGTGACTATGGCAGAGGCAGGTGCATCGGTTGTCTGTGCTGCGCGCAGTGCAGACCGTTTGAATCAAACCGTTGATGCAATAACAGCAAAGGGATTAGACGCACAGGCATTAACCCTAGATCAAACGGATCTTGGTGCATTGAAAACTGCGCTGCAGCAGCCATTTGATATCGTCATAAATTCCGCAGGAATGGCGCGGCAAAAGCCGGCTCTTGAAACCTCAGCAGAGGACTTTGACAGTGTCATGGACGTTAATCTGCGGTCAGCCTATTTCTTGTCAATTTACGCCGCACAGTTAATGAAAGCGGCTAAGATCGATGGATCAATCATTCATATTTCATCACAAATGGGCCACATTGGCGGCACTCATCGCAGCGTTTATTGCGCATCCAAGCATGCCCTGGAAGGCATGGTCAAAAGTATGGCTATTGAATGGGGTCCATTGGGTATCCGCATCAATACCATCTGCCCGACCTTTATTCGTACACCCCTGTCTCAAGCCACATTAGATAATCCCGAAGGTTTGAAATGGATCCAAGACAAGATCAAGCTTAGCCGTGTGGGCGAGGTGGAAGACATAATGGGTGCGGCCCTCTATTTGGCATCGGCTGCATCATCTCTGGTCACCGGCACCCACATACTTGTGGACGGAGGCTGGACTGCAGGCTAATACCCTTGCCTATAGCGTAGTTCTGATCCACTAACCAACGCTACAACTATGTAGGACAAGATAGTAACACTCTTATTGTTTTCTCTTTGATCTATTAAGTACAATAAAAAAGGTCATAAAAATGAACGTTGAACCAATGCCAGAAACCACTAGCCCAGTTGTAACACCAGAGAGACCCAGCCCTGTTTATGCTTGGTATATGACTCTGCTGCTTATGCTGCTTTATATGTTTTCATTTCTTGATCGCACGGTCATTGTCCTTTTGATAGAACCTATCAAGCGCGACCTATTATTGAACGACACACAAATCAGCCTTTTATATGGTTTGGCATTTGCCGTTTTTTACACTTTTCTGGGCATCCCAATTGCGCGCCTAGCTGACAGTAAAAGCCGGCGTTCAATTATTGCGGTGGGCGTTCTTTTTTGGAGTGCAATGACAGTGGCCTGTGGTTTGGCGAAAAACTTTGGCCATTTATTTGCCGCAAGAATTGGTGTTGGGGCTGGCGAGGCAGCACTGTCACCTGCTGCATACTCACTTATTTCTGATTCTTTTCCTGAGGAAAAGCGCGCCAAAGCCATGAGCGTATACACCATGGGGATCTATCTAGGTGTGGGTGTAGCCATGTTGCTGGGCGGACAGGTAATCGAGTTTTTTGACAATGTAGGCACAGTCACCCTCCCATGGGTAGGCGAATTACGCGGTTGGCAATTAACATTTATCGCCGTAGGCTCCCCAGGCCTGCTGTTCTTCTTTTTGGTCATGGCACTGCGTGAGCCTGCTAGGCAAGGACTAGTGTCAGGTGCGCCAAAAACCATACCCATGGGCGAGGCTATGCATTGGTTTAGACAACGCAAGGGTTTTTACCTGAGTTTTTATCTAGCGATGGCCTTTGGCGCGCTCTACTCTTATTCACTGACGGCATGGACACCGTCGTTCTTTATTCGAACCTACGGCTGGGATACGCTCCAAGTGAGCAAATATTATGGCACTGTGGTTTTGATATTCGCCCCAGCCGGGATAATTTCTGGCGGCCTAATAGCCAGTGCTAGGGCGAGTCGCGGTGATGGTTTAGCCCATGTTCGCATAACTGTGATCGCTTTTGCGGCACTGCTGATCCCTGCCGCCACCGTGACTCTGGTAGACAACCCATGGGTATCCCTGGGACTTGTCGCGGTGATTAAATTTATCCATGGTTTGCCTCTAGGGATTGCCATGGCGGTAGTTCATGACATTACCCCTAACCGTCTGCGGGCACAGGCAGCAGCCCTTTATCTATTTGCTCTCAACATTCTAGGATTAGGCGTAGGGCCAACGCTTGTGGCGGTGTTAACCGATTATGTTTTTCGTGATCCAGCAGACTTGCGTTATTCAATGGCCATTGTCGGTATTTTCGCCTGCACCATCGGTCTGTTATTGTCGATTTACGCAATGCGACAACTGCGTACTCTCAAGCAGAAACCCACCGAACTAACTAGTCCTTAAGCAAGAGACATATAACATGCCCTTACATCCGCAAGCCAAAGCATTCCTTGATATTATTAACGCCTCAGACAGAACCCCTATGCGCGCTTTAGGGGCAGAGAAAGCACGGGAAGCCTATGCTGCAAGGCCGAAATATTTCGCGTCCCAGTGGGTCGATGTCTTTTCAGTAGAAAACCGCGTTGTTGAACAAAACAACTTATCGATTCCAATACGTATTTACTCGCCTAAGCAGTCACAGGCACTCTTACCTGTATGTATTTTTTATCACGGTGGGGGAATGGTAATTGGCACCCTAGACGGCTACGACACATTGTGTAGGCAAATCTGTGTGCAGTCTGACTGTATCATCGTATCGGTGGATTACCGTCTAGCGCCAGAGCATAAATTTCCAGCGGCAATAGATGATGCCTATACCGCTTTGTTGTGGGTGCTACAGCAAGCTGAAACTTTTGGTGGGGATAAAAATAATATCGCTATCAGTGGCGACAGTGCTGGAGGAAGTTTAGCTGCCGTGGTCACAATACTGGCAAGAGACCAGGGCATATCCAATATCAAATGCCAAGTGTTGATCTACCCAGCCACAGCATCTCATGCGGATTCTTCGTCGCACCTTGCCTTTGCAAAAGGCTATTTTTTGGAGCGAGATACAGTGCTTTGGTTTCATGAAAGCTACATTGTCTCAGACAAAAATCGCGAAGACTTTCGTTACGCTCCGCTTATAGCAAAAGAGCTGACGCACTTACCACCAACATTAATTATAGTTGCAGGCTACGATACATTAAGAGATGAGGGCGTGGCCTACGCCAACCGCCTGACGGCCAGTGGTATTGATGTCAGCCTGCAAGAATATCCAGGAATGTTCCATCCATTTGTATCCTTAGCAGGTGTGCTTGATGAGGGTAAAGAAGCTATTTCAGCGGTTGCCAAAACATTACGAAAATTCACCCAAAAGTAAAGTTTAGCTGATGCGGCATCGGGCCTTAGTCCAGTAATCCTCGGTGCGATTCGTGACGCGACTGGCTCTTATACCGCATCTTTGTTCACAGCGGCAGCCTTTATGATCGTATCGGCTACTTTATTCGCAAAACTCCCAAAATTTGACCAATAGAAAACTAATAGCTGTATCACTCTCTGAGAAAGTGTATTCAATTGAAAGCTAGATAAAGAAAAACCCCTTGGATAACAAGGGGCTATCTTTTTTTGGTGGAGGCGGCGGGAATTGAACAGGCGCCTATAACCATTGATATAACTACATATCTGTTTATCTGACTCCAAAAGTACCAACAGAAGTACCAACAAATAATTCTGTTACTACACTCGTTATCAGGATAGATACCTAGCAGTATCCTCCATTTAACCGACACATTCTTTTTGTTTGAGCCAAACATTGATACATTGCTTTCTTGCGGGTCGTTTGCATGTAGATACACTTTTCCTGAGTTTTTCCTTTTCTATACCTACAAACCTCAAGCCAGTTATAGTCCGTTCTATGGTTGTCTTCCAAAAGCATACTAATCTTCACATGCTTGTCTATCCAAAAGGCACGCGGATCAATAATTCTCTTCGCATTTTGAACGGTGTTAACTGGCTTACAATCAAAATCTAAACCGAATATATCTCTCTCGAACAAAGTCCAATACTTGTCTCCTGTAGCACTTATACTCGGCGTACTAAGGGGTAAAAACATCAACATGAAAACTAAAGAGAGTATGAGTTTATTCATATCAAAAGAGACTCCTTAAACTTGGAATAGTCATAATATTAGATATTTTCCAATTATTGTCCACTTCTTTAAACTCGTAGAACCCCCAAGCACTCGCGATTCTGTTACCAGTATCGTTTTTATCTATTCTCTTGACCGAAAGTACATAACCGCCCACTTTGGGTGAGATAAAGGAAATAGCGAATGCATCTGAGTGAGAATAATCGGGCAATATATGGTCTTTTATAAACGAGAAATTATCAATTGCATCAAGTCTATTACTCCAAGTAAGAGACTTAGATTTGAAATCCATTTGATCTGCCATAGCAAGGAAATCACTTTCTGCGAAAGCATTCATATAGGTATTGTATGTCGTTAAGATAGCCTCAAAATCCACAGGGTCAACATTGTGAGGATAGGTTGCTTGAGGCACCTCTGTTGTTTCTAATGCCCAGATGCCCGCTGTCGCTGTTGTAGAAAACATTACACAAAGGATTATAGGGCCAATAAATCTTATTAAGTTCAAAACTAAATTACCAAGTTAGGTGATA
>JACKQG010008114.1_pt1 | contig 10340 bp, 11 predicted proteins | sample 8237621 | NCBI WGS metagenome assembly JACKQG01 (sample SAMN15677084, study PRJNA649215) | marine metagenome | biome: marine; feature: Black Sea; material: saline water; isolation source: suspended particulate matter (SPM) from the Black Sea western gyre | collected 2013-06-09/2013-06-10 | depth...
AACTTATACACAATAAGTTAAGTCGCCGAAAACCTTTTTTGATGAATAATGCAGGCTAGCCGGTTTCGGGCCTACCGCTCGTAGATGATCAAGGCACCGTAATCGTCCAGGTACTTCTGCGTGGTGGGATCGAAGTGCGCGTAGTTGACCGTCTGGACGCTGATGATCTGTTCCCGGGAAAAATTCTCGAGAAACTGGTTGATCTCCTCGTCGAACTTGTCGATCCCCAGCTCGATGCACTCGCCGCGCTTGATGGTCTTGACGCAGATTTTGCCGTCGCCGGTGATCTCCTCCTTTTTTTTCGCGCTTTCCTTTTTCAGCAGTTCCTCGCCGCCCTCGTGCACCGGCACGGCCAGTTTCTTCGGCTCCGGCTCGCTGGTCACCGGTGGGGCGGGTGTCTCTGGCTCCACGATCTGCACGTGTTCCTCGCCGGCCGAGGGGATTTTGATCGGCTTGCTGCAGGAGGGGCACTCAATTTCAGAGCCGGTGAGGCTCTCGTCGGTGGTCAGGTTCTGCCCGCATTGCGGACAATTAAAGTTTAAGTCTGACATGGCGTTTTCAAGGTTGCTGGACGACCGGAGCCTGCACCCGGCGGTCAGGCTTGGCCAGTCAAAAAAAACCGCTTTTTGGAGTTGATTACCCCGCATCGGATGGCACTCTTTCGAAACTGCCTTCTGCAAAGCCTTATGATCAAAGACAATTTTAATTGCCATGTCTTCAGCGAGCCCCGCCGCAGGGGGTTCACGCTGATCGAGTTGCTGGTGGTGATCGCTATCATCGCCATCCTGGCGGCCTTGCTCCTTCCGGCCCTGGCAAAGGCGAAGGCCAAGGGACACCAGATCTTCTGCATGAACAATGAGAAGCAAATGGGCATCGCCCTGCAAATGTACGTCTCCGACAACGCCTATTATCCGGGGCACTGGGATGCCCGGGCCAGAATCGGCAAATCCAAGTACACCGGAAACCTGGTCAACAACGCCATCGCGTGGCCGGGGCGGCTGTACGGTTACGCGGAAAGCACGGAACTGTTTTTCTGCCCGGCAAAAAAAGGCAACGGGGCCGACCGGTTCCGGTGGAAGGATTACAAGGGCAAGGATGCCACGAAGAAGGATCCGGCGTTTCCATTCAACCTTTACCCCGGCGGCGGCGCGTTTTTTACCTACGGCTACAACGACTGGGGAGTGCGTGAGTTCGTGAGGGTCAAAGGCCGCACGCTGGGTCTCGGTGGGGATGTTACGGGTGAGAAAGATTTGATCCCCGAGAGCACGGTGCGCATGCCCTCCGACATGATTTGCATCTCCGATACACAGGCGGACGGGACATGGGACTGTGCGGTCGATCCGTGCGACGGCGGGAATTTTAACAGTCCCGCCCGGGAATGGCCGAGCAAGCGGCACACCCTAGGCTCAAACATTCTGTTGGCCGATGGACATGCCGAGTACCACAAGATGATGGATTTGGTAGCCCGCAAGCCAAATGGTGCATTCAAGCCTGACGCTGAAAATATGCTCCGGCGATGGAACAACGACAACCAGCCGCACCGGGAGTGGTGGTAAGCCGCTAATGAATGACTTGGCCAAAGTGGGACTTTCCATCGCCGCCATCGTCCTTTGTGGCGGCGTCATTGTTAAATCCGTTATCTCATCGGGTACGAGCGCCGACTTTCCCGACGGCGGCACCTGGACCCAATGCGATGCCTGCGAGGAGATGCAGGTGATTGACCCCGAGACACGCGGCCGGTTTTACGACGACAACCCGAGCCAGATGGGCCAGCCGATGGGTTGCCCCAAGTGCAAAAAAGGCCGCTTGCAGGATGGCCTTAAATGCCCATTGAACGGCTGTTTTTACGTTCAAGCCGGACAGATGGCGGATGGTCGGCCGATCTGTCCCAAGTGCAAAAAGCCTTTGCCCTGATGCGCTTGGCCAAGCGCTTGGCCAATTTAATGCAAAAAAGCAACCCCTCATATCGATGAATGATTCAACCCCGATTAAACGATACGCCTTCACGCTAATCGAATTGCTGGTGGTGATCGCCATCATCGCCATTCTGGCGGCATTGTTGCTGCCGGCCTTGGCCAAGGCCAAGGCCAAGGGGCAGGGCGCCTACTGCCTGAACAATACCAAGCAATTGACCTTATGTTGGGTAATGTATGCCGGTGACAACGATGATTATTTAGTGAGTAATTCAATAAGAGGTGGGAACAAGAACTCCTGGATTGACCCTGCGTATAACATGCGAAACAAAGCTCATGCTCAGGATACGAGGCACCTTGAACAAGGAAAGTTGTTTAAGTATAACGATTCCTTAGGAATATACAAATGCCCGTCCCAGCCGAAGTTGGGTCAAGGCAAGAGTGGTTACTATCCGGTTCGTAGTTATTCAATGAGTGGTCACATCGGTGGTGTGTTCGCCGAGATATCCTGGGTGCAAGGGGCACAGTACCCGCCGCGTGTGAAAATGTCCGACATCACGAGCCCACCACCATCACAGTCATTTGTGTTTTTGGGTGAACACGAAAACACAATTGATGATTCCTTTTTTGCAATTCCAGTGTATGCCGCAAACCATTGGCAGAACTCTGCGTCTTATTGGCACAACGGTGGTGGAACGTTTGGGTTTGCTGATGGCCACTCTGAAAATAAAAAGTGGGTGCACAGTAAGACAAAATCTCCCAACCGAGGTTGGAATTTTGCTCCCACTCCCGGCGGTGACCGCGATTTACTTTGGGTTAAAGAGCGAATTCTCATCGATCCCAAGAAGCCGAGTATTCCCCACTAGGGAGCCAACTTCGCCCTCGACACCCGCGCCGCTGCCATCGACCATCGGCCGATGCAGGAGATTCAATCCGTCCGACTCACCCGCGAATGCGAGGTCACACAGATTCCATCCGGCCAACGGATGACCATGGGCGCCGACACACCGGTCGACATCACCCAGTCGCTCGGCGGCGCGTACACCGTGCGCTCGCCGCAGGGGCTGTTCCGTGTCGATGCCTGCGATGCTGACGCGCTTGGCTTTGCGGTGTCGGACGAGGCCAAGCCGAGCGACTCCGGCGAGCCGGCCACCGAGCAGGAGGTCTGGGAATCACTCAAGCAGGTTTACGACCCGGAAATCCCCGTGAACATCGTCGACCTTGGCCTGGTGTACGACCTTGTTATGGAGGAACTGCCGGAGGGCGCCGGCCGGCGGGTGCAGATGAAAATGACCCTCACCGCCCCCGGCTGCGGCATGGGCCCGGCGATCGCCGCCGACGCCCAAAACCGGATGCTCGCCCTGCCGGGCATCGACGATGCCAGCGTCGAGGTCGTCTGGGATCCGCCGTGGCACCAGTCGATGATCAGCGAGGAGGGTAAAAAGACCTTGGGCATCGCCTGAGCCACCGTGCGCGGCGTTCGCAAAAAATCCCCCAGCGCCTGGCCAAGCGCTTGGCTGGCCGCCGCCATGGTTGTCGCTTGGCCAAGCGCCGCCCGCGCCGTCCCGGTCGTCAACGAGATGCAGCCGCGCCACGGCCGTCCCGGCACGCGTGTCGTCTTCACCGGCAGCGGGTTGCAGTCAGTGAGCGCGGTTCGGTTCGGTGCGGCGTTGGCCGACTGGGAGCCGGTCACCGTGATCGACGGACAGGGCCGGCCGCACGTGTTCGAGATCCACGCCACCGTCCCCGCCGCCGCCACCACGGCCAAGCCGATACTGGTCACGCCGCTTGGTGAGATTACCGTGCCGATGCCGTTCGTTGTCGCGCCGCGCGTCACCGGCTTTCATCCCGCGCGCGGGTGGCACGGGACGATCGTGACCATCGAGGGGCAAAACTTCACCGGTGTCACCGCAGTCAAGTTCGGCAACCGCTTGGCCAACTTCACCGTCACGGCGGCGACGCAGATTCGCGCCGTCGTCCCGCTCGGCGTCGCCAACGGCGCGATCACCGTCTCGCACGACGAGTCTGGCACGAGCAGCGAGTCGTTCGTCGTCGCCGGCCCGGGACCGATCATCGACAGCCTCGACGCGTGGGTCGGCGCGCCCGGCGACTCGGTCGTCGTCCGCGGCGTCAATTTCAAGCCGGTCGCCGCCGTCTGGTTTGGCGGCGTGCGGGCCGGCTTCACCGTCGTGGCTGACACCCAACTGAAGGCCACCGTCCCGGCCACCGCCAGCGGGAAAATCACGGTCGCCTCCGCGCTTGGCCAAGCGGTCACCGCGGAGCCGTTCATCATCACCCGCGCGCCGGTGATCGCCAGCGTGTCACCGCCGGTCGCCGCGCCCGGCATGAAGGTGACCCTGCGCGGCGTTAACTTTCGCCAGGTGAGCGCCGTGCACGTCGGCACGGCCAAGGCGGCCGGGCAGAGCACGCCATCGCCGCAGCAACTCGATTTTACCGTGCCCGCCAACGCGACGAGCGGCTTGGTGAAGGTCTCCAACCCGTTCGGCTTTGGCACGAGCGGCGCGGCGCTCAAGGTGACCCGCGCGCCGGTGGTCGAGTCGTTCGACCCGGTGCTGGCCAAGCCGGGCGGCTGGGTGACGCTGCGCGGGGCCAACTTCACCGGCGCGACCCGCGTGCTGCTTGGCGAAATGGCGGTGCGGTTCACCGTTACCGCGCCGACACAGATCCGCGTCGAGTTGCCACTCAACGCCGCCACCGGCACGCTGACGGTGCAAAATGCGTTCGGCTCCGGCACGACCGCCGGCAAGCTGACTCTCATCGGCGACGGCCCAACCCTCACCGGCTTCGAGCCGAATACCGGCGTCGCCGGCACGAAGGTGAAGCTGCACGGCCGCAATCTCGACCGTGCGACGGCGGTGGAGTTCGGCGGCGTGAGGGCGGCAGCATTCAACGCGCCAGCGCCGACACAACTCAGTGTCACCGTGCCACCGGACGCCCGTTCCGGGCCGGTCAAGCTGCTCAGCGCGCTGGGTGATTTCACGAGCGCGGAAACCTTTTACCTGCCGCCGCGCTTGGCCAAGCCGGAGCAACTTGCGGCCAAGCCGGGCGACGTGGTCGAGTTCGGCGGGCGGAATTTTCTCGGGCTTGAGTCGCTGCACATCGGCGGGCGGGCGGTGCCGTTCGAGGTGGTGGGCAACGACAAACTGAAGTTCACCGTGGCCGACGATCTGCTCGGCGGCGGCATCGAGTTGGCCGCGCCGGGTGGGCGCTGGATCAGCACCAACTCGTTCGCCGTGCTGCCGCGCATCGACTCGTTCGAGCCGGTCATCGGCCCGGCGCAAACGATGGTCACCGTCCGGGGTGCCGGGTATCATGAAATCCTGTTCCTGAAGTTCGGGACCGGCGTTGCGGAGTTTGAGCGCAAGTCAACCGGCGAACTGCTGGCACGCGTGCCGCCGAACGCCTCGACCGGCCCGGTGTCGATCATCACGCCCGACGGCGAGGTGGCCAGCGACACGGTCTTCACCGCCACCGCCCCCGGCGATTTGCAGATGACCTCGGCTGCGGTCAAGCCGGACTTCCGGCCGGGGCAACCGGTGCAAATCAACAGCCGCTTGGTTTTCTTCGGGCCAACGGTCGCCACACAGGTGACGGTGACGAACCAACTGCCGGCGAATGTCACGCTGCTCCTGGCCAAGCCGGAGCCAACGCAGGTGCTCGCCGACGGGCGGGCGCTCGTCTACGCGCTTGGCCAAGTGGAGCCGGGCACCACCACCGAGTTTCAACTCACGCTGCAGCCGTTGGCCAAGGGGCAGTTCATCAACATCATCCGCGCCACGGCGCACGAGGGCGACGTCGTGCCGAGCAACAACGGCGCACTCGCCCGCTTCGTCGTGTACGAGCCGGACGACATCCGGCTGGACATCACGGTCGATCCGTTCGGGCACACCTTCACGCTGGATTGGGCGGAACTCGGCCTGCCGGTGACGGTGGAAACCAGTTCATCCCTGCCCGGCAACGCGTGGCGCGACCTGCCGTTTGAGCCGTGGACCGTCGGCGGGAGGACGTTCGTGACGTTGAAAAAATTCGGCTATCAGGCTTTCTTCCGCCTGCGGATGGATTTGGACGAAAATTAACGGTTTCCAATACAATTCAAGTCGTTGCCTTGACCCATATGGCGAAAAAACCTTAGGTTGCCGATGCGGGGGAAACCAAGCCAACAACTGTTTGTGAGTGGTCGAGGTGATGCTGCTGGAGGTTTGGTGATGGCGGTCTTGGGTTGTCAAGATCGTGTTATTATTGCGATAAAAAAACGTTGCCAAAACGTGCTCCGCGATCGCGGGGTGGTCTGTAAACAACGCAGGCATGTCTGTCATGGATCAATGATCGCCAGGATTTGATTCCAAAATGAGCACGAATAGCGATTCAGCCAACATTGTGAATGTAATTTGCATGAAGTGGGGGGATAAGTTCGGCCCCGAGTATGTCAACCGCCTATACGGAATGGTTGCCAGGAACCTGACACTTGATTTCCGGTTTATCTGTTTTACAGAGGTTCCCGGGGGGATTCGCCCTGAAGTGGAAATCCAACCGCTGCCTGAACTTGACATCCCAGCAGGTTTGCCTGAGCGGGGCTGGATGAAGTTGACGTTGTATGCGGAGAACCTTGGAAACCTTTCCGGCCCAACACTTTTCCTCGATTTGGATGTCGTCATCGTTGGGAGCATCGATTGCTTGTTCGAATATGAAGCTGAATTTGCGATCATTCATGACAAGCATCGACCAGCCAGGATGATCGGCAACTCTTCAGTTTTCAGGTTTGAGATCGGGAGATACCCGCACATTCTCAAGAATTTCACGGATAATTTCGTCGAGATCAGGAAACAATTCAGGCACGAACAGGCTTACCTGTCTTCCGAAATTCGAAAATTGGGTGTGCTGAAATTCTGGCCGGATGAATGGTGTCCGAGTTTTAAATACCACTGTGTTCCTTCCTGGCCCAAGTCTTGGTTCCAAACTCCCCGGATCCCTGCTGATTCGAGAGTGATCGTATTTCATGGCAACCCCAATCCACCGGATGCCCTGATCGGGAAAAGCGGAAAATGGTGGCGCCGCATTCGCCCATCTCCTTGGCTTGAAAAATATTGGACAGAGTAGCGTCATGGCGAAGCACCCTTTCTTGAAGTTTTGTGTAAAAGAGTACCGGAAGCGTGTATCAAGAAACTTATTTGATACGGCAAAAGGTGTGGTGGTAAGGGGTGACTTCTCCGGAATGAGACTAAATAGAAAAGTCCATTGGGGAAAGGGAGATGTTGCGGCAAAAATTTACGGATTATATGAGCCTGAAATTTTACAGGTGATTGGTGCCTGTTCTCTGGACTATTTGGTTAACCTTGGTGCGGGAGATGGTTATTACCCGGTTGGCATGTTGATACACAAGAAAGTTGAACATGCTTTTTGTTTCGAAGAAAACCCAAAAGGAAGACAGTTGATCCTGGAAAATTCCATCGAAAACAAAGTCCAGGATGGTGTCACTTTGTTTGGGCGGGCCGATGCAGGATTCCACCGATCCCTGCCTGCAGAAGTGTTGGATGGCAGGACGTTGGTTTTATGCGATATCGAAGGCGGAGAGTTCGACGTGTTCACGCCGGAGGTGGTCTCTGCCTTCAAGAATTCAACTTTTATTATAGAGTTGCATGATTGGAAATTCGAAAACAGACATGAAAAAAGGGAGGCGTTGTTGCGGCAATTTGATGGATTCAACGTCCGCGTGTTGAAATCCAAGCCAAAGCAATGGGCTGGAATTAGTGAAATTGAAGAGCTATCCGAAAACGATCGTGCCCTAGTCTGCTCGGAAGGCCGAAAGTTCCTCGGCGAATGGATCATATGTAATTCGAAATGAGCCCCATGCGTTTCATTACGCCAACTCATCAACCTGCAAGGGGAAAGCTCTTCAGTTTAAACTTCGATATTCGTGATGCTTGAAATAGATAACGATGTTACCAGCCCCTTTGGCACCTACGATCTCAGTCCGCTTCAAAGAGTGGTCCTTTCAGTGGCCCGGCTCCCCTGCTTGTGCAGAGGATGGGCGCGTCCAGCTTGGACGAGGATTCTCGACCGATTACGCCCTGGCGCGATAGACTACGTAGATGATGAAGGCGCCTTTCGCCTGTATCCGACGACAAACCTGACCGAGAACGGTATTCTTCTTCGCAACGATTATAACCTCGCCGAGATCAATTTTTTGAAGGCCGACTTGGGTTCCAACTCGGTGTTTCTGGATATTGGGGCAAATATCGGCCTGTATTCAATCCGCATAGCCAGGGGAATCTCTAATACCGCCGGTAAAGTAATCGCAATTGAGCCCAATCCGCCTGCTCTTGAACGGCTGAGATTCAACGTGAAGGCGAATGACCTGGATAATATCTCGATACACGCAGTGGCCATAGGTGATTACCGCGGGGCTGCCAATCTGGTGGTGGCCGAAGAAGATTTAGCAATCGTAAACGCAGTGCGAAATGACGAATCTGGCAAAATCCCCGTGGTGCCGCTGGAGGATATTTTAGATGAAGAGGGGGTTGCTCAAATCGATGCGCTGAAAATTGATATCGAGGGATATGAATATCGAGCGTTGCAGCCTTTTTTCACTCGCTGCTCGAAAGAATTGTGGCCCAAAAAGATTTCGATCGAGCACTTAACGACCGAGCAATCTGGAGACAAGTCGGATATCGAGACTTTACTCGTTGAAATCGGATACCGTTTCAGGGGCAAGACTCGATCTAATGCTTTTTACAGTCTCAGCGACTAACAAACTTCATTGCCCCTCTCTGCATCGGATGGTGACAGTTAATGCCAAGAACCAAATCTCTCATGAAATGTGGTTCGAACTGCGGGTTCAACCCACAACGATGCTGGGTGGAGGAACTAAATGGCAACGGAACTGTGCTGAATCGGCCGCTTGGCCAAGCGAGTGAGGTCCGGTTCGCGAAGGCTCAAATGGCCCCGAAAAACAGGCGAAAAAGTTCAAAAATGGGGTTGCAATGGGGGTGGGGAGCGCATACGGTGCGCCCCCCCAATTTCGGGGCAGTCTTGGTTTTGCGGGCTAATTCACACCAAACCTCCGCGGAATCATCTGTATTACGGACATGGTAAAAATTCGTTTAAGGCGTTTCGGGAAAAAGAACACACCGATTTATCGCGTTGTGGTGGCGGATAAGCGCTCGCCGCGCGACGGCCGGGTCATCGAGGAGATCGGTACGTACGACCCGCTCCTCAAGAAGGATAATTTCACCCTGAAACTCGACCGGGTCGATTACTGGCTCGGCGTCGGTGCCCAGCCGTCGGACACGGTGGCATCTTTCATCAAGAAAGCTCGCAAGGGGCGGGTGGCAGAGGCTGATGAAGGATCGGTGGGCGAAGCCGCCGAAGCACCGGCAGCACCGGCACCCGTTCCGGAACCGGAAGTCGCCGCGGTCGAGGAACCGGCCGCCGAGGAATCCCCCGAGCCGGAAGTGGAGGCGACTGCCGAGGCACCCGCCCCCGGGGAAACCCCCGAGCCGGAAGCGCCCGCCGCCGACGAGGCCGAGGCACCCAAGGCGGAAGATTAAACAGGATGCAGGCTTTTTTGGAACAGGTCGTCAAGGGACTGGTCGATCATCCCGATGAGGTGAACATCACCGAGGTCGAGCAGGAACGCACGACCGTTTACGAGTTGCGCCTTCACCCGACCGATGTCGGGCGGGTCATCGGCAAGTCGGGCCGGACGGTGAATGCCATCCGCTCCCTGATGCAGGCCGGCAGTGCCAAGGCCGGCAAGTTCACCCGGTTGGAGATTATTGACGAGAAGGACGACGCGGACGAGTGACGCGGCGTCGCCCGGCCCCGATGGCCGGGGACGGTTTTTTGGGCAGCCATGAAAATTGATGTGCTGACCTTGTTCCCGGGGATGTTCCCGGGGCCGCTGGATGAGAGCATCATCAAGCGGGCGTGCGAATCGGGCCGGCTTCGGCTGGGTGTCCACGACCTGCGTGATTACACGCACGACCGCCACCGGACGGTGGACGACCGGCCGTTTGGCGGCGGGCCGGGGATGCTGATGAAGCCGGAGCCGCTGTTCGAGGCGGTGGAGGCGTTGCGCGGCGAATCAACGCGCGCGATCCTCACCAGCCCGGCGGGGCGGCCGTTCCGGCAGGAGATCGCCCGGGAATTGGCCGGCGAGGCGCATTTGCTGCTGGTTTGCGGCAGCTACGAAGGATTTGACGAGCGGGTGAGTGAGTGTGTCGCCGACGACGAGATCTCGATCGGCGACTACGTGCTGACCAATGGCGCGCTGCCGGCGATGGTGATCATCGACGCCGTCGCGCGGCTGCTGCCCGGCGTGCTGGGCGATGACGAGAGTTCGCTGAACGAGTCGTTCAGCGACCGGTTGCTGGAGTATCCGCAATACACGCGGCCGGCGGAGTTTCG
>JACKQG010008115.1_pt1 | contig 10339 bp, 6 predicted proteins | sample 8237621 | NCBI WGS metagenome assembly JACKQG01 (sample SAMN15677084, study PRJNA649215) | marine metagenome | biome: marine; feature: Black Sea; material: saline water; isolation source: suspended particulate matter (SPM) from the Black Sea western gyre | collected 2013-06-09/2013-06-10 | depth...
AGTTTCAGCGATTTATCTGAAGAATGCATCAAACTGCTGCCTCCTGTCTTCTTCCCCGAAAGACTGGAATCGGTAGAAGATTTAACCTCGCCCTTCAATGGCTCTACGCCCGAACTGCAGGAATTCTTCCGCTCCGGCGTCAGTATGGTCAATTATAACGGCCACGGCGCGGGGCAGATATGGGCTGATAATGCCCTGTTCACCCTGGCGGATGTCGCTAATATGAATAATCAGGGGTTCTATCCTTTCATCGCCAATTTCACATGTTTTATATGCTCATACGATGACATCAAACCCCGCACTACTTTAGGTGAGGAATTCATATTCGCCCCCAATGAAGGCGCAATCGGAGTGTACGGTTCCACCGGGACAGGATGGTTCGAGGAAGGGCATGCACTGCAGAAAGCGATGGTAGGTTTACTGCAATCCGATGAAAGGATGACTCAAGGCGATTTGGTATGGCTGTCAAAAGTGATGTATCTTGCGGTCAAGGGGCAGTTCAGCGCATATTTCTATTTTGACGCCAATTCGCATGCTACACTATACACAATGGCACTCCTCGGCGATCCCGGCTTAGAAATTAAAACGCCCCTTTACCGGAATGAAATCCAGATGAATCCTATAATTTCCCGCGGAGATACTATCATATTAGAATCGCAGGCGCCCTTCCCCAGCGGTTATGCGGTGGGGAGGATATTCAACAAAGATCAGGAGCCCATATTCCGGCAAAATCTCGTCTGGCAAACCCAGCCCGCTCTGTTCACTAATAATAATGTCTCTATCAGTATCGATACCACTATGGTAGGTTTCCCTCACCGCGGAACTTTCAGGGTGAGCTATTGGAATCCGCAGAACAGCGAAGATGGACATCTATTCGCCGATTTCTATACCATCGAAGATTTTATGATTACGACAGTATTCGATTCCGCCAAAATTGTTCCGGATACAGTCACTACCGCGGATTCGATATATTTTTACACTAAAATAGTCGACGGACAGGGCATCGTATGGGCTAAAGCGGTGTATTATATCGAGGACCCCTCGACACAACCTTATCTCCCGCCTGATTCTGTCGACTTAAATAGAATCGATACTGAAGATATCATTTGGCGTTCCGATACTCTGCCGCCTTTCACCGAGCTTCTTGGTTATTTCATCCGTTATTATTTCATAGCGGAAGACAGCTTAGGTAATATTGTATCCTCGCAGACGCCTCAAAGCCCATATAAAACCGAAAAAATTTACGATCATAGACCCGATCTTGAAACTTATCCCGGTATTGTCACTTTCGGCGGGGAGGAACAGCTGGAACTCACCGCTAAGATTTTAGGAAAGAACGATAACCGCGTAGATTCCGCGCTGGTGCAGTTTTGGGCCGGTTCGTCCAAACTCAAATACGACATTATCGGTAATGTGTGGATCTATGATATTTCCGATTCGATTCCCAAATACGCCACGGTGATTCCTCCCTTTAAAGAGGGTGAATACGCTGTCCACATAGTCATCGATCCGGATAATTTGATAGACGACTCCGATACCGGTAATAATACCGCCGATTTGAATATAACCGTTGACCGGGTGCATGTGAGTCCCGCCCTCGGAAGTAATTTTGAGGATGAACAACTGAATTTCCATTTCCATGATTATATTCTTACAGTCCAGCCTGGAGCTGTGTCGGATTCCACCCTCATGGCCGCCGCTATCGACAGCAATTTAGCGGCAGTGAATCAAGCGTCATTAGGCTTCTATGATGAAGGAACGGGGATCAATATTTGGATGACCAAACATCCCGATACCCTGCTGACCGCCGATGGTTTAATCATAAAACGCCTGATAGCAAGTCCTCAGCCGGGAATGGTTGATTCTTCAGGGGCTATCCATCGATGGCATCCGGTCAGTCAGGCTTGGGTGAAACTGCCGGCGTCTTATGAACCTGTATCTTCAAGCGAGTACTATGTCGTTTCCTCGACAGCGGTTCTCGGAAAATTCGCTTTATTGAGCAATTTCGACAATATCGGTCCATTTGCCGAGATTACTATTGACGGCCAGCTATATTCCTCCGGAGGTTATGTGCCGTCCAGACCGCGTATCGCCGCGCTGTTTCAGGATGTCGGAGGCGTCAATCCTAATTCATTATGGGCGGCGCTGGACGATGACACTCTTGAGATGGAAAATTTATCAACTCCGGTTATATTAGATAACTCAAGATCAGTTTCAACAACTATCCACCAAGAACTCGCGCACGGAGAACATACTATAACCTTCGGAGCGAGCGATATGAGCGGTAACTGCTCATCTATATCTATTCAAGTTGAAGTGGCTGATGGTTTCGATTTCCAGTTCATCGGCAATTATCCCAATCCTTTTAAAAATCATACTTATATCGTCTGCAATTTGACTGACCAGCCCGACGGCGATTTGACCGTGAAAATTTACACTGTCGCCGGGCGGCTGGTGAGGACTTTAATCGAACCCGCCAGGGTGAATTATAACGAAATATATTGGGATGGCAAAGATTGTGATGGCAGTGTGCTGGCTAACGGAGTATATTTCTATCGTGTCACCGCTAATAAAGGCGGTAAAAAATTAGAGAAACTGAAAAAGATGGCGAAAGTGAGATGATAAATTCTTACTTCATATATGTGACATTTGACTTTAAACTTTAGGCTTTAGGATCCAGGAAGACTCAGGACGCAGGACTTAAGGCTCAAGTAAAGGCAGTCCGGTTTCTCCGAAACCGGGGAATACTGGCAGTAGGGGCGAAGCATTCTGACTCTATGATGAAATAAAGTTATACCGCAGCAAGAATGCTTCGCCCCTACAAGAATATATTGGAATACTGGCAGGTCACACCCGCTTGAGGCGTGCAAGACCTGCCAGAACAAAGAACTGAACCCTAAACCCCAGCCCCTAAACCCTATTTTCAGGATATAGTTAGGAGTTTGAGAGAGATAAACAGACTATTAAAATACATACTATCAGTCTCGATATTGGCAATTTTGGCGCTTGACGCCTGGGCGGCGAAGTACGCAGGTGAGTTTCTGGAGATAGGATTAGGCGGCCGCGCCTGCAGTATGGGCGGCGCATTCTGCGCCCTCGCCGATGACGGCTCCGGATTCTACTGGAATCCCGCGGGATATTCGCGGAATGATAAGATCCAATTCTCCGGTATGTTCGCCCCCCTCTACGGCGGGCTGGGTTCTAATCTGGCGAATTATCATCATATCGGATTCAGCATGCCTTTCACCGGAGCGGTGGTCGGAGTGAACTGGATAAGGCTGTCGGTGCCGGATATACCGCTGTTTCCCAACCTGGACGGACTCAGTTATAATCCCCGCCGCGATTCCATTCAGGCGATGGGCGGTTATCCCGCCGGTTACTTCTCTGATAGCGAGGATGCTTTCTTCTTCACTTTCGCTAAAATGAACCGGTTCAATCTCGATTTGGGCTGGAGTTATTTCGAGGTTCCCATAGAAGTCCCCATCGGGATGAATTTTAAAATGATACGGCAGTCCCTGCATAACAGCGAAGCTTTCGGATTAGGGCTGGACGCCGGTATGCAAATCCGTTTTGACTTGGATCATTTAGCCGGAAGCGCTGGTTTAGGTGATGTCTGTTTCGCGCTCAATTACCAGGATTTCACCAAAACAGGAATAGACTGGGGAGGAAAAAATTCCGACGCTATCCCTGCGAACATTAAAACCGGTATAGCTTATCTGCATCATATAGAAAAATACAACTGCGGCCTGAATTTCAGCTATGACACGGACCGGCGCTGGGGAAATGAATCGAGATGGGGCGCCGAATTCGTGTATCATAATTTAATGTCTTTCAGGATGGGACAGGAATGGCGGGGATGGACTTTCGGAGCCGGAGGACGATATAGACAGTTCGCTTTAGATTACGGTTTCATCAACACCGATCTGGGTGTGGTCAACCGTTTGTCTTTCCAATACTATATCAAATGAAGGAAGGAAACGGATTATGTGGAAAACAATATTTATCTTTTTAACGGCATCGGCGATGCTGTATTATGGCTGCGGCGTAGACACCACCGGCGAAGACACTGACCCTCCCGCCGCGCCGATTCTAATTGAAAAAAGCAGTGAAATAATTGTGGTCGAAACCGGCATCGACGCTATCCCGGAATGGGATTGGATCAGAATAGAATGGCGCCGCGGTTCGGAAGAAGACTTAGCGGGTTATGAAATATGGCGGCTGTGGGAAGATGACACCACTGAAAACGGAGAGATGAACGGATTCACCCAAAGGGATATAGTCAGCCTGGAAGAACTTCTGCCCGGCGAATCTCAGTATTTTTATGATCAGGACCCGCAGGTCGCGCCAAGCACATTAACCGGTTTCGGCAGGGGTTATTTATACTATTTGAGAGCTTATGATACCGAATATAATTTATCCGAAACCTCCGACACCGCTTATTATAAACTCCTGCCCAAACCTATAAATGTATATTTCGACACTACCGGAACCGATACAATCAATTGCTCCTATCCTTTCAATCCCGGAGTGAGTTTCAATTACTTCATCAGAGTACTCCGGCATCCAGATAATACGGTCATGTGGCTGAAATCCGAATATAATCTGGCCGACCCCTTCAAAGCCGCTTATAATAATAACGGACAAGCTCAGCCGCTGACAACGGGAACTTATAAATTAAGGATTGATGTGATCCCGATATATTTGGACAGTCCGGATATTTTCCCTGATGTGATCCGATATTCCGGCGGGGAATCCAAATGGTATATTTTTGAAATCGAATAATAAGGAGCTATTATATTGCGCAAAATATGTTTCGTTATAATATCAACAGCTTTAACTTTTATCTTTGCTGCATCTGCGTTAGCGGGTGAACCTTCATCATATAAAGCTTCGACATCGAACATGACCCGCGCCGCGCAGTACTATGTGGGCGAAGAGAACGAATTGATGATGAAAGTGAATATCTGGGGTAGAGTTGAGAAACCCGGTCAGTATTTCGTGCCTACAACTACGGATTTAATCACTTTGATATCATTAGCCGGAGGTCCCGCCGATAAATCCCGTTTGGATAATGTTAAAGTGGTGCGCACCGGCGAAGGCGGTTCCGAGGTGATAGAAGTTAATATCAAAAAATTCCTAAAGACGGGAGATATCAGGCTGATACCACAACTGAAACCCGAAGACACCATCCTCGTATCAGGCTCCGCCTGGTACCTCGCCAGCCAAATAATCGGCATGGTAGCGCAATTATCTATTGTCGCCAATGTGTATTATTGGTTCTTCGTTAGAGGTCTGTAATAGAAACTCCGACTGGTTTACAAATAAGGAATGCGATAGACTTTAAGGTTTAATCTGAAAATAGATGCGAGTTGCAAGTTACAAGTAGCAAGTGGCAAGTAAAAAACACCGTCATTCCGGCTTGTCCGGAATCGGTTGATAAAACTGTGTTGTCAGGCGTCCCCGCCTGACAGAAACCCGATTTTCATGCTTGGTGGTGCGCCGAAGGCGCATGAGGGTTTATCTTGAAAATAGGGTAAAGGGTCAGGGGTAAAGGGTAAAGAAAAAACAAAAACACTGTCATTCCCGCGCAGGCGGGAATCCAGTAGGGACAGAACATTGTTCTGTCCCTATGACATTTTCCATTCTTACAGTTCTTGTCCGCCGTACCGCGGTTTGACTTTGATAAATAAACATCAATTTATATAAGGCAAACTTAGTAACACACAGGAGTGATAATGTTTTCCGGGCTTTATACCGCTGTGGTGACCCCCTTCAAAGATGGTAAACTTGACGAAGCCTCCCTCCGCCGCATATTGAAACATGTTCTTGACAGTGGGTCGGATGGAATCGTTCCCTCGGGCACCACCGGTGAAAATCCCACATTGAGTGAACGGGAAAAAGATATTTTAATCTCAGTTACGAAAGAGATGTGTGAAGAGGAGGGGGCGCATGTGATAGCAGGCGCCGGCACCAATTCCACTTATAAGACCATCAAGATGATTAACGAAGCCGAAAAATTCGGAATCGACGGCGTCCTAGTCATCACACCGTACTACAATAAACCCACCCAGGACGGCTTGTTACTGCATTTCAAAGAAATCGCCGCCGAAACTAACCTTCCCATCATGATGTACAATGTGCCTTCCCGCACAGGAGTGAATATGACCGCAGATACGGTCATTGAACTCTCCGAAGAGAAGAACATCGTCTCTCTTAAAGAAGCCGGCGGCGATTTGATCCAGTTTTCCTCTATTGTCGATGGGACTAAGCCAGGTTTCACAGTATTATCCGGCGAAGACGCTCTAACTCTGCCGTCTTTAGCCGTCGGTGGTGAAGGAGTAGTCAGCGTGGCTTCCAATGTTGCGCCGGGATTCATGAGTGATATGCTCGATGCCTGGGATGATGGCAATATAGAAGAAGCCTTGACGATTCATCGGAAACTCCTGCCGTTATTTAAAGCCCTGTTCAGAGAAACCTCCCCCTCACCGGTGAAAGCGGCTATGGAGATGATGGGATTGTGCTCCGCTGAAGTCCGCCTGCCTTTAGCTCCGGTTAGAGAAGAGACTAAAAAGGCTCTGGAAAAAGCGCTGAGGGATTTGGAATTGCTGTAAATATTTCTTAAAATTTTGATTATTAAAATGAATCCTCATGCCGTTAAACCGGCGCAATGAAGCGTGAAAATACTCTTAAGGGCGACCGCAAGGGTCGCCCCTACAACCTGATATTTGTGTAGTGTCGACTGCGGAGAGTCGACACCACAATAATATGTCGGGATTGTCTCAATCCCGATATATCAATAATAATCCCCTAGGGGGATTTTATTGTATTTTATGGATTTATAAATATGAAAGCTAAAAACTATATCGATAATCCCATCAAAGTCACCCTCTTCGGCGCAGGAGGGCGTATGGGAGGAGAAACAGCGGAATTATTGTCATCTTCCCCCGAATTCCGGCTGGTCAACCTGATTGAACGGAAGAGCCATCCGCTGATTGGAAGTGAATTATATGGATGTATCGTCAGCGATAATCCTGATAGTCTTCCTATGAAAGGGACGATATTCTGCGATTTCACTTTAGCGGAAGCGGCGGTTAAGAATGCGGAAACCGCTCTTATACATAACTGCCCAATCTTAATCGGCGCCACCGGATTCAATGAAGAGCAGTTTAACCGTATCGAGCGAATAAGTGAAAGCATTCCCGTGATGCTTGCTTCCAACTTGTCCCGCGGTATTTCTGTGATGAAGAAGCTGGCGGCGCGGACTGCTTATCTTTTAGGAGAAGATTTCGGGGCGGAAATTGTGGAAATGCATCACAAATGGAAGAAAGACGCCCCCTCCGGGACCGCTAAAGAGTTGTTGAAATTATTGAAAGATCACGGAATTAAAGGCGAAGTTCCTACTCATTACATCCGTTTAGGGGACATTGTGGGTGAACACCGGATAATATTCGCCTGTGAAGGTGAAACAATTGAGATAATTCACCGCGCTCACAGCCGCAAAGCCTTCGCTCAAGGTGTCCCGCTGGCGCTTAAATTTTTAGCTGAAGCGGAACCGGGATTGCATTCTTTCCAAAAGGCGGTGGAGAAATAATGGCGCTTATAGTTCAGAAATACGGCGGAGCGGTGCTGTCCAATATCGAAAAAATCCGCCGCATCGCCGGTTATATCGCCAAACTTCACAGCGAAGGAAATCAATTAGTGGTGGTCGTCTCCGCTATGGGATATACCACCGACGATTTGGTGAGGCTCGCTAATTCGGTTTCCCCTAATCCCAGCAAGCGGGAGATGGACATGCTGTTATCGGTGGGTGAACGAATTACCATGTCCCTTTTAGTGATGGCGATCGAAGCGACCGGATTAGCCAAAGCTATTTCCTTCACCGGTTCTCAGGTGGGGATAATCACCGATAATCAGCATACTGATGCAAAAATATTGCAGATTCGCGGCGAGCGTCTGAAACAAGCTCTGGAACAGGGCTATGTTGTGGTAGTGGCGGGATTTCAGGGTGTTTCTATCGACCGGGAGATTACTACTTTAGGGCGCGGCGGCTCCGATACCACCGCTGTCGCGCTGGGAGCGGCTTTAGGAGCGGACCGCTGTGATTTGATAAAAGAAGTCCCCGGTATATTCAGCGGCGATCCCACCATTATTCCCGAAGCTAAGCCTATCCCCGCAATCGACTTCGATCACATACGGGAATTGAGTCTAGGAGGGGCAAGAATCGCTAAAGCCGATTGCATCGAACTGGCGAAAAGGCATAATATCGAAATCAGAATCGGAACGGTTGAACAGAACAGTATTGTATGTCAATCGCCTGAATCCGCATATTTCAGCCTTGCTCTTAAAGAAAATTTGACTTTAGCGAAATTTCCCGGAGATCTGCCGGTTGACCGCTTCGTTAGAGGATTGGAATATCTCATTATCGGCAATCAAGCGGTAGTTTTCGGCGACTCATTGAAGATGAATGAATTTCTCGCTGTTTTCACCCTTCAAGCTAAGCATATAATTCAGCGCCCGGTACATTCCATCACCGCCGTAGGGATTTCAGTTGAATCGATTCCCGCTTATGTTAAGGATATGACGGATTTTAAGATTGAATTCCTTCATCTCAGCTCCGACAGACTAAAAATTCTGTTTTCCGGCGAAAATCCCCGCGCCCTCGCGCAGCGGATTCATGAATTTATTATGAAAAAACCGCCAGTTGACAGTAAGCGGTAAACAGTGAACAGTAAATGTAGGGGCAGCCCTTGCGGCTGCCCTGGAGATTATTTTCATTCTTCGTTGTGCGCCGAAGGCGTATGAGAGTTTTTTATAAAAAAAAACAAATAAGATTGTAAAAAGTGATTTTCATCAACGATTTATTCCCGGTAATTCCGTTTCTTATGTATAGGGGGTTACTCTGGATCAGAGTAATCATCTTAAATTTAAATCACTTTGTATTGCCGGGAATAATCACAATGGTAATCACCTTTGGAACCAGCCCATCGGAAAGCGCCGCCTCTGAGGCAGCATCAGAGGAATATTATAGCGAGATAAACATCACAGGCATCCCTCAAATCCGGGTGGGCATATTAGAGGGTTATGAGCGGGTCGATTTTCGGCTTCTGGGAAACTTCAGAGTGGAAGACCTCGACGGAAATGTGATTTTTTCCAACCTTAACAGCGGTCTCAAGTGGAGAACTGTAGTAGAGGAGGCTGAACCCGCCGATATATCTCATCGCGTGCTGATTAAAAGTTTCTCTGCGCGGCAGGATGCGGAACAATTCGCCGAACAACTTAGATCAAATAGTTATCCCGCCAAAGTCATGGAGATGGGAAAAATTGTGAAGATTGACGGGAGATTGGTGAATGACACCCGTAGATACCGCGTTGTTCTGGGGGATTTTAAAAGAGATTCGGAGTGCACCGCGTATATGGAAGAATTCGACGGGGATTATTTCCCGCAAATTATACGAATCGCTCACGGCTTGTCAAGCGGTGTTATCGAATTTTATGACGCCGAATATGACTACTCCGCAAAAGTGGATAACGGTTTCAGGATTATCCCGGAGGATGAAGAAAGCTGTGTGAAGATATACGGCGTACGGATCGGCACCGGTTTCCATTGGGAAGAGACCGAAAATAGGATATATTCGGGAATAATAGAGTTCCGGCTGGATTTGGAAGGGCAGTTGATGGTGGTGAACGAGGTGGGAATTGACGAATACCTGATGGGTGTAGTGCCGGCGGAGATGCCCAGCAGTTTCCCTTTAGAAGCCTTGAAGGCGCAGGCGGTAGCAGCCCGCAGTGAAGTATTATCCAAATTAGGAACTAGACATCTGAACGATCCCTTCGATTTCTGCGCCACTGTGCACTGCCAGGTATATTCCGGATTGACCAACCGCAGTTCCGCCGGGGATCAAGCGGTGCGGGAGACTCAGGGCGAAGCTATAAGTCTAAACGGCAGGATCTGCGAAGCGGCTTATTCTTCCGTCTGCGGCGGACATACTGAAAATAAGGAAAATGTTTGGAACACTCCGGGCGAATCATATTTAGTCGGTTTATTTGATTCTTTCAATACTTATAATGATTCTATTAATCTTACTCAAGAAATCGATATTCATAAATGGATTGACGCCCGCCCCAAAGTCTATTGCAATATCGATTCTTTCGATACTTCACCCGCGCTCAACGGATCAAAAAAATATTTCCGCTGGGAAGAAACTTACATCCGGCAGGAACTGGAAGAGATAATAAGAGAAAAGACCGGCGCTGACATCGGGACTCTTTTCGGTATCGAACCCATCAAGCGGGGAAATTCCGGCAGATTGATTGAAATTGAACTGTTAGGCAGTATTAA
>JACKQG010008116.1_pt1 | contig 10339 bp, 9 predicted proteins | sample 8237621 | NCBI WGS metagenome assembly JACKQG01 (sample SAMN15677084, study PRJNA649215) | marine metagenome | biome: marine; feature: Black Sea; material: saline water; isolation source: suspended particulate matter (SPM) from the Black Sea western gyre | collected 2013-06-09/2013-06-10 | depth...
TTCCTAATGTGATTTCCGGAGTCGTCAACGGACCCGGAGGCAATATACTTAGCTGAGTGGCTGTTCTCTCTCTTCTTCCTCCAGCGAAAGTGGCCCGACGGTGCGCACCACGCCACGTTGCCACTGGGCGTATGCCACCACAACCAACATCAGCACCAGCGCGACAACCAGCACAACTTCCATATTCGTTTCCTCTCCACCTCCTCGTCATCTCGCGCATCAACCGCGCGTATATAGAGACACCGTGCATAAGTATAGCCTATGGGCGTGCAGGCTGCATCGGTTAGGTTGCCTATTTCACTGGACTGCGTGTCCGCCATTGCGCGTAGAATTGTCATAGTGTTGGGGGGCAGTTTTTCCGTGCCCGGCAGCCATCTTCTTGTCTGGACTTTGTCCATTTTACCAATGCCACGATATCTCGTGGCAACATTTGCATCTGGGGATGCAGACTCCTCGAATGGACAGAGTCGAGCTTATGGGAAGGGCCAAGACCGGGCCGGTTGTGGAGACGTGGGTGGTCCCCGACCGCCTGGCTGGCCAGAAGCCAACGGTTGTCGCCCGGATAGGATGCAGTGGGGTCGTGGTCACGCGACCCCCGGGAAGTCTGGCCCGGCTCATAGCCGGCCAGTTTACGAGGGTTGTTCCTGGGAGGAGTCCTCAGTGGTAGGGGACGCCAATGATTGCGATGGGTGCAGGTAGCGGGGCAGTACCGCCTGAACCTCGGTGCCCTCTCCAGGCTGGGATGTGATGGTCGCCTGTCCTCCAAAGAGCTGGGCGCGTTCCTTCAGCCCCATAAGGCCAAAGTTGCCCTGGTTAGCCAGTTCGGCCATCTCCTGGGGCACTTCGAAGCCAATACCGTTGTCCTGCACAGTCACGATAACCAGCTGGGGGAGGAATTGCGCCTGCAGCCGCACGTGCGATGCGCGCGCGTGTTTGTGGATGTTGGTCAAGGCTTCCTGCACGATGCGATAGACGGCTATCTCCATGTCGGGCAGCAACCCCTCCGCTGTACCTTCAATACTGAGCGACACTTCCGTATTGTCTTGCTGGGACAGGGTGTTGACCTGGTGCTGCAATGCGGCCACCAGCCCCAGATCCTCCAACGTGGTGGGGCGCAGGTCCCGGCTGAATTGCCGCACGCTGTTTATCGTCCGGGTAATCATCTTGCGCAGATCACGCAACTGCTCGGTCGCTTCCTGTGGTGTTTTGTCTATCATATCACGGGCCAGCTCCACTCGTTGGCCGATGGCGATGAGAGACTGGGTAGTGTCGTCATGCAGGTCGCGGGCGATGCGGCGGCGTTCTTCCTCCTGGGTGTTGGTGATGGCAGCCACGTACTGGCGCAGGCCGGCCTGGTAGCGCGAGATCTGTTTCACCATTTCGTTGAAGGCGTTGCCCATGTCGCGCAGCTCGGCAATCGGGTAGGGGGGCGCTTGGACCGCATAGTCTCCCGCCGCCACCTGCCGGGAGTAGGCTGCCATCTGCCTGATGGGCGAAGTCACTCGCTGAACCGCCAGCAAGACAATGACGACCAGCAAGGCCACGGCGGCCAGGAGTCCGATAATGATCGGCCGCAAGGTGTTGACGGCCGGTGCCACCACCTCGGCCCACGGTTCCTGAACCACCAGGGCCCATCCGGTGACCTCAACGACGTCGTAGCCAACCACCTGGCGCTGAGCTCCTGGCCATTCGGTGATGACCGCGCCCTCGCGTTCCCCCTGCATCACGCTGGAGACAGAAACCCGCTGGCTGAAGTCAGCGCCGATCAACGAGTAGTCGGGATGGTAGATTACGCGCCCATTGCGGTCAATCAGGTAGGCTTCACCCAATTCGCTGATGTGCAGCTTGCGAATCTCTTCGCCGATGCGCTGAAACTGCAGGTAGAAGCGGCCCGCTAGAACCCCTTGAGAGCTGCCATCTCGGGAGATAATGGGCACAGCCACCACAATGATGTCCTCACCAGATCCGGGTTCTTGAACGATGTCCGAGAAGGTGTAGGTGCGAATCTGTCGGGTCTGCTGGAAATAGGGACGATCGGAAAAATCCTGGCCCAGCAGGTCGGGGCGGTACGGCTCGGTGACCGTCACTATGCCCTCTGAGTTGAGCACGATCACCCCGCCGTCAAAATCCATCAGCAGGTCGCGCGCCTGGGTCAGTGCGTTCTTCTGCAGCGTCGGGTCACCACTGCTGACGATATCCAGGTTGGAGAGGGTGGTCAGGATGAGCACGAAGTGGGCCATGTTCTCGGACAGTCGGTCCGCTGACACCCGCGCCAGCTCCTGGTCTCGGCTGAGGGCCAGTTGCTCAGCAACCTGTTGGTAAACGAAAAACACAGCGGCCACAGCCACGCCAAGCAGGATGGCAAGCGGCAGGGCGGTAAACAGCAGTGCCTGCACTCGCAGGCTGTCTCGCCGCTGATAGAGGCGAATCAGGAAGTTGGGTGATGCATCTTCAGACATTGGCAGGTATCCACAACGCTTCAGGGCCCACTGGCCGATTGTTGGGAGAACTCATCCGCCACCTCTTGGGCTCCTTGCAGGACGTCGGCTGGATCAGCTCCGTAGAAGGCAGCCTTGATGGCATCTGCATAGGCACGCTCCACCTCAGGGAAAGCATCAAGGCGGTATGGTCGTGCTGCATTGAGTTGGGTCAGGAAGGGCTTGAGCATGGCATCACCGGCAAAATGCGGTGTGGTCTGCAGCCAGGTGCGGGCTGGATAGCGTCCCAGGCGGCGGGCCATCTCGAGGGCGTGCCGATCGCTGGTTGCCCACTTGATAATCTCGAAAGCGATGTGACGGTTCCGGCTGCCCTGAGGGACGAGCAGCCCGGTTGTGCCCAGCGCCGATGCCGCCCCGGCCCCGGCCGGGGTTTGGGGCAGCTCAGTCACCCCCGTCGGAAAGTCCGGAGACTGCGTTCGAATTCGGTGAATGTCCCCCGGCGTGCCAAAGAACATGGAAATCTGATCGTTCAGGAAGAGCTTACGGGGATCCTCGTAGTCTCGTGGGCGCGAGGTTGGCAGCGGTCCGTAGCCGTTTTGAGCCATGGAAGTAAGGAAACGCAGCCCTTCGATGTTATTCGCGTCGTCGAGAGTGAAGCGATAACCAAGGAACGAATCTCCCTGCACCAGGTCACCTCCGGCTTCGGCCAGCCAGGCGAAGACATACCAGGGTTCGACCGTGAACCCTAGGCCATACCGTGATCCATCGGGGCGGGTGAGGGTCGCAACATCTTCGGCAAACTGCTTCCAGGTGTAGCCGGCGTCGGGATAGGGGAGGCCGGCCTCATCGAAATGATCTCTGTTGTAGATCAACACCAGCGCGTAGATGTCAAGGGGAACGCCGTACTTCACCTTGTTCCACGTCACCTCGTCGATGGCTTGGGGCAAGAAGTTGCCTTCGGCACCCCATTCGGCCCACAGGTTGTCCACAGGTTCCGCCAAGTCCTGCGCGGCCATGGCAGCCACGTGCGCCTGTACCAAATCGGGCGGGTTGCCCACCTGAACTGCGGCTCGCACCTTGCCGGGGATGCTCTCGTACACGAAGCCCTGGATGTTGACGGTGACGTTGGGGTAGGCACGTTCGAAATCCTCGGCTATTTCTTCGAATAGCGGATCCGGTGCCACAAAATCCAGGCTGAGCCATACTTCCAGGGTGACAGGTTCATCGCTTATGATGGGGTTGAGGGGGGGGGTTGCCCGGGGCCTCTGGCCCGGTCTGGCTCCCGGCACAGGAGGTGAGCACCTGGGCCGCGACCAGCAAGACCATGCATGCCCCCATCAGAGCCCAAAGAGAGGGATGGGTGGGGAAGGATCTCATTCTCTCTCTCCGGCTGAGCCGCCGCATTCATTGGTGACCCAGCCCCGCCGGACGGCGTACATGGCCGCTTCGGTGCGGGATTCGACACCTAACTTGGAGAAGATGCTGGAGAGGTGAGCCTGGACGGTGCGATCGCTGATGTAGAGCTGCTTTCCAATCTTTTTGTTGGTCAGCCCTTTGCCCACCAGCCTCAGGATTTCCATCTCCCGTTCAGTGAGACCTTCGTATTCGTCCTTGACGTTGACCAGCATATCGGACAGGGGTTGGCCCTTGGCGAACTGAGCCACGACCTTGCCGGCCACTGTTGGATCCAGTGCTGATTGGCCCGCCGCCACGGTACGGATTGCCCTGACCAGCTCGTCGGTTTCGGCTGTCTTAAGCAGGTACCCGTTGGCCCCGGTCTGAAGCAGTGCAAAGACATATTCGTCATCATCGTGGGCGGTGAGCACCAGGACGGCAACCTCAGGGGTTTCCTGCTTGATACGACGGGTTGCCTCCACCCCCGTCATCTTCGGCATTCGCACATCCATCACCACCACATCGGGTTTGAGTTCTTTGGCCAGCCGCACTGCTTCCTCACCATCGGCCGCTTCACCCAGCACCTGCATATCGAGCTGTCGTTCCAGTAGTTGGCGAGTGCCGGCGCGCACGACGGCGTGGTCGTCAGCCAGAACCAAAGTGATGGTCATGCCATTACTCCTCAGGCAGAATTGGGAAGGACAAAGAGGCCCGCCAGGCTACGCCTCTTCCATAGATTAGGCGGTATTATACCAATAATCGGGACGGAAGACAAGGAAAACCACGATCAGTTGCCCTGTTGCCACCTGCTGACAATGCCACAGTCAACAGTGCCGTGTGCATCTATTGATGTAGCCCTGTTCGATGTCCCCGGCGCTGTGAGCGGTCTTACCATTTCGTGACCGTGTGGTACACTTCTTTGTCACGCGAGCTGGCCACCTGACACTTAGGTCATGCAATTCAAACAGGACGCAGACAAACGCAGACGCACGCTGATTCTTCTGGATTTCTCGGGTTTTTCATCTGGGCGAATCAGCAAGAATCTGCGTCCTATCGAACACTGTCAGGTAGCCAGTCACGCGGGTAGACATCGCCTGGAGGAACGGCTATGGGTTGCGGACGTGACTCCCGAATCATGCTGATCGCCCTGCTGTGGTTGCTGATGGCAGGAAGGGGCAAGGGTCCGCTTCCTGCCGGCCATTCCCAGCGGCCGGCAGAGCGGATCCCTACCAGCCGTATCGCCTCTCGATGCAACCCTGGATGCAGGCTAGACCTGAGGAAATCGGTACCTTGCCGCGCTATGCGTTGCGGGTTGAATTGGATGGCGCACGAATACATGCTACAGAAGTTCCTCTCGCCACGCTCCAATCGTCGCACGGACGACTATGGGGGTGATCTGGATGGTCGGCTTCGTCTTCCGCTCTACATTGACCCTTTGTACTTTCCCCCATCCACCAGAATCGAGGTCCCGTTGATGTACCCCGCCTGTTCGGACGCCAGGAAGGCGACCAGGGCGGCCAGTTCCTCCGGCTTGCCGATGCGACCGACCGGGACTGGGGCAGCGTAACTTGAGAGTATCTCCTCGGTGGTTTTGTCCTGCTGTCTGGCCTGTGCGGCCGCCAGTTGGGTGACCCGGCCGGTCATAATGGACCCAGGCAGCACGTTGTTGACCGTGATTCCGTCGCCCGCCAGCTGATTGGCCAACGTGCGAGCCATCCCCACCACGCCAGGTCGCAACGCATTGGACAGAATCAGATTGTCCAGCGGTTCTTTGACGGAGATCGAAGCGATGTTGATGATGCGCCCCCATCCCTGCTCGTGCATGATGGGCATGGCTGCCCGGATCAGGCGCACGGTGCTCATCAGGGTCAGGTCCACGGCCCGGTACCAGTCTTCGTCGTTGAAGTCGGAGAATACGCCAGGTGGCGGGCCGCCGCTGTTGGTAACCAATACGTGCAGTGTGCTGAAGTGAGCTGTCGTCTGCTCGACTACCCGCTGGCAGTCATCAGCCTGGCTCAGGTCGGCTGTGATGGGCAGCACCTCGTTGCCAGTGGTGCGGCCAATGTCGTCCGCGGTGTTCCCCAAGGTCTGTGGATCGCGGGCGCAGATTGCCACCCTGGCGCCTTCCTCACTCAGGGCCAAGGCGCAAGCGCGTCCTATTCCCTTGCTCGATGTGGTCACCAGAGCGATCTTGTCCTGTAAGCCAAGATCCATTTCACTCCCTCCATCTGGTTGGCAACTTGCGTCACAACCTAGTCTTCAACCCACTGGCAGCATTATGCTTGCACATAGGGAATGGTCTGCGGGCCTTCGGGGAGGACGCAGATACGGGCACCGGATCCCATTTCCGCCAGTAGGCCGCGCACGGTCTCTTCCACACCTGGGCTTGGGTTCAACAACGCCATCTCAATCTGTTCACCGGTCAGGTTCTCGGTGTACACGTGCACATCGGCCTTGAGCTGGATCTGTGCCTGGATTTGTGCCTGCCACTGGTCCTGTTTGAGAAAGCCGGGCGTGTGGATTGTGTCCAGAAGCGATTGAGGACTGTCGGCCTCTCGCAGGAGCTGGCCATACAGGCCGTGGTCAGGGATACCGTCCCAGCAGTCGGCGGCGGTGACGATGGCGCCTCCCTGTCGCACTACCTGGGCTGCGGCACTCATGCCCTTCACTGACTGGTACAGATTGAGGTCCAGCGGATAGCCTGAATTGGTGGTGACCACGATGTCGAAGGTGTGGGGCACTGGAACCATCGCGGTCTCTTTCACAAAAGCGCATCCAGCAGCGTGGGCTGCATCCAGGTCGCCGGCATAGACGCCGGTGATCTGTTTTTCCTTGTTGAGCGTCACGTTGAGCAAGAAATCGGGGTTGAGCTGGTGGGCCACCTCCTGGATCTCCTCCCAGGCGGGGTTGCCTTCCCGGATCCCCCAGGTGGCTTTGGGATGGCCGATCAACCCGGCATCGTGGTTGCCCAACACGGTCGTCTGGCCGGCCATGCCCGGCATCAACGCCTTGCCTCCGCCAGAGAAGCCGGCAAAGAAGTGGGGCTCAATGAACCCGGTCAGGATTCTTACGTCACACTCAACTATCTCTCGATTGATCCAGACCTCATGTCCCTGGCTGCTAACTCCCAGATATATCTGAGTTGAGGTGTCAAAGGCATCGTTCTGCACGATTCGATACCCGTCAACCAGCTCGTGGCCCAGCATATGGCGCAGTTCTGTCTCTGTGTTGGGTCGGTGGGTGCCCAAGGCATTGAACAAGGTGATGTCTTCCCGGGGGATGGGCGACAACTCCGCCAGGATGGGGGGCAGGATCACGTGGTTGGGTGTGGGACGGGTGATGTCGCTGAAGATGATCGCCACCTTGTCGCCGGGCTTCACCAAGTCGTGCAGAGGGGACGACTCAATCGGCGCCCGGAGCGCCCGCTTGATCGCTGCCTGGGGGTCGGGCAAGCCAGGCACGAACTTCGGCTCGACGACAGTCACGTCCCATTCATCGGGCAGCGTAATCTCCAGCCCCGTCTTTCCGTAGGCCAATCTGATCATCATGAGATGCACACTCCTCAGACCTGGGTGGTCGACCCCCGGGCCTCTTCCTCTCCCGCGCTGTGCTATGGGCATTACAGGTAAGACTTCCGAAGTCATCAAGACTTCGGAAGTCCAATAGGACTGCCAGTCCTATCCAGGATCTTCCAACAACATCCTTTAGGTCACTACCTCAAGGTTACGACACGTTCTTGATAGTGTCGAGATTGCCCGTCCTGGCTGCTTGAAGCACCGGACCCATGTATTCGTCCACCATGTCGGCGGTGAGCGGTACTGGCATGTTCTCCAGTTTCATCTTCAGCTGGGGATTCTTGGCTGCGGTCAGAGCCCGTTCAACATGTTCATCGGCAAACCCGGGCACTTCGTCAAGTGTGACCGGGAAGCCGATGGCTTCCGCAAAAGCGATCATCGCATTGGCCACGGCCATGCCCAGATCCCGGCCGGTTAACGACTCGATGTCGACGTCTGTGTACCCGGCCTCCTTGAAAACGCTGCCCACCAGTCTGAGCGGTTGCTCGATTGCTGGAGCGAACAGGACTGTGTAGTACGGATTCATGATGGCACAGGCCCGCCCGTGGCTGAGGACATCGACCAGCGAGAAGCTGGTCAGGTGACCGCCATTAGTGCCGCCCAGCATGATGGCGTAGCCCCCCAGGTCTGTTGCCAGGCCCAGTGCCTCCCGCCCTTCGGCGTCTCGGGGGTTGTCCATCACCCGCGGCAGGTACTTGACCACCAGCTCGATGGTCTCGCGGGCTACCTCTTCCATCTGGTCGTAGTAGGGCTTACCGACAGCGCCGTAGAGCACTTCCAGTGAATGAGCGATGCCGTCCAGCGCGCCGTCGGCAGTCAGCGCGGGCGGTGCTCCGTAGGTCACCTGGTAGTCAAAGACCGGTCGGGCCGGCACGACGGCCTCGTCCACGATCAGCTTCTTCTGACCTGTGTCAACGTCGGTGATGTTGGAGTATTTGGTCAGGTGAGCGCCTGAGCTGGCTGCGGTCTGGATAGCCACGAAAGGTCTCAGATGCTTCCCGCTGTCGGCCAGAGCCTGCGTCACCAGCCCGGTCCCGAAGTAATCCTCGATGGTGCCGCCCAGGGTGCGCAACACCTCGGCCGACTTGACGGCATCCAGGGTACTGCCCCCCCCAAAGCCCACAATCACGTCCGGGTCGAGCTCTGTCAACTCGGCAGTGATTCGGTCCAGGTCCTCGCGAGGCGCATTCGGTCCAGCACCTTTGATCTCTCCCAGCAGTTCCACACCGGCCGCCGCCAGCGATTCCTTGATCGTCTTGATGAAAGCATCGGCTCCGGGGAAAGCGTCACCTACCAAAGCTGCACGTTTCCCCATCTTGGCTGTCACCTTTCCCACCTGGGGGAGCACGCCCATGCCGTGAAGGTATGCGTCTCCCTTGAACTCACGAAGCAGCTGTCTTGCCTTATCGAAATCTGACATAACTATCTCCTTTATCTCCGCCTGGATCACAGACCGGGTGCCGGTTCAGACATCAGGATGATCAGAGGACTCCCATCTGTATCAGTGTTCGTCTTAGCTTCTCCCTGGCATCGCCAGTCAGCGAAGTGACCGGTTTCCGGGCCGGGCCTACCGGGATGCCGATCATATTCACTGCGTCCCTGACCACCACCGGGAAGGTTCCCAGGCCGAAGGCCAGCCGCAGGGGAAGCAGTTTCTCCTGGGCTGCCAGGGCCCGCTCCATATCTCCTGCCTGGAAAGCCTGGTAGATCTCCACCACCAGGGCAGGAACCACGCTTCCGGAGGCGGCGATAGCACCCTTGATCCCGTGGTGCAGCCCGGCGTAGATGAGACTGTCACGGCCCATGAGCACTGCGAAGGTGTCATCTGTGCGCCGGATCATCTCGATGGTCACAGTCAGGTCGCCGCCCGAGTCTTTGATGCCCACGATGTTGGGGTGCTCAGCCAACCGGCTGATCAAGACCGGTGACAACCTCACCCCGGTGCGACCCGGGTTGTTGTAGGGCAGCACCGGCAGGCTGGTGGCATCGGCGATGTCCATATAATGCTCGTAGAGCTCCTCGTCCGTGGGACTGATGAAGAAGGGAGACATAATGGAGAGGGCCTGCACGCCGACGTCCTCGGCAATCTTGTTCAGCTCCTTGACCTGCCGGGTGGTGATGGCGCCGGTCCCGGCGTAGACGGGGACCCGCCCGGCAGCCTCGTCCACGACGATTTCCCACACCTGCCGTTTCTCCTCAGGCGAGAAGGCCCAGAACTCACCCTGACTGCCGACAGGAAACAGCCCGTGCACGCCGGCATCGATGAGGAAGTTCACGAATCGGCGCAGTGCTGCTTCATCCAGTTCCTCATTCTCGTGTAAGGGCGTTACCATAGCGGGAATAATGCCCTTGATCTCAATTGACATTGTGTGCCTCGATAGCACCGATAGAGATCAGACAATTGTCCAACGTTGGAGGAAGGGGAACACGTTGCCGAGGGACGTGTCCCATACTTCCGGTGGTTGCGGTCGACCTGTTTCCCTGGCCTCCGCCCCACGCGGGTTCAAGCAATCAGATTGCCGGACGCAGCCCGCGAGGGAGATGCGCTCGCGAAAAAGGACCGCAGTCGTGTCCGCAGAGCACCGGTCAGACACCTGTTCAGTTCCTGCCCGTACCGCACCTATCCTACAGCACGAGGCCTGTCGTGGCAAGTTCAACTCAACCATCCCTCAAGAGGGTGGAGCAAGGCATCCTCATGGGCTAGCATCCTCTGGAGATGCCGCCACCAGGCGACGTTCGCATCTGACTCCGCCCAACTCTCCTCGAAGTCCGGATGCACCCCGCTACTGGCTGGTGCGTGCCTCAATACCGGCCAGGTCTTCTTCGATGGTGATGACGGCCGAATGGTCCAGGTCACCTCGCCCGGCTGCCATCAGCGCGGTGAAGAGCTCGTGGGCTGGAGGCGATAAGCAGGATTTTGGATACATCATG
>JACKQG010008117.1_pt1 | contig 10339 bp, 7 predicted proteins | sample 8237621 | NCBI WGS metagenome assembly JACKQG01 (sample SAMN15677084, study PRJNA649215) | marine metagenome | biome: marine; feature: Black Sea; material: saline water; isolation source: suspended particulate matter (SPM) from the Black Sea western gyre | collected 2013-06-09/2013-06-10 | depth...
TTGATGATTGAGGGCGAGCTCGGGCAATGGATGAAACCGGTGCCTTGGGTGGCTGGCCTGACATTGGTGGCGTCGTTGCTTGAGGCGTTGGTGGTATTGCCGTCGCACTTTGCCGATTGGATTAAACCGCACTTGGTCGCAGACGTAGACGCCAACGGAGTGCCGTTAGAGGTCGACGCGAATCTTGGATCAAGCCTCGATCAATCGAACGCTGCGTCGAGCAGTCATCATCGTTGGTATCACCGGTTGCAACGGATTTATGAATGGAGCTTAACCCGCATTTTGCGCCACCGCTATCCGGCAACTTTGGCGGCCTTAGGGACTATTGCCTGTGCTGGTGCATTGTTTCAATTCGGGCATTTGAAATTCGTATTGATGCCAAAATTTGAAGCCAAGTTGTTTTTTGTCAACGTGGAAACGCCGACTAGCAATAGTCTGGACCAGACCTATGAAACGCTGCGCTACTTTGAAACGGCAATTGGTGAATTGCCGAAGTATGAATTGGAATCTTACGTGGCCTTAGCCGGTGCAACTTATTCGGATCAGCAAAACTATCGAACCGGATCCCACCTAGGCCAAGTTTTCGTGGAGCTTGCCGAGGGCGGCGAACGCACCCGGAGCACGGCTGAAATTCAAGAAGACTTGCGTCAACGTTTTACTAACGCACCTGGAGTTCTGCGGGTTGATTTCCAGTCGCCGCAAGCCGGTCCCGTCGGCAAGCCGATTGAAATGCGGTTGTATGCAATGGACGACGATGCGTTGAGCGCGTCATCGGAAGAGGTTCAAGAATATTTGGCGAACTTCCCTGGAGTTTTTGATGTGCGCGATGATTTGTTGCCGGGGACCCGGGAAATTCGATTCCGACTGACTGACGAAGGCCGCATGTTGGGCTTTAACGAAGTGCTGCTTGGGCAGCAGGTACTGGGGGCGTATTTTGGGAATCGTGCCGCCATTCTACGCTTGGGTCGTGATCCGGCCGATTTGTTGGTGCGCAATCCTGAAGCAATGCGTTTGGATTTCACCGCGTTGCGCCAGATGCGAGTCAAAAGTCCGCTTGGCGAATGGCTTCCTTTGACTCGCGTTGCCGAATTGGATGAAGGCAGTGGCCTAGCGCAAATTTCTAGGCGCAATCGCCAACGCTCAGTAACCATCACCGCTGACGTCGCCGCCTCCGCTAATGCCCGCGATATTATGGAGGAAGTCGCCGCCGAGTTCGCCGATTTAGACCAACGTCGGCCGGGCGTCAGCTTGGACTACGGTGGCGACACCGAAGCCACTCGCGAGTCCATGGAATCTCTGGTGCGGGCGATGGCGATCAGTTTTTTGATCATCTATTTCCTGTTGGCGTTTTTGTTTCGCAGTTATTTGCAGCCCGTCGTGGTGCTGTTTTCGGTCCCGTTTGGAGCTCTAGGCGTGTTCTTCGGCTTTGCCGTCATTGGTCAACCACTTTCCTTCATGACCATGCTTGGCGTTTTGGCACTTAGCGGCGTTGCCGTCAACGATGCTCTGGTGCTGGTCGATTTCATCAACCAACACCGACGTCAAGGGCATGGTTTGTTGGAAAGCGTGCAAAAAGCTGGGGCGGTGCGCATGCGGCCGGTTTTAATTACCTCGCTAACCACCATCGGCGGCCTGATTCCACTGGCCTTTTTTGCCAGTGGCCAAGCGCGCTTCCTTTCCCCCATGGCTTTGTCTTTGGTGTTCGGCATGGTCTCCGCGACTTTAATGACCTTGCTATTGGTGCCGGTAGGCTACGTCATCCTTGATGATATGCAGCGCTTGGTTGCCCGCTTGATGAGACGGCCAGTGAGGAGTCATTGACCGCTCTAGCGGTGCCGGAACAGCAGGTTTCAAGCGCCAGGGCTATTGCGTCAGCACCTGTGCTCCTGGCGGCGGAGCATAAGTAAATTCACTGCTTTCAACGGAGATCGCGCGCCACAATTTAAAGGTGTTTTTCCAAGTTACGCTGCCGTCGGCGCTCAAAATCTCAAGGCTCATTGGCGCATGAGTTGGAGCGTGCAACTGAATGCGCAATTGCTGGGGTTGAAAGAATTCGGCGCGGTGAGCGGCCGCTATCAAAAAGGCCGGAGTAGCAGCGGAAAGCAATTGGATGACGTCGCCTGGCTCAGATGGCGCCAACTCAAAATCACCATGTTGTAAGGCCAAGCGCCACATCAGCATCGGGTTTAAGTCCGATGGACTCAATTGATTAGCGGCGAGTGGATCGACCGTTGCCAGATCCTCAATTTCCGCCAATGCACGTATTAATACCATCGCCTGAGGCATGGGTTGGGGCAGCTCTAGCCCAGCGTGCTCGGGCGCTGGCTGCGGCATGGTTTGCAAGTCGCTTTGCATCCAAAGGAACTCGCCGTCGGCAACTTGGAGATTGCGAATTTCGGTTTGCTGGTTGCCGAGGTCAGGCAAAGTCATGCGGGTGGTAGCTTGCAACCTATAGTGCTGAGCATCCAACTCCTGTAGCGAGCCGCCGTGGCTGACCTCCACTGTGCGCTGGTTCTCCTGCAACGAAAATTGCATCTGGAATTCGGTTTCAAAGCCGGTTGCTGGATAATGTGCGCAGGCAGCAGTTAGCCACGCGTCGGCCGTTTGCGGTTCGGCATTGCCACAGCCAGATAGCAGCAGGGTTAGCAAGGCAAAAGCGGTAGCTGACAGGCGGCCAAAGCGTCGCATTAGGCTGCTCATTTCAATCCTGATCTCTTTAGTTAGGCATGCCAAACAGACGCTTAAATGGCTGTTTGTCTAGCAGCGGAGCAAATTCAGGCAAATCGCGATACGGCGCCAACTCCGACGGACTCATGCGAGTCCGCGCCAACCAATTGCCAGCTTCTTTGGTTTTGCGAGCACCTGCGGCCGCCCGAGCAGCGTATAACCAATCTGAGCTGCGCAGGTTGCCACGGCGGGCTTCTGCAATTTCAATTCCGTCTTTGTAGGACTTAAAGGCGTCGCGAAATTCGCTTAGTTTGACCTGCAGCTCGCCTAGCTCCAAATGGTTGCGCCAATTCGCGCGATTGCGACGGACCTCAGCTTCGGGTCCTGCGAGCAGGAATTTTTTACCGGTTTTTTCATCCATGCGATGCAAAACCCAGGCGGTTTGTTCGGCTAATGGGTCGCCGTCCTTATCGCGCAAAATGGCACCTAGCTTGCGCTTGCAGTCGCGCCAATGAAATTCATTTACGCCGTTCTCCAGAATCTTCAGGCCGTCGCTACGCAACTGCAGCAGATTATTTGAGTTCAAAACCTCATCCAGTACAAAGTCCTCGGCGTGATCTTGTGGATGTGCCAACAAATATGTAAACAGGGCGTCGTGCTCGCGTGGGTGCTCCAATTTCAACCAAGCTTCCGGTAAGCGGAAATTGTCGAGCAAGCCGCGCTCAGACAGGGTGCCCAGTACGCTCAAGCGCGCACTTCGATCGAGCCCATCAGGTGGAGAATGATCCAACCATCCTTGGCACAGTTCGAGCGGTCCATTGCCAAGCAAAGCCATTAATGCACCGATGCGCTGGTCTGAATCCGGACTATTCAGGCGCTGCTCCAATACACGTAAAGTGGTGGAACCACCAGCCTTACACAGGCTTTGATAGAAATCCAATTCCATGCCTGTCGGTAACTTCGGCAGCAATCGAGCAACCCGATCCGCTCCGCTGGCATTGATCACCGATTGGAGCAAATCCAAATGGGCGCGCACCCTGGTGGAATCGGGCGGGGCGGTGGAGAGTTCCTTTTTTAGGCTGCTCAGGATGGAGTCCTGAATTTCAGGCGCGTTGTCCATCAACAATGGCTTGAGAGCACCGTCGGGCGACTTGAGCAAGGCATCGCCATTTTTTTTCCAGGCAGTCGCGGCGGCGAAGCGGCGTTCGGCGGTGCGCTGGCGCAATTCGACCGCCATGGCATCCAAACCTACTGCTTTTTGGTCGTCGCTGGCGTCTTGAGGGGAATAACCCAGAGCCGGCGCGGCCAAACTGGGCCATGCAGGGAAGGTTGCGAGGACGAGGCAGGTGCGAATCAGCATGCTTAGCAATCAGGTTGGGCGTCGGACAGCCGCCACAGCCATGTAGAATACCGGGCTCAACCAGTTTCCATGGATTTAGCTTTTGACGTGATCGTAATCGGCGGTGGACACGCCGGAGTGGAGGCCGCCGCTGCCAGCGCGCGGTTGGGGGCGAGATGTGCCCTGATCACGCTGGAGCAGGCTGCGATCGGCCGCATGTCGTGTAATCCGGCGATCGGTGGCGTCGGCAAGGGGCAGCTGACGCGCGAAATTGACGCGCTGGGCGGTCTGATGGGGCGGATAACTGATAGGGCGGGGATTCAGTTTCGGGTATTGAATACAAGTAAAGGCCGGGCGGTGCAGTCGCCGCGGGCGCAGTGTGATCGGGATCTGTACGAGCAGGTTGCGCAAGAAATGTTGCTGGCGGATGACCGCGTCACTGTGGTTGAAGGCGAGGCGGTTGATTTTTGCTGGCAGGAGGGCCTCTCCGGCGACGGTCTATTGGATGGCAGCCGTAATCGCACCATCCGTGGCGTCAAATTAGCCGACGGCCGCGAGGTCAGCGGCAAGGCGGTAATTTTGACCACCGGGACTTTTTTGGAAGGCTTGCTGCATACCGGCTTGGAAAAGGTGGCAGGCGGGCGCTTTGGCGAGGCTGGCAGTTATGGTCTCGGCGACGCGCTGAGGAAATTAAATCTGCCCACCGCACGATTGAAGACTGGCACACCGCCGCGCATTGCTGCGGACAGTGTGAATTATGCGGTCATGCAAGAGCAGCCTGGCGACGTTCATCCGGCGGCGTTTTCCTATCTGACCGATGAACTGCCGCAAAAGCAAATTTCCTGCTGGGTGACGCGCACCAATGCCGCGACTCATAAAATCGTGCGCGACAACTTGCACCTGGCGCCGATGTACGCCGGTCGTATCGACGGCGTCGGGCCACGCTATTGCCCGTCTTTGGAAGACAAAATTGTGCGTTTTGGCGATCGCGACAGCCACAATGTCTTTTTGGAGCCGGAGGGCTGGAATTCCGACTTGCTGTACGCCAATGGCATTTCGACGTCATTGCCGGTTGAAATTCAAGACCAGTTTGTGCACACCATCCACGGTATGGAAAACGCGGTGATTGTGCAGCCTGGTTATGCCGTGGAATATACCTTCGTCGCGCCGCGTTCACTGCGCCGCACTTTGGAATTGCGCGAACATCCGGGCATTTATTTGGCCGGGCAAATTTGTGGAACCAGCGGTTATGAAGAAGCCGCTGGACAAGGCTTGATGGCTGGCATGAATGCCGCTCTCAAATTGCAGGGTAGAGAAGAATTTATTTTGGGCCGCCACGAGGCATACATCGGGGTAATGATTGATGACTTGGTTGTCAGCGATCCCACCGAACCGTATCGCATGTTTACTTCACGCGCCGAACATCGCTTGTTATTGCGCCACGACAACGCCGACGCCCGATTGACGCCAAGGGCCATGGCAGTCGGTGCGGTGTGCGCCGTTCGGGAACAGCGCTGGCTGGCAAAAGCAGCTCGTCTGCAAGCCGCGCGCGAGCAATTGAATCAGCGCTTTGACCCGCGACGTTCCATGCAGGGTGGAGGCAAAAAAGTGCGTTTGCACGACGTCATGCGTCGCGTCGAGGACGGTGGTTGGGAAAAGGTTCTTGAACTTGCGCCCGAGCTATGCGAGCTAGGCTTGTCCACCGAAGATTGGCAAACCTTGCACGCCGATCTGCATTACGAAGGCTACATCAAGCGCCAGCAAAATTGGGTCGAGCGAGGCGCCCAACGCGAGCAAACGCATTTGCCCGACAACTTCGACTACCACCAAATTCGCGGTTTGCGCAACGAGGCGCAAGAATCGCTAGCAGCAGCTAAACCAGCAACTCTAGCTGCCGCCGGTCGCTTGGCCGGGGTGACGCCAGCCGACCTCGCCTTGCTCGAAGTTTCACTGGCGCGCTTGCACCGGAATCTCAACTAACTTGCCATCAGGGCCGCTGAATTCGACTTTAGTATCGGCGGCGATGCTCAGGATCCAGGCATCAATCACCTGTTCGATACGCTCCTGCAGCAGTTGATTTTCAATCAATTTATGCAGGGTATCGTCGTCCAAGGTCAGCATAGCGTCGACGGATTCTTCGGTTACTTTGCCGCCCGTTAGCATGTTAGCTCGTACCTGTTCGCGCTTGCTATTGAAATAAGCTTCAATGTCGTCGTGGCTGACGTTGCCGGTTTGCGCGTTGAATTCTTTCATCATTTCGCGTAGACGGAAGCGACGTTCAAGGTGTTTGGCTAATCCATCTTCGCCCATTTGGCGTACTAGGATCGAACGCGTTTCGCCGGCATTGGCGTCGAACTCTTCAATAAAATGTTCGAAGTCATGCTGATTGATCTCGGCGTGGTTTTCTTCGTGGCGGCGCAAGATCAAAAAGTCGCGAATCACAGGTTGCATCAAAGTGGATGGGTCGGAATAAAAGTCCTCGACCATTTTTGCCATGAGCTCGGCACTGACGGCGCCCGGCTCTTCTTGATTTTCCAAATAAAAGGAATTCCAGGCAGGGGTTAAAAACTGGGTTAGCACGAGTTCGGGGATTTTCACTCCGTCCAGAGTCATTTGGTATGGACCCGGAACCGGCGGTGTTTCCCAAAGTAATTCCGCTCCAGCGCCAGCTTCGTTTCCGGTATGTTCCGGAGTCACTTTTTCGCCGCAAGAACTGAGCATGAGCGCACTGCAAAACAACAGCGCACCGCCAAACAAATGCGCACTGCAAAACAAGAACGCACTGAAAAACCATGGCGCTGGCCTGCAAAAACTGGAGTATGGGGAGAGTTTCACGTCGGTAAGAAGGCAAAAGCGGAGGACACCAAAATGCCCTCCGCTAATTTTAAGCGAAACGAAGACCCTAGTAGCGGTTCTTCTGGCTGTTCATGGTGCTGTAGTGGTTCTGACCGGAGCAGCTTTCATTGTAGTTATGGAAGCCGCCGAAAGCGCCAGTGTCCAAATAAGCCTGCATGATGCAGTTGCCGTCACAGCAGTGCTGCAGCGTGTAGTTGTGACCCGCTTCGTGTTGAACGATGGAAGCTTGCGCCAACTGGTTGCTGTAAAGCGTGCTCAATTGACGCGGCCATCCAATGTAGCCCACACCAATGGCGTTGCCCGGAGTTGGGTCATTGGAAAAAGCGATCATCATGTCCTGACCATTCAGGCCACCACCTTCGCTGTAGGCTTCGTCCAACAGCTGAACGATGTCGCCATTGTCGTTGGAATCCCAGGAGTAGCCTTTGCGCGGTACAAAGTTGATTCCCCAGTTACTTTGCAAGGCGTTGTCGGCCATTTCCACAACCGTCACAACGTTGTTCTTGATCGAGTTGTAGACGTTGCCAAAAGCGGAACGGTACTCTTCGTCGACGGGATGGGTGCAAGTAACGGTAGCGCGCAAACCATTGCCGCTGCCTTTGGTGTTCGGGTTGATGAAGCCGGAAAGCATGCCGTAGTAGGCTTCTTCCTCGGCGGTCCAGGGACGGTCAACCTGAAATTGCATACCGTTGTGATTGGTGAACACCTCAGTCGCAAAACGAGCATCAAACTCGCCAGCGCTATTGAAGTCAGACAGGCTAGGAAGTTGGTTATAAACCTGCCCAGTGCTGTCCATGTATTGACCAGAGGAAAGAGGGAGTGCAGCTGCCGTGATGAGCAGGCCGATGGCGAGGGGAATTTGCATTTTATTGAGTTAGGGTGACTAGGTTCGCGGATGAAATTCCACGAGGGGAGTTTCAGGGCACAGAGGTCCCAATGAAGGTGGAGGGTGCCAAAAAGCTACAGGTTCCGATAAATATTGAAAAACACTATTTCGCTTTTTCAATTCACTCTTGCATGTGCCGCTGGCTTTTGCTCCGCCACTATCAATGCTTTTGCCAGCGCCGCAAGTTCGGTTTGCAGGCGCTGCTTTTCGCGGATCAACAATCGGTGCTGACGGCCTTGAAAGGGCATGGTCAAGAATACCCAAGCTTCGCGCAGAGCTTGATTGCGGCGGCGGGCGAAGGAGCGCACGGAGAGGCCCGCAAAAGGCAATACGATGAGGCTAATCAGTGCCCAAAGCCAACCCACATAGTTGCCGATGAGCAAGGTCAAAACTACCTGCCAGATTGGGAAAAATAGCATCGCGGCGAGCAGCCGAATCGTTGAATAGACGTCGTCGGGATCGGCGCGCCTACGTAATACCCAGTTCACGGCCAGTAGTGGTGGCAAATAGGCAATCGTGCCGAGGATCACTGCCGGCACGCCGATGAGCATAGAAACCAAGTTGCGGAAGACGAATGAAACGACTCGACGTGGATTGTATGCCGCGTCCAAATGGTGGAGGTCCAAGCCATAGTTGTCCAGGCGCGAGCGAAATACTGCCAGGCGTTCGCGCAACCGAATCAATCGCTCCGGATCGAGCTTTTCTAATTCCAGGCCCGCTGCGGCAAAAGAACGTAAACGCTGTACCTTGTGATCGTCATCTTCGGGCAGCAACGCTTCAGCCAATTCCAGCAACGGCAAGTCCTCCCATTGTTGTAAATTTAACGTCACCGCTTTCATGCCGTCGGCAATGTGTTTGGTTAGCGATTCCACCGCTTGCCACGGATCAATTTCATATTGACGCTGCCAGTCGCGCACTCGAATCGCCGGTCCAATTTCCGCCGCGACGTTACTGCGGAAGTGAGTTTTGCTGCGATAAGTCAAGCCGACGGGAACGATTTGGATATCAAGCACAAACTCGTGTTCGGCTTCGGCCCCCAAAGCCATGCGCGCTGCTCCGGTTTTGAGGCGTTGCAATTCCGGCAAGTTATGGCTGATTCCTTCAGGGAAGAGGCAAATCGCCCGCCCTTCCGCCAGGGAGTCAAATACTGCTTGGAACATGCCACTGTTTTGGCCGGTGTCGTCGCCATCCACTTTGCGATAAACCGGAATCGCACCTCCGGACTTGGCCATCGCACCCAAAACAGGAACTTTGAAAAGCGGTGCCTTGGCGAGGAAGAGCAAACGTCTTTGTACAACCTTGGCCACCACAATGGGATCAATCAGCCCATTCGGATGGTTGGCCACAAAAATGGTTGGCCCGCTTTTCGGTGGCTGTACGCCCAATCGCGTTGACGTGTGATACAGGTCAACGATGCGGCCGAAAAAGGATTGCAGGTTCATGGTTGCTGGGCGCCGCGGGTGGGACCAGGCCATGCTAGCAACTTAGGCCAAAAGGAAATGCGTCCCAACTTGAAATGCAAGCTGGGACGCATGATTGCGGCGTGTAGGCCTTAGAGGTTCACGACATTGCTGACCGCGTCGCTAAGCAGATCGATGGCTTGCACCGAAACTAAGCCAGCTGCGCCGCCAGGAACATTGGCGGTGTAGCTCATGGCTCCACCGGCATCAGCCGCTCCTACATAAGCAATGGTGAAGCGGACGGAACTCAGACCGGTGACTATCAAATTACCGGTAAATGGATTGGTTCCGGAATGACTACCTGCGCCAAATGCGTAACACAAGGCAACTGGACCGGCAGGAGTTGCACCGGCGACGTCGAAAGTCATGCTGCCACCCGCGGCTCCTGAGGCGGAAAGTGCAAAACCAGCCCCGTCAAAAACATGTTCGTCCAAAATTGGACCCCAGGAGTAGGTTGAACCTACGATGTCAACGCGCTTAATGTCGGCGCCGCTGTAGCTGTAGGGCACGTGGCTTCCATCTGGCAAGCTGAACGGTCCGAGAGTAGCAACCAAGTTGTTCGACGAGTCGTAAACGTATGCGGTTCCAGTATCGCCATAGCCGTCATAGGCATTCAAAGTGAAGCTGAAGCTAGTTACCGGATTGTCGTAGGTAAGGACCAACGGACCGCTGTTGCTCAAGATGTCTTTACTCACTTGACCATACCAACCGGGTCCATTCCATTGCAGTGTGGTAGCTGAGTATGAGCAACCATCGATTACCAAGCCAGGTCCCTGGCCGTTGGCGATGGCGAATTCGTCCAGGTAAGAAATGTCCAGAACTTCAGCACTTCCAGCGCCGACGCCATAGGCTTCAAATCCTTCGTAGCTCGAAGCAAAATGGAAGCCGCCGCTAGCGCTTGCGGATTGGAATGATGGCGGGTTGACCGGAGCTCCCCAAGGGGAAGCTTGTTGCTGGGCAACAACGGGTGCAACCAGTAAAAGGGTAAGGGAGAGGATGCGGATCATGGGATTTTTATTGGGGAGTGGTGGAGGATCTTGAGGGGAAACCCATATAAAAGTTATCACAAATAAATTCGGGGCTTCAGGATTTCGTGTGGGTAGATCGCCACAGATCTATCCTTGCTAAATG
>JACKQG010008119.1_pt1 | contig 10338 bp, 9 predicted proteins | sample 8237621 | NCBI WGS metagenome assembly JACKQG01 (sample SAMN15677084, study PRJNA649215) | marine metagenome | biome: marine; feature: Black Sea; material: saline water; isolation source: suspended particulate matter (SPM) from the Black Sea western gyre | collected 2013-06-09/2013-06-10 | depth...
TTATTTATGAGTTCACTATAAAAACCCGCGAAACACACGAAATACTCGAAAATGGTCGTGTAAATTCAACCCGTCTGGGCGCCCGAGCCTGATAATATCCGCATGTATTTTTCGCGTATTTCGCGGGAGATTGCTTTTTAGAGTGGACTCATTTCTATTTTGAAACAATTAACTTCTCGTCTTCTAACCGCCACATTGGATACATGATACACAGGAATTTCAAATCAGAATTTCCTGTACTTTGAATATATTGCTTTGAATTTGGAGGAATATAAATAGCTTGACCGGAATGAATTTTTGCATACTCATCATCAATGTAGATTATTCCTTCTCCTTCTAATATAAAATAAACCTCAGAGGATATTTTTAATTTGTGAGGTAAAGTTTTTTCACCTGATTTTACAATTGCATGAGCTATACTATAAGGAATTTTCAAATCCTTGTCTTGTTTAGTTGGATGTAGAAATTCACAAAGAGTTGAATTGTCAATGGCTGTAAAATGCTGACAATTTTTCAAATCTTTTATTAGCATAAATTTTTCATCCTCCTAACAAAATTGTACGCTTCATAGAAAATGCTCCAGTTTATTTATTTTTTCTTTGCAATGCATTATCTTTTATATCAAATATTTAAGTCAAATTATAGCTCAGTTCATTATATTTTAAGTAATTCAATTTATGAGATTACAATAAAAACCATTAAAATGGTTAAACGTGGTTGTTTGCTATATTCCCACAACTGAAGTTGTGGGCTACCTAATCCACTAACTATAGGCGAATTAGTGTCATAGAAGCCCACAGTTTCAACTGTGGGTAGAATGTGAAAAGAATCTAAATTTAACCCCTTTTCATCCTTCGTAGTAGAAACTACGGAGAACGGGCAGGAGTTTTTATAGTGAACTCATTTATGCATTACAATAATTTTGGGGAGAGGTATAATAATAAAAAAGCCTACTCATCCGAAGATATGTAGGCTTTTTATATGCTCAATAGTAAATTCTTTATCTGGTAAGAAGCATTTTCTTAATTATAGAACCATTATCTGTTTGCAGTTTGTAGAGGTAGATTCCACTTACTACATCATTATTATTGCTATCTTTCCCATCCCATGTTGCATATCCTTCAGAATGATTTGAACCGATAGAAGGTTCAAGAGTTTTAATAAGCTGTCCTTTAAGATTGTAGATTTTGATAGATGGGTTTTTAAAACCTTTGGGAACTGAGAATGAAATATGAGTATAAGATGTAAATGGATTAGGAGAATTCTGGTTTAGCATAAGCTCTGTGGATAATATAGAATCATCATCTACTGATTGCCCATCAGGATTTAGGGTGAAATCAACATATGTTGGTTCTCCACCATTAACTACTACTCCAACTATAGTTGAATCTACATATCCCGTTAATGAGGCTGTTACATCATATATTCCAGATGGGATAGTAATTCTATAAGAACCATTATCATTATAAGGGTTAACTATGATTCCACCAGCTGTAACTTCTACTTCTTCTACATTACCACTCCCACCATTTAATGTAACTGTGCCTTCTATGGTCCCGATAGTTGGGAACTTAATCTTAATACAGCAGTAGGTAATCTGTCCGCCATCATCTGGTGGTAGATTTTGTATAACAGACGAACCCCAGGTATTATCATCAAAATAATACATATTGACCTGACCCCAATTATCTCCTAAATCAATAATCTGGTCACATACATAAGGATATACTGTGATTTGATCGTAAAATTGAGTTGGCTCTCCATTTTCATCAAAAATATCAGTAAGTTCTATTGGTTCTGACCAGGTATTTCCATTATCACCTGATACTGAGATAAAGATAATAGGATGTTCTAAATAAGGCAGCCACTGTGGGACACCATCTTGAGCTAATTGTGAATAAGTTCCATCTGCCCACATTTGAAGTAACCATCCATTTTCTAAATTTACTGCATTTTTTTCCGTATTCTCGTGGAACAATTCATCTTCATATAGGCTCCAACCAACAACAACATAAAGCAGGGTATCAAGTTCACCGGAAAATGGGTCAGTTACAATTTCCCAGGGAACACTATGGCCTGAAAGTGGGTCAATACCGGGCATTTCTGGCACTTCATCAAATGTAAACTCAGTTCCATCCCAGATAGCTTCTGCTTGTGGCATAAAGTGGCCAAAATAGTAGCCTCCTGTTGGGTCTGTAAAACCATATCCTTGCAAATAAGTCAGGTGCAAATTTCCTTCATTATCATAACGAGAGGTGTTATGCCATCCATAAACATCAACTTCAAGAAAATCAAGAAGATTTCCCTGACTATCTGTAAAACCAGGAATATTATCTACTAAATATAGATAATCTTCTGGACCATCACTATGCAAATCAGCTACATCCCAGGTTTCACCGTAGTCATAAGATTCCCACACAAATACACCCGGGTCAACAGGCATTTCACCAAGGTTACCACTAAGCCAGGAAACATAACCCATAATTGCCACCTTTCCCGGTGTGTTTGGGTCAATAGCAAATGGTTGAGATAAAGGACGGCAATCCTTTTCACGCCAATCTTGATCATACATTACTCGTACCTCAGTCCAGTTTGCAAGATCAAGAAGAACTGTCATATCTGCAAAAAGAGAGTTCTCAACATCACAATACATTATTCGCGTATCTTCACATGGGTGACCATGAGAATTTTCTAAATAATTTTTTGCAGTTTGATATACTCTTACATAATCTTCTCCAAGTGGAGAGGGACCCACATAAACAAGGGGCCAGATATACTCATTACCACCAGGTTCATCAGGTGGAATAAACATACATGACCAGAATCCAGGAATTCCTAACAATGCAAAATCATCATAGCAAATAGTTGTTCCGTATCCTAAAACTGCGTGTTCTTGGTGCCAGGTTGCAATTGCATCTCCAGTAGCAGGGTGAATAGCAAAACCACCATAGCCTTGCCATACATCGTCTGTAGATATTGTGAGCCAATCAACAATGTTCTCATCAGCATCATAATAAGCCCAGTATTGTCTACGATTAGCTGTGCCGCTTGGTCTTGCAAACCAGGTTAAATAATGTCCATGAGCATCAATATCAGCTTGATAACGAATTGGATAACCCTCATAACTTCCGGGCATATAATCATAATAAGATGTCATAATTGCCTCAGGAAGTTTTATGAATTCATACTCGGGAACAGGTGTGTTGTCTCGAGAGTTATACTTATAAGCTGGAACAAGATTTTCCTTATTATAGTTATCAATAGGAATTCTCTCATTCCCACTTGGCTGCATTATATCATTTGCAAAAGCAAATGAAAAGCAGAATAATGATAACAGTATAGTTACTGTAATCTTTTTCATTTTTCCTCCTTCCCTTCTCTCCCCGATAAATCGGGAATAATTGGGAATCGTTTTGTTTTGTTAACACATTTACTGACAATTAGCTATTCTTCTGCAAACGAACAGCATTGTCACCCTAATTATTAAAACACCATCTTTAAAGAAAGTCTAATAGGTCCTGTCAAGAAGCTATTATCTACCTTTTCTTCTAAATCTCCAAAAGGAGTATAAGCAACATCAATATCCACTATTGCGAAGGGTGTTGAGGTTTTCCAACCCAAACCATAGGATAATTTCTGGCAATTTAAATTAAACTGATAACCAGATCTCAAAAAGAAAGTTCCAACGCGATATTCAGCTCCTATATTATAAGTCTCCAGCCTGTCAACGCAATTATCCAGCTGAAATACTGTATTTAATGATTGCATATCACTTTCCAACAAATTCATTGCCACACCGAGTGAAAAATTCATAGGAACAGTAAATGCTAATTCTTCTCTATCTTCATCTATGAGCCCATCCTGGTCATTATCTAAAAGGTCAAATAGGTCTTCATCTATTAATCCATCCAAATCATTATCAAGAGTGTATTTCATTTCAGGACCAAAATTTCTCAGACTCATACCAATTGTTAAATCTTGCCAACCAGTATTATACAAGGTGCCAAGGTCAACACTCCATCCATTTATATCATATTCATCAAGATTTTGTCTTAAGTATTTACCAGTTAGTCCAAGAGAGAATTTGTCCGTTAAACTTGTAGCATAGGAGATTCCAGCCATCATATCACTGCAAGTGAATTTCTCACCAGTTGGTTTAAATTCATCCGCTGTTGTTACATCCATCCAGTCCATCCAAAGCAAAGATGCGCTAAATGCAATAACACCAAAAGAGGTTGGAGTAGCTAATGAGGCATATTCAAATTTTATATCAGCAACATATCTGAGATGATTAAGAAAAAGTTCAGTACTGGTGGTATAAGCGAGTCCAGCAGGATTCCAATATGTTGAGGAAGCTCCTTTAACATAAGGAGTATATGCTTCTCCCATTCCGATTGCGCGTGCATCAACACTGATTTTAAGAAATTGTAAACCAGAAGTGCCAACCTTTGCAAAAATATCCGCTTGAAGAATTGTTGGAATAATCAATATGGTTATTAAACTAAAAATAATTATCTTCCCTCTCCATCTAAAGGGACGATTTACATTTCGTATCAACATTTTCACCTGCCTTTTTTTATTTAATTAAAACGAACTTGTCAACTTTTACATTGCCAGTATTATGGTCTTTAACAGAGTAAAGATACACACCACTTGCAATAATCTGGTCATGTCTGGACAGCATATCCCAGGCGTGAATACCGCTTGAAGTAATACCAGTATGGGTTGCTTTACTTGGATTTATTACATCTTCTACATAAGCTCCATTATGTTCTATCTCATCTACCAGGTCACCTGCGAGAGTAAATATTTTTATTGTACAATGCTCGGGAAGATTAACAAACCAGATTCGCTTACTTCTATCGCCTTCTTCATCCTTATCTCTTCTGCCATCAAATTTGCTCTGTCCGAGATATGGGTTTGGAACAACATAAGGACTGGAAAATAAATCGGGATTTGCAGCTGGTCCCGGAAAGATTGTGATTCTGTTCCCATCCCTGCCAGATTCAAGGGACTCAAGGTCTTTATCTGGAATACCTCTATCATAAGCAGTCACTGCAATATAGTTTTCAACACCTTTTTCTGGATATAATATAATATATTCATAGTATCTTCGTGATAGTCTATCTTTTCTAAGTTCTTCCAATCCCTGTGGATGACTTTGGCCAAGATGACAGGGAAGCGGTATTAATCTATCACTATAAAGTTTATCATAGATTTCGTTTGAAATATTCGGATTTTTAAAAAGACGAGCTTCTTCCAAAAGTTCTTCTTCGGTTTTAAAGTCACAATCACCCTGTTCAAAAACAACATCACTACTATCAAGAATATTGTAGAGTGGTTTTCCATAAACAATTTCTCCAGTCATAACAGGACTGAATTGATATAAAGAATCTAATTTGAAATAATCAATCCATTTAACTGTATCATAGACAGTATCATTTACTTTAACCAGATGAGAATTTGGCAATCCTATATCAATTCCTAAATATCCACCTAAATATACCTTATAATCTTCAGGCACAGTTGGTTTTAACAAGCAGCTATAATCTTCCAGGTCCTGTTTAGTGTCAATTTTATCCCATCTGCCCACTCTCATATATGCATCCTGTTCTCCAGAATTAGAAGCTTTCCATAATGAATATCCTTGAAAGTCGTGCTTTACTCTGTATGCTGCGGAATCACTAATAAATCCTGAATTTATAAGCACCTTGGAAACAATCTTTTCGTCAATACTGAATTCAGAACAGTTATCCCAGTAAATAAATATGGAATCCCCATTATCAGATTGCGTTAAGGTCATTTTCGGAATTTCTGGAGGACCTGGTGCTTCATAATGTTTACAAGTATCTGGTAAAATAACCTCTGTAAGTCCTTGGGCTGTGCCATAAATCTCTTTTGCCCAATCAGCAGTTCTCTTTAGTTCTGGAACACTTTCACCAGGAAAAACAGCAATAACGATTTTCATAGTCTCATAAGGAACAAGATTCCAGCTTGCGTCAGTTGGGTTATCATACCCTTGCATATCACCATAGAATGCAAAGAGGAAACGCGTATCGTCAGGGTCGTTTAGCTGTGCGTCAGGCTGGTCTCTTAATGAGATAAATTTATTTTCGTCAGGATTTCTATTAGTCATAAGCCAATATTTCTGGTTACGACCATCTTGGGTGTTAGGGTCTTCATCGTGAGGTCCTTGACCTCTGTTCCAGAACCAGCAAGCAAATTCCAATTCTTCAGGGTCTGGGGTGCATACTCTTGCCCCAATAAAGCCAGTAGTAAGTCCAGCATCTTTGTCAGCATCATAAGTATAGGCAAATTCAAGACCCTCTGCAACATAACTGCTGATATCATCCATTGAACGAGGGTCACCACCCCAGGATTGTGGTCCAACATCGCAATCCATATAGATTCCCATTGCACAATCATACAAAATATCTGATGGATTCATATTTGTAATATCAAATTCAACATAGCAAAGATTTTTGATATAATCATAACTCCATTGGAAGCTTACCTGGCGGACTCGCACATTTATAGGTGTATGCCCCTGGTTAAATGTCCAACCACCCCAGATTCTCGCTCCAGGAGTATCAAATGGACTGTAATCATAGTAATATCCTAAATAATCCTGTTCAGACATTGGATAGCCATCTTCGTCTTTAAGACCATCTCCATCATCATCTTGAATTTGGGCAAAGTTATAAATACTATCAGGGTCAATATACCCTAATTTAAGAAAGCCAAGGGGAAACCAAATACTAATATTTTCTTGAATTTCACCCGGGTCGCATTGTGTGCTATCCACAGTTCCTCTCCAATAATTATCACCCGGATAAAAAGTTTTAAATTCAGAAGGCACTGTGGGTCTATAAGGGAATGCAAAGCCAGCAGGGTCTTCATCAACTTTTCCATCTCCATCATCATCAACACCTAATCTTTGTTCCCTTATAGAAGCTGACAAAACACCATCAGATAGATTAAATTTGTCGTAAAGAGCACCAAGAGCATTTTCTTCTAATTGATTATATGCGGGTAAAAATTCATACATATCAGCATCGCCATCAAAACCAACTGAAACTAATGTATCAATTACAGAGCCATATCCCATATCAGTGGTGCCTTCATTCTCATGGCCCTCATCCTGCCAGTATAATTCCTCCCCGAGTACATTTCTTTTTTGCTTCTTGGCACCGAACCACAAAGCACCTTGATACAAGTAATCAATTCCTGAACCACCCGGATATTCAAGAGAGGGCCATTGTGGCACTACATCATCACCTGAACCAAAGAATCCATAATTACTTACTCTCAACCATATATTTCCAACATTATGATAGTGGAATATATCAAGTCTTTTATTACCACCAGAACCACCCATAACTGATTTTCCAAAAGCATACGAACCGAATCCTACAATGAGAACGGCCGCCAAAATCAGTATCATTTTTTTTCTATTAGAGTGCACAGCACCTCCTAATCTATATTTTATAATTTATAATGCAGCCAAACTGCAATAGTAATTAACCACAAAGGACTCAAAGAAGGCATTCACCCTGTTAGATATTCATCCTATGGAATAAAAAGTGATAAAAATTCATATATATAAAATATTCTGTAGGACAAATTTGACATTATCTAACAGGGCAAGAAGTTCGCAAAGATTAATTGATAATTCTTTTGATTCCATTTTTTAGTAATGAAACATTAAAATTTATTAATAGAGCTAATTTGAAATTTCCTAATTTTAAGTAAGTCAACGTTTGTGCTAAATGTATATCGTTTAGTGCGTCTACAGCTTTTAATTCGATTACTAATTTATTTTCCACTAATAGATCAATTCGATATCCACAATCCAATTTTACTCCTTCAAAAACTAAGGGCATTGCTTTTTCTTTTTCAACAAAATAACCTGCTTGTTTAATTTTATAAAATAAACATTCTTTATAAGCTGATTCCAACAGTCCGGGACCTAAAGCTTTATGGACTTCTATCGCAAGTCCAATAATTTTATGTGCAATTTCATTTTCTGTCATATTTTTTAAATCCTCTGTGTGCTTTGTGCCTTCTTTGTGAGCTTTGTGGTTTAAATTATTTTGCATATCATGCCAAAGGCAGATCCGCCTATGACGGAAAAAACAAAAACTTTATTTATAATACTATAAATATTTTTTTTCACAATTTATTAGAATGAAAAGGTTATTGGAAATGTAACCCATACTGCTACTGGTTTACCTTGATTTTTTGCAGGTATAAATTTCCATTTTTTTACAGCTTCTATCGCAACCTCATCCAATCCTCCAGGTCCAGATTGAAGACTCTTTATAACTTCCACAGCACCGACTGAACCATCTTCAAATACTTCAGCTTGAACAACAACAGTTCCTTCTAAACCACACTTTTTGGCAAATTCTGTATATTTAGGCCAAACCTTTTTAATGGGTATTGGTTCTTCCTCGTGAATAACAAATTTTGGAGTAGTGCCCTCTCTTCTAACTGGAGGAGGTTTTGTTAAATCAAGTGTAGTCGGTCCGATTGTTTCAACCTCTTCAATGTCTTCATCACTTTCCATGTCGGACTCTTCTATTGTGAGAGGAATAATAGGTTTTACTTCTTCAGGAGGTTTAAATTGTTTTCTAACTTCAGGAGGAATTTCAATTGTTTGAATCTCTCTAACTTCGTGAATATATGGCTTAACTTCAATTTTTGGAAAAACAATAAAGGCAAATAGAAGTATAATGAGTGCTAAACAAAGTGATTTCTCAAAGTATGTATTTACTTCATCTTTCCAGTCAGAAAGTTTAAATTCTGTATTTTTTCGCATCTTTTGCCTTTTTATTTTTACCACAAATGACACACAAAGAATTCTCTTAACTTTTTCATAATATCACTTTTACGATCTTTTTGCTTTTTGCGTTCTTTGTGGTTAAATTCTGCCATTTTAAGCTACCGAAGTATTTTTGTTTCAAATGAGACCCGTAGAGCTTCTGCCTTTTTTAGTTCATTCATTATATCCACCATAAGACCATAATCAGCATTGCGGTCAGTACGGAAGCAGCTTATAATACCCGGATTCTCAGCCAATTTCTTCTGTATAATATATCTTATTTGGTCAGTATTAATACCAAAATCGTCAATAGATATAAAGCCAGATTGGCTTACATAGATTGTAGCAGCATTTTTGCGGTTTATTTTTTGAATCGCTTCTGCTTTAGGTAAAATAACTTTTAATCCTTTTTCTTTTACAAAAGTGGTACTGACCATAAAAAATATAAGTAAGAGAAAAGCAATATCAGCCATAGAAGCAGTTGGGATTTCAGTAGCAATTCTGGTTTTTCTTTCTATTTTTGCCATACAACCTCTTATCTGGTAGACAATGAAATTGTTTTAGCGCCTGCAGCCAGTAGTTTGTCAAGTGCTTTAACCATCATATAATATTTACATCTTCTATCAGCTTCTAAAACAAAAACCATTTTAGGGTTTTCTCTTATTTTCTCTTCCACAATAATCTTTAATTTTTCGGGAGAGACAATCCTTTCATCAATTGCAATCTCACCCTTTTTATTGACCTTAATCTTGGTCAGATTTTCTTTTTTTATCTTTACCTTTTTACCACCAGCCTCAGCGTGCGGAGGTAAGACTAACCCCAAACCTTGTTTGACATCAAATTTTGTAGTAACCAGGAAGAAAATCAAAAGTAAGAATGCAACATCAGCCATTGATGCGGTTGGTATGCGAGGATTTTGCTTTAACTTTTTCTGTTTAACTAAATTCATTTTTTATCGCATATTAATTAACTGAGGAATAGAAGATATATACAGAAAATTCTATTACTCAATATTCAATAAACTCTTTTGGATAATGGGTCATATCCAGTCTTTTCTGCTTGGGAATAAGAATTATGCCCCATTCTTCCATTGCCAGTGCACCAATTAAGACTTCAATTCTTCTACCCTCCTCATCTTTACCAATCTCTTTAAGCACTCGTGCAAGCACATCTATAAGATAGCCTTCCACCAGACAAGTCAAGCGACACTTTCGTGTTACATTGTGTGTTTTTCCACCGAGAGCAATATGTTCAGGTTTTTCTAATCCAAATGTTGGTAAGCAAGAAGCTACATCTTCCACAATATATGTATTTATTGCTCCGCAGTCAAAGAGTGCCCAATAATCTTGCCCATCTATCCTGACACTGGCTTTTATTCTTCCCATTTTATATCTCTGTTTTTTATCATGTTAAAAATTAACTACAGATTAACATTATCAAACATTTGGCATCTTTCATGTGAAAATCCTTTCTAACCACAAAGGTTCATCCTTCGTCCCGATTATATCGGGACT
>JACKQG010008120.1_pt1 | contig 10337 bp, 10 predicted proteins | sample 8237621 | NCBI WGS metagenome assembly JACKQG01 (sample SAMN15677084, study PRJNA649215) | marine metagenome | biome: marine; feature: Black Sea; material: saline water; isolation source: suspended particulate matter (SPM) from the Black Sea western gyre | collected 2013-06-09/2013-06-10 | depth...
AGTGAGCAACCAAGATACCGGAGAGCAAGAGAAATTAGAAAGCACCTATGGGGGATTACTGATACTCCTAAAGATATCCTTGTTTATACTCAAAGGGAAATTGATGACTGGAAAGCAGTGGAAGAAGCATTTATTACGAGTGTAATGAAAAAAGGAAGGACTTTGTATAAAAATAAAGGAATTTGTTTTAAGCAGAATTGCTAAATCAGATTAAATAACACAAAGCGATGATGGAGACGAGTAAGCCATATTCAATCTGACAGAGCCGCGATGTCATAGGCTGAGAGCATCGTGCGGAAAGGAATGGCTGAAAACCCCTCCGGAGCTGCGCACCAAAATTGGAAGCGCAATTCATTGCGTTGCGAACCGATAGTAGGCTGCGACGGTATCTCCTGCCGTGCAAAGGGAGAGAGCATGATAGTGTTCGCAAATGAGAGGGTTCACTATATTGCCAGAACCTGTTTTCTCCGAGAAATTCTGGCGGACATAATGAACCAAACAGGGTGGAACCGCGGCAAGCCACGATTGTCGTCCCTAAAAAGACAGTCGTGGCTTTAGTATTTTCTATGAGGAGGATTTTAAAATGCAAATCATTGACCGCGGTTCCAAACCACAATACGACGGCCGAGATGCTATTGCCCGGAAGATTCACACACCAGCACCGCACTCACCAGCACCGCACTTAAGTGCGGTGCTGGTATTGTTTCCCAATGGAGAGGAACTTCCATTGCATGCCGCTGTGGATGGCGCGGCACAGTTATCATCTTTTCCGGCTTTGCGAAAGTTGCTTTTGGCAGAATGCGCCCAAAATCCACCCGGTATCCCGCCTCCGTCCATTGTTGCAATGCGGCGTCTGGAATTGGTCGATTACGAAGAAGCCAGCGATGCCGGCAATTTTCGTTTCTATCCCAAAGGTACGTTGATATTCAATCTGCTTAAAGATTGGGCAGAGGAAATAGCCGTGAAGCGTTTAGGTGCTATGGAGATAGAAACACCACTGCTGTACGATTGGGCGCAACCAGATATCCGCGCGCAGGGCGAGTCGTTTCATGAGAGACATTACAATGTCGTCGCGCCCAGCAAAAACAAGGAATTGGTTCTGCGCTTCGCGGGAGATTTCGGGTTATTCAGGATGATGAAAGATGCACAGTTTTCGTATCGACAATTGCCGGTGCGCGTTTATGAGTTTTCCAAAAGTTTTCGCTATGAGCGTAGCGGAGAATTGTCTGGATTGCGACGATTGCGCAGCTTTAGCATGCCCGACTTACATAGCTTCTGCGCAGATATTCCGCAGGGCTGGGAAGAATATCAAGAATTGTATCGCTATTACACGGATTTAGCCGATGCGACAGGCGTGGAATATGCCATTGCATTTCGGGTTGTGGCGGCGTTTTATGATGATTTCAAGGAGCGCATCTCAAAGTTACTTCAATATTCCAAACAACCTGCATTGGTAGAAGTGTTATCTGCCATGAAACACTACTGGGCGATAAAGCATGAATTTCATGGCATTGATACTGTCAATAACACATGCCAACTCTCAACCGTTCAATTGGATGTTGAGGATGCAGAACGCTACGGGATATCATACATCGACCAAAACGGGCAAAAGCGTGGATGTATCATCTGTCATTCATCAATAGGCTCTATTGAGCGTTGGCTTTATTGTATTCTCGAAGAGGCGTTGAAGAGCAAAATTCCCGCATTTCCTCTCTGGCTCAGTCCCACTCAACTGCGCATAATTTCTGTGGCAGACCGACATATCGCGTTTGCTCAAAACCTCGCTGATGCTCTGTCGGAAGCTCCAATACGTGTCGATATTGATGACCGCAAGGAAACTGTCGGCAAGAAAGTGCGGAAAGCAGAACGAGAATGGGTGTCATATTACATAGTGGTTGGCGACCGTGAATTGCAATCGGATGTCCTATCGCTCAAATCTCGTTCAGTGACCAGAGTGCAATCGCTCACCGTCAATGAGATTAAAGCTGTAATTGCAGATGAGATAAACGACATGCCTTTCCGTCCATTAGCGGAACATCAACTGCTCTCCAAACGACCAACTTTTGTAGGAGAATAGTGTCTTGTTACCTAATTCCTTAGTGTTTCTTTTAATCAAACTTTTCTTTTTAAAACAGGATATGATACCATGGATTTTATGGACGTACGCGGACTACAGTAGATAGCATCCCATCCGCATGCGTCAATCAGATCCGTGGTATCTATTATCTGTGAAGTTCCGTGACTAAAGAAAATAAGCAACAACAATGCCAGAAAAAGTTGGTATAGGAATTATCGGTTGTGGTGGTATAGGGAGACACTACGCCAGAAACTGGCAAAGAAATTCCCCATAGGAAAGGGTTTTGGGTGGGGGACACGGGGTTTCCGAAGGAAAGGGCGTGAGGGTTTTGAAAGGGAAAACCCTTGGTTGTCCCTTCAACTGGCAAAAAGCACTTGTTTTTTTCCTCTGTCGATATGGTATAATAGTCATAGTGTTAGTTAGATTTGTAAATTTGTTACCGCTTGGAAATACAGCGGTGAATTAATCAAAAAAGCGGAGGAAGAAAATGAAGATCTTAAATCGAATCATCATCACAATGTCTATGATGATTTTGTTGTTAGGAGTAAGTGGTCAAGCATTTGCTAAGGTTGCAGCTTATATGGAGGATCTCCCCATTTCTACTCCATTACAAAATGAAAACAAAGTGACTGCTTCTGGATCAAATGATGTGACCTATATTGAAGATTTTGCTAATCCTTTGGGGGAATGGCTAAACGATTGGTTTTACCTTAACACCAATGCTGAGAACTGTTATACAGCAGCCGGTTCTAATTGTGACCCTAACTACCGTGGTAACCAGCCTGACGGTTTGTGGATTTCTGATGATCGCGGCTGTGGGAATATAATAGTCCAGAGTCCAGTTAGAATCAACTTTTTTAACAACTTTGGTGACAATGCTATTTCGTTTTCACTGGATCATTTTACGGGTGTATCTGGTGTCACATTTAACATCTACGATAAGGATGGTGTATTAGATGTTTCAGAACCTCTACCCCCCGATGCCTGGAACTGGTCTCACCATGATTATCCACTAAGCAACGGTATCTCGGCCTTCGAATACTCATATACTGGGGACCAAGTGGAAGGAAACACTTCCATCGACAATGTTACAATCGTTGTAGGCGAAGGCCTGGGAACCATCAATGGGTATGTCACAGAAGCTTCAACGGGATATGCGCTCGAAAGGGCATTTGTATTAGCTATTAACCTTGAAACAACAGAGAGAGAGTTTGCTGTAACTAATAATAATGGCTATTATTCGATGGATTTAGCGCCAGGTATTTACTTTATACTTTGCCTAAAGAAAAACTATAACTTCGCTTGGGCCATAGCTAAGATAGTAGCTAATGATGTCACTCAGAAGGATTTCGTGTTGGAACCCAAGCTGGAATAAAACAGGCTCAAAACATCATCAAGAGCAAGGATATGTCATGCCATATCATCCTTGCCCTTTTTCATGCTCAATCATAGTTCCGTTAATCTATCTCACTGAAAAACTTGGACAGGCTTTCCTCCATTCGCACTTGACTCCTCGGAAGCCAAACCAGGAGCAGTTAAACGCTTGGCGTGAATGACGGTCGCGACTCAAATCAGAACGAGCATCAAGCTCAGAATGGCGATCAACCACCACCCGCGAGATTATATCATCGGCGTTTGATAAAGCCCAAACGCTCGGATGAGCGAGGGACCCTGAGATTTGACGATAATCAGCCGCACTTTGCTTGCGGTGACGTCGGGGAATCGGTCAAGTTTCTTATGTCCGATAGTCGTGCCTTCAGCGATTTTCCGCCAATCTTGACCGTCCCAGGCTTCGATTCGATACTCTTCAACCTGCTGACCCAAGGCGATGTATTCCTGAACCATCGATACATTGAAGGCGGCTGGCTCGCCCAGATTAACCTCCAGCGATGCTGTGGCGTCTCCTTCGTCGGTAGCCCAATAGGTGTTTTTGTTCCCATCCACTGCGTTGGACGCTTTTGAATCAGATCGGACATTGCTGGCAACTGCAGGTTTGCCTTCGGCGAAATTTATTGCGAAAGTTTTATCCAAAACTTCCCGAAATTCTTGCAATCGTTTGACATCTGGTTCAGAGAAGAGTCCTCGGTCATTTGGAGGAACGTTGAGCAGCAGGACGCTATTGCGCCCGACGGATTTATAGTAGATGTCCATCAGATGTTCGAGTGATTTGACCTTGTCGTCCTGATTCTTGTGCCAGAACCAGCCGGGACGGATAGACACATCGCATTCAGCGGGATACCATACTTTGCCATCAGTGCCTTGATGAAAGACCGGATTGGAATCTTGAACGCTCCACTCAGTCTCTCTGGCAACTCCATCTTCGTTGCCGACCCAGCGAATATCCGGCCCGCAGATGGCAATGACGGCATTCGGTTGGTGCCTGCGGATAACCTCGTAATATCCCTGCCAATCGTACTCCTGTCTCCTGCCGTTGGGTCCTTCAGCGCAAGCACCATCAAACCATGCTTCGGCTATTTCGCCGTAATTAGTGAGCAGTTCAGTGAGTTGATTTTTGAAGAACTGATTGTAGACAGGTGAGTTTCCGTAGGTAGGTTCGTGACGGTCCCACGGCGATAAGTAAATTCCCATATTCATGCCCGCTTCCTGGCAAGCATCAGCCAGTTCGCGGACGATATCCCCTTTACCTCCACGCCAGGGGCTGTTCCTGACTGAATGTTCAGTATATTTGCTCGGCCATAGGCAGAAGCCATCGTGATGTTTTGCTGTGAGAATCATGTATTTGAAACCAGCTTCTTTAGCAACTTGCACCCACTGCCGGGCGTCAAGTTCGGTGGGGTTGAACAATTTTGGATCTTCATTACCCTCACCCCATTCCCTATCGGTGAAAGTGTTAATTCCAAAATGCAGGAACATACTCAGTTCAGCTTCCTGCCATGCTAACTGCTGTGGTGTCGGTTTTACAAGCATTATGACCTCCTTCATAAATCTTCTTTGTGGCGATACTCATAGTCATCATTTCACCAGTTTGACTTCCTCTTTCTCAAAATCAAGACTCAAAACGAAACCTGCTAATGAAAGAAATTCCATACCTAAAAGTGAATCACCAGGAACAAACCAAGTTTCAATCTCATTATCTCTTACCAATACTTTACCCCAAAAGACAGGCAATTCCACTTCATCCCCTGTAGCCAATCTGAAAATCCCAAAGTCTATCAATTCAACATCCATCTCGTCCAAAATGCCTTCGGGAATAGCAATCCCACCACTAAATCCAGTATCTACTGTCAACGATAAATCTCCCTTTTTTTGAATAATGAGCACCCCATCTTCATTCACGAAACCGTTAAAAAAGGGTACAAAATCCTCAATCTTGCCTCTCACAAGAGTTCTCATATTTTTCTTATCTCTCCTTTATGTTCGTGAACAAAAGTATACCCGATTCGAACAGAGTAAAAGACTTTGCCGGGGTATTTCATTTTTGCTTTCTTAAGCGCTTCTGTTAAACTTCTGCCTAAAAAATAATCACCAGTATCCGGATCTATCACGACAATCGTCCCTTTCTTCTCGCTGAGTGAATGAATGTTGGCCAAGACATCCTCTGAGGGTTTTTTCGCCTCTAATATTTTCATTTTGACATTACCTCCTCTCTCGTTATCAATTTTCACGATTCACATTTCACGAATCCGATTTCAATTGCTCCAGTTTATCAAACGTCGCCTGTATGTATTGCGCTTGACGTTCCACCCGAGATTCGATGTTCTGCTCCCCAATCTCCGCGGATGCTTCCGTAGGTTTGCCCCAGACGCCTACTTTAGTAGTGCGGTCAAATCCCACATAGTCGTTATACTCCTGTCCCACATCAGGCGTGAAATCCGCTGCCTTATCCATCTTCACAAGCTCAGGGTGGTAAAAGAGCATAGTTGAAGTTTCGCCTCTTCCTGAGTGAATATCCTGCGGAATTCGTTCTTGCTCTCCAGGCAACGCTCCATCAGTCCAGATGATAGTCATATCTGGATATCTAAAATTCAGATCGCGTATGGTCGGTTTGATAATCCAGTTGCCGCCGTGAGAACTCAAAACCACCACTTTCGTTATGCCGTGGTGTCGTAGCGAAAGCACTATATCCTCAATGATGAGCGCTAATGTGTGAGGACGAAGGGTGATTGTCCCAGGGAATCTCATGTGTTCCTGAGAATTACCGTATGCAAGAGCTGGCAAAACGTAGGCGTTCAAACGCTCGCCCAACTTTTGGGCTATTTTGTCCGCTATAATCCAGTCGGTACCAAGCGGCAAGTGTCTTCCATGCTGCTCAATAGCGCCGATGGGCAGGACGGCAATCCTGGCTCCTGAACTATCTAAATCCTCCCATGTGTTGAATACTGTTACCATAATTTGACTCCCTTTATCATCAAAAGATTTTTGTTACCATTTTATCTTCCCGCGCCGCCCACAAGGTCCCCAAACGGCGCAAGGAGTTCATATTTGTTCCTCCAGGTTGTATACATTATTCCACACGCCTTGGGAGTTCGTTCTAAAACCTCAAGCCATCCCTTGGGGTTATCGAGTGTGTCACCGTCATAGTATGCTCCCGCCAGCGTCCTGAAACCCAGAGAGGAGAAGAACTTGAGGCTTTCGTTGCGCTTGTTATAATACCAGCAGACGATGACGAGATCTTTTGGGATGTACTTCCAAGAGCCGGTGAAATCGCCGTCAACAAGATAATAATTATCATGGGCGTTGTGGTTCGGGTCGAGCATATCAGACCAGATGAAAATTTCAGCTTCCTGATTCACATCACGAATCATCTGAGCTTGTTTCGTTATGCAATCGCCAAGTATCTGAGCCATTGTCATATTCCGATTTTTGCAAGCTGCGCATGAACCTCCTGCTCTGAGCTCGTCCATGCTCAGGAGATACTTGCTTGGAGCAAGGTATTTGTGGATGAGCTTCGCTTGCTCTCTCCAGATTTCATAAAGCTTCGGCTCCGACATACAGATAGAAACCTGCCCTCGGTTTACTCCCATCCCGTGATAGTAACTGACCCTCAAACGCTCGCCATTTTTTATTCCGCTTCCCAGGAGTATTTCGATTAAAGGAAAGTCGTGGTCGAACTTGAAATTTAACTTAGGGTCTTTTATCGGTGCGAAATCCTTGCCTTCTTCATAGACAATTCCCGTTTCTTCGCCTTTCACTGTCACGGGCGTTCCGGACCGTCTCAGAACGTTCAAAAGCCCGACTTCCTCAATTTCGAAATCATCAACCCAGAACTTCCCAGAACGACCACCCCACGCGCCGACGTATACTCTGACTTTGTCGTAATCAAGACTATTGAATCCCATGACCACTTTCTGCCAATTGGCAGTAGACGAAACCCGCGGTTGCCATGGGGCGAGGTTACGTCCGTCTGAGGTCAAAACTTGTATTCTAAATGAACCTTCAGGTTCAAGTCTCTCGGTCTTGACCCAACAGCTTAATCTGTAGCAGCGATGTGGTTGAACCTTGACCTCCTGCATCACTCTGGCGTGACCATGCTCGTATCTTCCGAAGTTCTCAAATCTGAGTGAGGCTTTTCCGTTTTTGAAAACCTCCTCGTCTACGAATGAGACATCGCCAGGTCTGTCGTGGAATCTGTATTCTTTGAGATTGTTTCCATCGTATTCTTCAAATCCACCGTTCGCAACCTCAACGGGAGGGTCTGGAACGAGGGTGGCTCTTCCGTCCTTCACAACGAAAAGCGCATCTTTCACCGGAATTCCAGCGGCGAGGTTCCTATCGTGACCGAGAACAGCGCCTCCGTATCCAGCGGAAAAAATGATTGGGATTATCTCTACGTTATGTTCTTTGGATATTCGTTTCACTTCTTCCAGCCTTCTGAAATAATCTTTGGGTTGTAGGTCGAGTCTGTCAAGACCCGCGGCGAGAACCATACCGTTTAGACCATGTTTAGATGCAGTCTTGACTATCCGATTTATATCCTCCACATCGCTTTCCCTACGAAGCGACCTTGAAACATAAACCCAGCGATATGGATAGACTTTGCCTTCACAGAGCGTGCTCATGAAGGCGAAAAATAGTATAATAGTTAAACATTTCATCATTTGTCACCAACTCCTATGTTAGGCAATATCATTTCTCCACCTTATCCAATTCTGCTTGTTTATCTTTTGCTAAATCGACCTCAAAAAATTCGCTACTTTCCAGCAATGCCATATAAAACTCGGAAGTATAGTCGATTTCAACTTTTACATCTTTAATCTGGCACTCAAGCAGATGTCCCCCTGCCTTTTTATCACCTGTGATAAAATGAAGATGATAACCGGGAACATTTATCCCTTCCACATAAACCGGACACCAAAAACCCACTATAGTTCCTTCTACATCATGAAATTCGAATTTCGGTTGGTTTTTAACTACCTCGACAAGCGGAGGATAAGGCTTATTTTGTTTGGGAACACTTCTTGTCTTGATATATTTGAACATCCCATCTATTTTGATGGCGTAAAAAATATTTTTCGTTGGCAGCAAACTATCCAAATATTGCGCCAATTGATTATAGTCCAAATGTTGTTCTAACAATACTGATTTATCGGGTTCAAATAAAGTTACAACAGCAAATGGTGTCTTCAACGAACCATCGACTGGATAGGCTTTTCCATCCGCCTTTATTTGATAAAATTTCCCTTCCAAGCCGATCATTTCCCCATCAAGGCCGTTGAAAGTACCTATTCCAAAGTCGCCGTGCTGTCTCAACTTTTCATAGGTTATTCCTCCGTCGTAGACACCTTCAAGCAAGGCATCAATCGTTGATGTTTGAAATAGAACATCATTATTTTTTTGAAGATGTGAACATCCAGATATGGCTATAACCAAAAATATTGTTGTCCATAAACAGCGAATAGTTTTCATCATTATTTCTCCTAGAAACCGAGTTTTTCGAAAAAACTCGGTTTCTGATTTTTTTGAATGTCTATATAAATTTCATCCTGACGACGGACAAGTCGTTAACCATTTGCCAGTAATTTCGAGAATGTTCACTTTCATATCCAGATTCTGCCGGCGTACTGGAATCATATCCACTACATCAAAACCACATCTTTGCAGAACCTTCTCCAAGCTAACCGCGCATACTGGCGCTCCGCCTCCTCCACCGCCGGCGACGCAGATACCGATGGCAGGTTTACCGGCGATTTTATCTTTGCCAGCATCGTGCATACAAGTCCGACGCAAACGGTCAGTGAAAGCACGCATGCTCTCAGTAAGGTCGCTGAAATAAACCGGGCTCGCAAATACTGCGGCGTCGGAGTTCTTGATTTTGTCAACCAGCAATGCAAAATCGTCCTCGATTACACATCGACCTTCTGTCCGACAAATACCCCAACCGCCATCATCACATTGACGGCATCGCTCAATATTCATTTGAGGCAGGAATATCTGTTCGCCTTGGCTTCCTTCACTTGTCACTCCTTGAAGAAGTGCACCGGCTGCTCTTGCTGTTTGTCCCTTTGGATTTCTACTTCCCAACACTATTAAAACTTTCATTTTATTCTCCTTTTTTGAGTAATTAGACTTCCAATTAAGCCTACGAATCAATTCGCAGTCTAAGGCGCTAAAGTCGTCTCAAAGACGACTGGGAGCTGATTTAGTCCACATTGACCAGGAAGCCCCCGCTTAACAACCCCCCTGCTCCAAGGGGGATAAGCGTGGGGTCAATCTTCAATCGTCACTCTTCAATATTCAATTGATTCACCTCACCACCGCTATTTTCCCACTCCGGCGCACTCGTTGCCCATCGCTATTCTCCGCTTCAATGATGTATATGTATACTCCACTTGCGATGGGAAGCTTCGCTTGATTTTTGCAATCCCATACGAACCATTCGTTTCTTCTACCTATAGCATTGACTTTTTGCTCAACATATATAATCTCTCCCGCTACACTATAGATTTTCAGAGTGACATCGGCAGTCTTAGTTAGTTTAAAACGAATGGTCACAATATCTTGATATTTAGCAGGGTTCGGATAGGCGATAACTTCCTCGGCAAAATCGAAAATATCGGAGGTAAAAAAAGTAGAGTATATCGTCTGGATATTTGACGCTCTATCCTGGACAGATAATTTTAATGTGTGCAAACCAGTTTTCAAGTTACTGGGTAAGTAGGTAATGCGGTTGTGAGCCGGCTCATACGTAAATTCCGCTGGCTTATCATCTATCAGTAACTCGATTCGATCTTTATCTATACCTGAACCGTTGTCATGTATTTCAGCTTCCACTAAAAATCTGTCTAACGGCACTTCTTGA
>JACKQG010008123.1_pt1 | contig 10334 bp, 5 predicted proteins | sample 8237621 | NCBI WGS metagenome assembly JACKQG01 (sample SAMN15677084, study PRJNA649215) | marine metagenome | biome: marine; feature: Black Sea; material: saline water; isolation source: suspended particulate matter (SPM) from the Black Sea western gyre | collected 2013-06-09/2013-06-10 | depth...
GAAACCGACGGTCTGCAGTATTTCTTCGATGGAGGGTATGACATCCACGCACATCCCGTCGAAAACGAAACCTGCGTCCTCTACTCCACTCCGACGGAAGCGCCTGAAATTGCCGTCACGCTCACGCCCTTCGGCACTCCGATCGTCATCCCCGCCGCCGGCGGATCCTTCGACTATAATATCGACATCGGGAATACGGGTATCAGCATTGCCGTTTTCGACGTCTGGATTGAAGTCGTACTCCCCGATGGCACAGTTTACGGCCCGCTGATCCTGAGGAACAATATCACCCTGAATCCCGGCGGATCTATCATCCGCGATATGACTCAAACCATCCCCGGCGCAGCGCCTGTGGGAGACTATATTTACCGTTGCAACGCCGGCATGTATCCGGCCGCAGTAATGGCTTCGGATGAATTCCCCTTTGAAAAATCCGGCGTCGATGCTTCTTCCGGCGGCGAATGGCTGCTCGATGGATGGGAGGGCCCACTGGCGCTTGAGAGTACTCTGCCGTCAGTCTATGAACTTCGGCAGAATCAGCCCAATCCCTTCAACCCGGAGACCAACATCGAATTCGGCCTCCCTCAAGCCGGCAAAGTCGAAATTCTGGTATTCAATTTATTGGGCAGGCAGGTCGCCGAATTGCAGAACGGTTTCATGGCAGCAGGGTATCATACCGTTACCTTCGACGCTTCGACCATGTCCAGCGGGGTATATTTCTACATGATGAAAACCGCTGATCATACCCAGGTTAAGAAGATGTTATTGGTGAAATAAAATTACGAGCAATGTCTGTACTTTGTGCCGCAGAGTCCCCGCACTCTGCGGCACTTTTAATAATTTGATGTAGGGGCGATTGGCAAATCGCCCGCTTTTGTTACTATCAAGGAGGCTGCACATGCAAAGATTTTACCGCACTACCTTAACTGTTTCCTTTCTTTTCACCCTTTTCATATCCACTTTCACTATCGCCCAAAACTTCAATGTGGATCATCTCGGCAGCCTCTACAATTACTGGGGATATGCCAAGGACGTGAAAATACAGGATGAAACAGCATACATTATGTGCTATGGCAGCGGGGTTAATATCATGGATATTTCCGATTTGTCTGCCCCGGTGGAAATCGGAGATTATCATATGGACGGCCTCCTCCAAATACAAATTTTCGGTTCTTATCTATATTTATGTGATTCAAATGGCTTTCAGATAGTCGATGTTTCAGTCCCGGAATCACCTGTATTCATCGGTGAATGCGAACTGCTTGGATACACAAGAAGTATGGCCGTCGATGGAGATTTTGCCTATGTTAGTTATATTTTTGAATATGACGAAGGTCTGCAGATAATTGATATTTCAGACCCGACTAATCCTGAAATCGTCGGAAGCTGTGCAATTCTTGATGTTTCGCACGATATTGAAATTATAAACGGTGTTGCTTTCGTCGCTATAGACGATTTCGGTCTGCAAATTGTTGACTTATCCAATCCCTCCAACCCTCAGGAACTTTCATCCATAGAATTTAACCAAGGTTCAAGTTGGATCGACTATAATGACGGATATATCTATTCGGTAGCCGGGGATTACGGAATGTATGTCATCGATGTCAACGATCCTGCGAATCCGTCTTTAGCCGCCGGGCCCTGTTGGATCGGCCCGATTTGTAGTGAAGATATTATCACTGAAGACGATTTTGCCTACGTTTCCTGCACACATGGAACCGGATTTGGGATGGTAGTTGTCGATATTTCAGATCCTTCGACTCCCCATTATCAGGTCCTTTTAAATCTTGGCATTGACCCTACAGCTAAGATGGACATGTTCCATGAATTCGTCTTCATTGCCAGAGGTGAAAGCGGATTCACGGTTGTCAGTGTGGAAACACCAACAGCTCCCTATCCCTATTCCGATTACGTCCCGGCAGAGGGGATAATCAGCGATGCGGCCATTTGCGGAAATTATGCTTACATCATCGATGGTGCTGCGTTCAAAGTTATTGACGTAAGCAATCCGGCGGAACCGGCAGAAGTTGCGTGCTTGGATAGTTTCCATAACTCTACTCAGGTATTAATTAATGATACTTTTTCCTTAGTGAGCACGGACTCAAGCCTGGTTTACTGCATTTCCATAAACTCACCGCAAAATCCGGTCTTAATCGATAGCGTTTCCACAGGTTTGGAAATTTATGATCTATATCTGCATGAAGATTATCTTTATGTTACTGGGGTAGATATTGAAACATACTATCCATATTTGTCAGTGATCAATTTTGAGAATCCAGATGCACCTTATATCGAAGCCAACAGTTTTGTTAGCAGTATATATACAAGATTTGCAGCCACCGATGGATATGTTCATTTAGTTAACCAAATTATCGGTGAGATTGATATTTATGACGTAAGCGATCTAACATATATTTTCGAGGCGGGAAGTTACGGCATTGGTACCGATAACATCATTGATTTAGAGATATCATATGGGTATGCATACATACTTGACACAGGTACTTTTATATATCCGTACAGTTCGTTTCTCGTCTATGACCTCACTGATCCAATCCATCCGCAGCTTTCCGGTTCCTTCGAATTCGATGATATGATGAGTTTTCGTGAAATAATTATATGTGATGAACGAGCATATATAGCGGCTCAATATGATGGCTTGTTTGTTGTGGATATTATTGATCCCAACCAGCCCGAACTCCTCGGATACTATAACACCAGCGGAGTACCTGCCGGCATCTGCGCCGATTCGGACTACATCTATACCGCCGAAACCTACCATTTCGACATCTATCAGTACAACGACGGAACCGGCATAGCCGCCCCGCCAGACCTGACCGCGCTGCCAGGCGATTATACACTGACGTGTTACCCCAACCCCTTCAACCCGGAAACTGTCATCGAATTCGGCCTTCCTCAAGCCGGTAAAGTCGAAATTCTGGTTTTCAACCTTTTGGGACGGCAAGTCGCTGAATTGCAAAATGGATTCATGGCGGCAGGCTATCACACGGTTACCTTCGACGCTGGGGCAATGTCCAGCGGAGTCTATTTCTATATGATGAAAACCGCCGGTCACAGTGAAGTCAAGAAGATGCTGCTGGTGAAATAGCTGAATTGTGTGCCGCAGAGTCCCCGCACTCTGCGGCACTTTTAATAATTTGATGTAGGGGCGATTGGCAAATCGCCCGCTTCCGCTTTTGCTGTTGCTTCTGCCTTACTCCTCTTCCCCTCTTCCGCGAGCTCAACTGCGGCAAATTTCAGCAACCAGAACACCGCGATCAAACCGCCCTCGGCGGTCTCCCCCTTACTTGTAAGGGGGATTCGCTTCTGCCGTTGCCTTTGCCTTGTCTTTGTCATTCTGATCCCGACACTTCGGGAGAAGAATCCCCCTCGCTATATTTGTGTGGTGTCAGGTGTCCTCACCTGACACCCTTAAATAGGCAGCCTCTGCTCCGGGAACAGGACAACATAAAAAAGGCGCGGAAACCGCGCCTTTTTTAGATTCGCATTTATGGCGATTCCCCATAATAATTTTCGCTCGAAATCATTATGGGAGATCGGCCATGATCAGCTATATTTCCACCTTGAAAACCCCCTTCAAAGCAAAACCCGCCACAATCGACAGCACGAAAAACACGATCAGCCAGTGCATCTCAATCCCCTGGAGATTTATCATCCGCTCAGGATACTCCAGCGTGATCTTCACCACTCCGGAACCGTCACCTAAAGGTTTCTCCCCCGGATTAAATAAGGCGTCGCCGAGGGAACCAACATCGCTGCGCTGGTTGGATAACCTCACCACCTTATTCCGCCCCACGACTACACTTTTTGCCGCTTCCCCGCCATTCCACGTCACCCGGATGACGTCACTTCCCGGACTCCCGGCTTTGATCCGCCAGGTCGCTTCGTTCTTACCCATTGCGCGCACCGGCGTTCCGTCAATTTTAATAACTTTGCTGCCTTCAGCGATCAAAGTCGTATCCCTTAAGACCGCCCGGTCCTCAAATTTCACCGTCATCAGCGCCGTTTCACCGGGCCGCAACGGATAAAACCCGTAGTGCAGGTTCAACTGCACCATGATCAATATCACCGGGATCATCAAAACGATCAAAGGTGATACGGCATATTTCATGTAACCGAAATTCGCCTTTAAAATTCTGCCGATAGTCCCCATCACCGTACCGAATTCATGTTTATACAACCAGACTTCGAGGAAATAACCCCGCACTCTCGCCTTGGCTTTGCGGATTCCTTCCTGGTTGGAAACGAATTTAAATATCCCCACCATGATCGCGCCGGTGATGAACGACACCACCGCTAATCCCCAAAAAGGATCGATCCCGCTGAAAGGGGCCAAGATCAAATCGAATAACTTCGATAATAGTAAATTGATATTCCAGATAAATTCCATTATTCGCTAACGTTTGAAACCGTAAAATGTCCCGCTATTTAATAATCCGCCTGTCCGATCCCGGTCAGGAAATATATCCCAATCCCTGCAGTCTCGACTTCAATTCTTCCTCCGATCCCGCTTCGTCCAGTATCGCTATTTCCTTGTCGATCAAATGCCGCACAAACTCCTCCGGCGACGAATACCCGGCTTGTGAAGACAGATTTTTCAACTTGTCATGAATATCACTGTCAAGTTTCAGTTTCAGTTTTGGCATAGTTAATCCTTGCTGTTAATATGGAAATAACCGTTTAAATGGCTGATCATCGAGGGTTAAACTGCTTGCGGTTATCAATTCTCAATTCTCAATTGCTTTTAAAAATATCGACCGCCCCACCATGTTATCCGGTATAGCGATCCCAAATTCCTGAAGTATCGTCGGCGTCAAATCGAACAAAGCCGGACTCGGATGTTCAATCGTGCGGTTCGACAACACTACGCCCGGCACCAGTTTATGATCCACGCAATGATCGCCCGCCCACTTATCGGGATTGTCGGAAATCACCTGCGGTGGGAACTTGCCCAAAATCGTCTCCCAGGACGCCCGATACCCGTAATTATAGCCCATGATCAAATCAGGCGATTTATCCAGCTGGTCACCGTGATATATATCCTCCCGCCGTTCCACCACGTTGATCGGATGCTGTCCGGTTTTGGGATCGACGATGGCAGTCAGTTTTTCGATCAATTCGTCCTTCAACGCTTCAGCTTCAGCGCCCAGAGCCACCGAACCTCGATTCTCCCGGCCCCTAATGTTCAGATAGAGACCATTGATCCCCAAACCGTATGCTTTCGATTTCCGCCAATCGACGCCGGGGAAAAATTCCTGATCCCGCTTGGTCGTATCCTTCAGCGTAATATATCCGTTTTCATACAGCCAGGTATTCAGATCGAAACAATACCTGAACGGAGCAAAACCATGATCCGACATCACGATCAAAAGATCATCATCCGATAATTCGCCCATCACCCGGCCCACAACCTTGTCCATATCGGAGTACAATTTCATCAGCTCCCGGCCGTATTTATGGTCGTTTTCAGTGTCATAGATAGGGCTGTCCTTATCGAAAGTCGAATAAAGCGCGTGACTCGATTGATCCAGACTGCCGAAATAAAAGAAAAACACGCCGTCATCGAAATCGTTCCAAACGTATTCGAATTCGCGCAGGCGTTCTTCCAAAACTAACCTCGCCTGAGACAGATAATCGTCGAATTCCAGCACTCCCGCTGATAACGCTTTAGTGTCTTCCGGCATCCCCAGAGTGTAAAAATTGCCGATATTCTTATAAATTTCCTGCGAATAATCCGCCGGTGTCGATAGCGGCAAAGCCGGATTCCCCGGAGCGATATTCACCGGTGAAACGTAAAGTTTGAAATTCGGCCGTAGTTCCTTCAAATAGAACCGGACGATCCCGGTCGCCTTGATGAACGACCCTAACATCGGAAATTTAACCTCCGCCCAATCCGACCATTCCCCCGGCCGCATCAGAAAATCGGAGTCCCCGGTTTCGATGCGGATATTGTCCTCCACCGGGTCAATATAGACCGTAAAGGGAACCGAAGTCCCCGGTGATCCTTCAATAAGCGCGTTTGGCGGCCCTTCAATTTCACCTTCGACTACACCGTCGCGGATTTCGACTAACTCAATTTTGCCCCCGGCGACGTCATCCTGATATAAAGATTCGTCGTCGGTGAAGAACGTAAATATTCCGTAACTGCCTAAAATATCAGGCGTTCCCATCCCAGAAAATGTCTTCGCTTCACTTTCCGCCGGCGGGAAATTCGACGGTATCCGGTAAATGATCGACTCGATACCATGTTCTTCCAATATCTGCCAGAAAGCTTTCCCTTCCCGCAATAGTTTAGCTTCGCCGCCTTTCATCGGGATCCGGTATTTACCCAATTTCAATATCTTCGACGGCGCTTCCATCGTCGATGTCGATAAGTAAGGAATCCTTGACGCTGGTTCACGATGAATAAAATCGTAAATGCCGTGACCGCCCGGGTCCATCCCGGTGATGAAATTCGACCAGGCCACCGGACTCTGCGGAGGCTGGCTGGTGGTCAGCGGTTTAAACGAACCGTCCGCCATCAGACGCGACAGATTCGGCATCACCCCCCGGTCAACGAATTCCTGCAGGAATTTCGGGTCCATTCCGTCGATTCCCAGGATCACAACCTTCTTCCCGGTCTTCTGGAATTTACTGCCCCCGCAGGAAACCATCAGGAATGCGAAAGCAATGATTAAAAGCGAAAATACTGCTGTCGAAACGAATTTATTCTTGAACATCTTGATATCTTCTCATTATTGATTTGAGAGTGACTGCTATAGACTAACGAAATATTATCCTACGCAGGATTTGTAAGGGCGGGGTTTCCCCGCCCTGCTTTCTACTGTCCATGCTGAAAAATCACCGTACTCCTCGTCGCCGTTTGAATAAAACAAAGAACTGGATGTAGGGGCGATTCACGAATCGCCCTCTCTGAAAAAGTGTATATGGGTGGTGTCAGGTGTCCTCACCTGACACCTGAACAATGATCGTAATGGCCTGATTCATCACACATTCCTCTACCCGCCGCCTACATGTATGCCTGCAATCCCGTAATATCAGACCCCACGATCAAAGTGTGCATACTGTGAGTTCCTTCATACGTATATACCGATTCCAGGTTCATCATGTGCCGCATGATCGGGTACTCGTCGGAAATTCCGTTCGCACCGTGAATATCCCGCGCTATGCGGGCAATTTCCAGAGCGATCTCGCAATTATTCCGCTTGGCCAAACTGATCTGCTGGAAAGTGACCTTATCCTGATCCTTCAATTGTCCCAGCCGGTAAACCAAAAACTGCCCCTTGGTGATCTCAGTCAGCATCTTCACCAACCGTTCCTGCACCATCTGGAAACCGCCGATCGGTTTCCCCCACTGAACTCTGGTCTTGGCATATTCGACCGAAGAAGTATAGCAGGCCATCGCTGCTCCCAATACCCCCCACGCAATCCCGAAACGGGCCTGGCTCAAACAAGAAAGCGGACACTTAATACCGTTTGCGTTGGGCAGCCGGTGAGTTTCCGGGACGAACACATCGTCCAAAATGATCTCGCCGGTCACCGATGCGCGCAGACTCCATTTACCTTTGGTCTCCGGGCACGACACCCCCTTCCACCCTTTTTCTACTAAAAATCCGGATACTACCCCGTCAAGTTTGGCCCAGATCACTAACACGTCCGCGATGGGACTGTTGGTGATCCACATTTTCGCGCCGTTTAAAATATAACCGCCGTCTGTTTTCACTGCATGCGTGATCATCCCGCTGGGATTGGAACCGTAATCCGGTTCCGTCAATCCGAAAGCGCCGATTTTTTCCGCTTTAACCAGCTGTGGAATCCAGTAATCTTTCTGTTCTTCGGAACCCCAGGTTTTGATCGGAAAAATGACCAGCGCGTTCTGCACACTGGCGAAACTCCGGATTCCGGAATCACCCCGCTCCAATTCCTGCATCATCAATCCGTAAGCCGTGCAGCTTAATCCCGCACCGCCCTCTTCCTCCGACAAAGTCGCCCCAAACAGACCCAATCCGGCGATCTCAGGAACCAGTTCCATCGGGAAATGCCCTTCCCGGAAATATTCTTCTATATGAGGAATAACCCGGTCGGAAACCCATTCGCGAACCGTATCGCGAACCATGATTTCCTCTTCCGTCAGCCATTCATCCAAATCATAATAATCAACGCCATGATACATTTTTAGCACCCCTAATGAAATCTTGAATCTTTACTATATTATTCGTATGATGATGAGTAATCCCCTGAGATTCCCCCTTGCGTTCCTTAACATCCGATGCTGCCGCAGCAGGGGCGATTCACGAATCGCCTACTTCTGCCTCTGTCTTGAGACTCAATTAGACGTGCCACAGGAACCCGTCCGCCGTACGGCTGATCCAGCGTCTTCGCTTCTGCAATGAACTTTCGCTTTTGCCTTTAGTCTCCCGCTTTCTTACAAGGGAGACTACCTGTCAACCGTACGACTGAAGGGGGGTACGCTTTTGATTCTTTTCGTGTTTTTGCTTTTCTTTCGTACTCTTCGTGATTCAAATAATAGCTATCATCGCCATAATAGCCAGCGATTGCTTTTGCCTTAATCCTGAATATCCTGCCTATCCTTGTAAATTGCTGTTGCCTTTGCTTCCGCTGTTGCTTTTCTACTCGTTCCCCTGCTCCCGCGTGGGAATGCCAACAGCCATAATAGCCTTAATAGCCAGTGAATCTGCTTCTCGCTGCTGCTTTCCGCTTTTACTTTTTACTTTTGCCTTGGTACTTTTGCCTTCCTCAGTGTCTCCGTGTCTCTGTGGTGAAAATCCACTATTCCGCCATCAACGGCCGCCCTTCGATGTAGTCCGGTATCTTCACCCCGAACAAATCCAATGTCGTAGCCGAAATATCTCTTAAATCGGGGTCGTTCAAATTGGATTTACGATTAGAGAAAAATACTCCGGGAACCTGCCGCGGTTCGATACAATGATCCCCGCTCCATTTCTTGATATTGTCCGAAAATACCGCCCTCCTGGTATCACCGGTCACCGTATCCCAGGATACCCGCCAACCCGGATTGAATCCGAATAATAGATCCGGCCCGTTCTTACCATAAGGTCCGGTCCCGGTTTCCTTCAGATCGAAAATACGATGGATCGCTTCCTGCTTCCGCTCCGGGTCGTCTAATCCCTCCAGTTTGCTGATCAATTCTTTCTTCAGCGATTCATATTCTTCCCCTTTGGCAACCACACCGTTTTTCTCCCGGCCCTGTAGATTGATAAACATACCGCTTAAGCCGACGCCGTAGGCTTTTGTCCGGTTCCAATCGACATCCTCGAAGAAGTCGCCGCCTTCAGCGCCCTCCTTCAAGACCAGATAACCGTTTTCCTTCAGCCAGGCGTTGATACTGAAACACCTTTGGAAAGACTTGAACCCGTGGTCGGAAATCACCATCAGCACATCGTCCTTGCCCATCTGGGCCATCGTCCGGCCGGTCAAATCGTCCAGTTTGACATACATGTCTTCGATGGCGGAAATCCCCTCCGGCGGTTTCTGTCCTAAATTCGCCGGGTGTTCAGGTTCCAATTGCCGCCAGAACATATGCTGAATCCGGTCGGAAGTATCGAAGACACAGGCCACCAGCCCCTTCCGGGTCATTTTTAACGCGTGGAAGAACATCTGCTCCCGTTCTTCGTGGATGTCCCACGCCTGCTTTAAAAACGCTTCGTCGGTTAAAATCCCTTCGTTCAAAGCCCAGGTATCTTCGGCTAATCCCAGCGTCGAATACGAACCCTGCAGTTTGGCTAAATAAACCGAATAATAAAGGGGATAAGATACCGGCAGCGACGGTTTTTCCGGATCGATATTGATCGGTGTCATATAGAGGATGAAGCCGGGTTCCAGTTCGGTAAGATAGAATCTACAGATACCCGCCGCTTTGATCCCTAACCCTGCCTTGAATTCCACTTTCAGCCAGTCCGTAAATTTCCCCTGATCGAGGTGGATGATAGCACCGTTTAACTTCAGATCGACGCCTCCGTTCCGCCTGGTGATCTTCAACGGTATCCGCATTTCCTCAGGTTTATCCGAAAGAGAATTCACCGGTCCGGAAATATAGGTCTCGATCTCACCGTTATTCCACTGCACCGGAATCTGCATCCCGCCGGTAGATTCGCCTGAACTGCCTGCGCCGGAACCGAAGGACTTGTCCGAATAACAGCTAAAAGTCCCCTGAGTCCCCTTCAAATCCGGGGTACACATGGCCGACAATGACAAACCGTAGAATTTTTCCGGGGGGAATGTTATCGGCACGCGTAAAATCGTGGAAAAGACTCCCTTTTCGCCCAAAATCT
>JACKQG010008124.1_pt1 | contig 10334 bp, 9 predicted proteins | sample 8237621 | NCBI WGS metagenome assembly JACKQG01 (sample SAMN15677084, study PRJNA649215) | marine metagenome | biome: marine; feature: Black Sea; material: saline water; isolation source: suspended particulate matter (SPM) from the Black Sea western gyre | collected 2013-06-09/2013-06-10 | depth...
TTCAGAAGAGAGGCAAGATCTGTTACTTGGAACAGTTGGAGCTCTTGTCGCGGCGATAGATGCAAAAGATACTTACACTCGTGGACATTCTGTTCGCGTTGCTTGGTTAGCCAAGGCTCTAGCAAGAGAAGTGGGGCTTGATGCAACAACCATTGAAGAGGTTCATATTTGTGGCTTGGTTCATGACATAGGTAAAATCGGAATTCCAGAAGCAATTCTTCGCAAAGCAGGAAAATTGACCGATGACGAGTATGGCAGGATCAAGGAGCATCCCGTTATTGGTGAGAGAATTCTTGCTGGTGTTCCACAACTTTCTACAGTTCTTCCTGGTGTTCGTTCACACCACGAAAGATGGGATGGAGTTGGTTACCCAGATGGAACAAAAGAAAAAGAGACGCCCTTCTTTGGCCGGCTTCTTGGCATTGCCGACGCCTTTGATGCTATGCGATCTTCAAGAGCGTATCGTCAAGGCCTTGGCCGTGAAGAGGCTCTTGAAGAAGTTGCAAACTGTTCGATGTCACAATTCGATCCCCAGTTAGCCGAAAAGTTTTTAACGCTAGATTTCTCTGAGTATGATCGAATGATCGCCAAGCATACTTCTCAAGATGCGTTGTAACGCAACGCTAGTTCGCAAAACATTTTTATTCCTGTTTCGATGACACTGTCGTTAAAATCGAAGTCCGGTTGGTGTAATGAGGGCATTTTGTCTTTACCTTCTGGCAAAAGGCCGAGCATAAAGAAGCAGGACGGAACCTCGTTGCAGTAATACGAAAAATCTTCTCCTCCCATGACAGGAGCAGGGAATTCGCTTACAAAACCGCTAGGCAAAACCTCTTTTGCTATTTTAAAGAATTGCGCAACTGCATGCTCATCATTTCTTGTAACAGGGTAACCATGAGTAAGAGATACTTCTGCTGAACAATTGTGAGCATTTGCGGTTGATTCTGTAATTTCCTTTACTCTGCACTTCGCCATTTCGCCAGTAGATTCCTGCAAAAAACGAATTGTTCCAGTAATATCAACTCTACTTGGAATAATATTGTGCGTAGTTCCACCGTGTATTTGTGTAAGTGTAATGACTAGAGAATCTAGTGGATCAGTGTTTCTTGAAACAATCTGTTGCATCGACGAGATAACATTTGCTGCGCATAGAATTGGGTCGTGGCTAAAGTGAGGGAATGCGGCATGTCCGCCAGTTCCAGATATTTTAATATTCACTCCAATGTCGGATGCAAGAACAGGACCTACTCGGGTTTGAACGAGATTACTTCGTGCTTGAGGCCATCCATGAAGTCCGTACATAACAGAAACCTTGGAGCCAATTAGCGATCCGTCAAGACAACCATCTTCGACCATTCTTTTTCCTCCAGCTCCACCTTCTTCGGCTGGTTGAAAAACAAAAGTGACTGGGTTAGGCAGTTCATTTTTTTTAGCAATAGATGAAAGTACCTTTGCAGCCCCAATCAAAATAGTAGTATGACCATCGTGTCCGCAAGCGTGCATGCAACCTTCGTGGAGAGACTTCCAGTCGATTGTATTGACTTCGGTTATTGGAAGAGCGTCAATGTCTGCGCGGAGCCCAACCGCTTCGGTTCCACTTCCCTTGATGTGACCAAGAACACCTGTTCCTCCTGCGAGACCTCCAACAAACGAGACGCAATCTGCCGTAAGTTCTCTCTTGATCAATTCGCTCGTTCGAGTCTCTTGATATCCAAGTTCGGGGTGAGCATGAAGGTCGTGTCGAATCTCGATGAGTTGTGGGAGTATTTCTTTGATGCAGTTGTCGATTTTTGCACTTAAATTTGCTGTAATTGTCATGATTTAAGTTGGGATAAACCCCGTTCCTCTCTTTGATCATTTACCCATATAAGTGCTTGCTTGTCGTGACCAATAAGTTTGACAATCTGAGTAGAAGAAATTGAAGCACACTCTGAGGCTGCGACAAGATCAAAATCAAATGCATAGAGTAAGTCTAGCACCTCGGCTAGAAGATGAGGGTAGTGGGAATGTTTAGGATTTATTGGCAATTGATCTCCATGTTGCCTAATACTCCAGATCTCACTGCATTTCCAATTTTCTGTATTGATCTTGGTTCTAATTATTATTGCAAGTGTTCGTCTGAGGCGGGAAATCGATAGTGCACGGTTTTCGCTTTGCCGCCTTCTCTCAGTGGCTGTTCCCGAGATGCCAGAAGGAACATGAGTAGCTGTGCAAGCAGTTGCTTTTCGATTTCGGTGTTGACCTCCGGGGCCGCTAGATCTTCCAAATTCTAACGATACTTGCTTGAGTAATTCTTCATTACTGATCATTGCTGGATGTTCGCCTTCAATAATTCGGTGTCCCTTTGGAACAAAGTCTTCAACTGGTGGAAGGGTGGGCTGGTTACGGCGAACATTTTTATTTTTATTAGAAGTTCTCATGATGCAATCCCCCTTGGCTGTGCAGTTAATTCCAAATCTGCCCACTGGCCATTTGAAAAAAGGTGCCAACCTAAACCTGCGACCATTGCTGCATTGTCGACGCATAAAGAGTGAGGTGGAAGAAGAAGCGGAAGATTGTTTGCTTTTGAAGTAATACTAAGTTGGGTTCGCAAGAGAGAGTTTGCGATTACTCCTCCTCCAGCGATAATGCAGCGAAACTCTGAATTAGAAACAGCATCATTTACTCCTCTCATGATGGTGTCAACGATTGCCTCTTGGAATGAAGCTGCCCAGTTGTGTTTTTCTTGCGTCGTAAGCGATGAAGCAGAATACGGAAAATCAGGTTTGCCGTTTTTCCTTGAAGGGTTGCCCCGAACGCCATAGAGAAGGGCGGTTTTTAGTCCACTGAAAGAAAAATCGCTCTTGTTGTTTTTGAGTTTAGGTCTTGGAAGTTTGTGAGTTGGAGTGCCTTCTTTCGATGATGCATCAATAAGTGCACCACCAGGCCAACCTAGTTCAAGTATAGAAGCAGCCTTATCGAACGCCTCACCTGCAGCATCGTCAATTGTTTTGCCAATGCATAAAGCAGTTGATGGATTCTCCAATTTTAGCAAGGAGGTATGACCACCCGAAACGACAACACCAAGGGCGGGATATTCAGGGATTTCTCCGCAGAGACTTGGTGCCCACAAATGTGCAAGGACATGATCAACTGCAACGAGAGGTTTTCCAATGGACCATGCAAGTGATTTTGCAGCCGCTACACCAACTAGTAGAGAACCAATTAAACCTGGGCGGTTGCCAACTGCAATGCAATCGATTTCGTTAAGAGTAGTATTTGCTTTTTGAATGGATTTATGAATTACCGGTAGAATTCGTTCAAGATGCGCCCGGCTTGCAATTTCGGGAACCACTCCAGAATATTCCTGATGTAACTCGTCTTGGGAAGCGACGATGTTTGATAGAACTTCAGTGCCATTTCTAACGACGGCGCTGGCAGTTTCATCACAACTTGATTCAATTCCAAGGATCAAACTCATCCCAACATTAGTCCTCTACAGTTTCTTCTTCAACGATACCCTGAAGACCGGCGACTCGAGTATCGATTACTTCAATTGCTTCTAGATGTAACTTTTTCGCTTCGATAAGTTTTTCTAGCTCATCACCTATACTTACAACAACTGGATCATCGTCGCTTAAGATTGGCCATTGTCCTTCTACAAGTTTTGCTTGGATTGCCCTAAGTGCCTCTGCGAGTTGTCGGTCACCAAGTATAGATTGAATCCAGTTTGGATCTCCGCACTGCGAATCAACTGGTTCCTCGTTGGTAATAACACGGTAGGGCTCAGCAGCTTCATACCTTGCAAGATGGTCTTGGGTTGACTCCAAAACGACTAGTCCATTACTTGGATCGACTCCCCAAATTTCAAGATCATCGGTGAACTTGCGGTCGATCGTTCTTCCGTTAGCGAGGTCATATCTTGCAACAGTAAGTTTTAGTAACCCGCCAGCAATTTCTCGAACTTCTTGAACTGATCCCTTCCCATAACTTCTCGTCCCCAATACGACTGCACGATCGTTTCCCTGAAGGGCTCCCGCAACGATCTCAGAAGCAGATGCAGAGTTTCCATTGATTATGACTAGAAGCGGGACATCTTCCAAGAGTTTTGGAGAGGTTGCACTGGTTCCCCGGAGCGGTTTATTTCTACCGGTGATAGATACAATTTGACCTTCCCCGAGAAACATGTCAACAACTCCAATAGCTGCATCAAGGGCGCCGCCAGGATTATCACGAAGATCGAGAACAAGACCATTTACAAGTTTGTTTTCTTTAAGTTGCTTAATAGCATTATGTAACTCCTCAACTGTCCCGCTAGTAAATTGTCGGATGCGAATATATGCAATACCAAGTTCATCATCTAGACACCAACTCCAATGTTGATCTCGACGAATGAGACCAGAAACTGTAGGAGAAATGATGTGTCCCCGGGTAACATTGATATCTTCTTTTTCACCATTTTTATGACGAACCTGCAACTTAACAATAGTTCCAACAGGTCCCGTCAATCGACTTACAAGTTCTTTTATGCTTGCATCTGTTGCTTTCTCTCCTTCAATTAACTCAATAATGTCTCCAGCAAGAATGCCTGCTTTATATGCAGGTGAATCATCCATGGGAGTTACGATCATCAGTTCGCCATCTACGATTCTAACTTCTGCACCGATTCCAGCATAATCACCTTCGAGATCTTTTGTGAATGTGTCGACTTCTCTTGTTGGAATGAATACAGAGTATGGATCATCAAGAGATTTAACCATTGCATTGATTGCTGCTTCCTGCATGGCGGTTTCATCGGGTTCTTCTATATGTCGGTCAACTATCAAACGATGAACATCAATGAGAGGATCATAAAATTCATAACTTGGAGTTGAAGAAGCTAGAGCAATCGACAATTGCACGAGGGCAATTGTGGTGAGTATTGCAAGCATGATTGGCATAAACCTAGAGCGGCTTTTCATTGCGTAAAATCCTTTCCCCGAATTCCAGATAAGAAGGTGTATTTGTGAGTGTCTTGTACTTCTAGGTAGAATACCATACACGCAAGGAGAATACTGCCGAGTTTTCAGTTTCAATGTGGGATGATTCTAGAATACCATACACGCAAGGAGAATACACTCTTACGACATGGGATATCAAAAACGAGAAGATCTAAATGTTGTTTCTGAACGGGCTATCTTGGTAGCGCTATCTCTTTTTGGCGAAAAAATTCCCATTGACCATCGCTTTGAAGAACTTTCGGCGTTGACAGAATCTGCTGGCGGAGAGGTTGTTGGGCAAATGACTCAAAAGCGAAAGCTTCCAAAGGGCAAAACTTTTATCGGAAAGGGAAAACTTGAAGAACTGAGTAATTTGGCAGATTCAACTGACGCCTCAGTAATTATTTTTGACCATGATCTTACCCCTTCCCAGATTCGTAATATAGAAGAAATCACCAAGAGAAAAATTATTGATCGAAGCGAACTCATTCTTGATATATTTTCGAGTAGGGCGACGACTGCAGAAGCGAGGCTACAAGTTGAAATTGCACAACTTGAATATACATATCCAAGGCTTCGTGCAATGTGGGATCACCTTGGACAAGTTACGGGTGGATCGCCGGTTGGGATTGGGACTCGCGGCCCAGGTGAGCAGCAATTGGAAATTGACAGGCGTCTTGTGCAACGGAGGTTAAAACAATTGCGTCGTGAACTTGGGGGAATGCAGCAACGATCGATTAGGGAAGTAGAAAAACGAAATTTGGATCATGTGACGGTGGGTTTAGTTGGCTATACAAATGCTGGAAAATCGACAATTTTTAATACACTTACTTCAGGGGGTGCTTGGGCGCACGATCAATTGTTTGCTACATTGTCTACTCGTATTGAAAGGTGGGAATTAGGTGGAGGAGTTGGTGCGATGTTGTCAGATACAGTTGGTTTTGTTCGCAGGCTTCCACATCACCTAGTGGCGAGTTTTCGTTCTACACTTGAAGAAACGGTGAATTGCCAACTTCTTCTGGTAATTGTTGATGGGGCAGACCATTGGGCAGGTCATCAACTTCAAACTGTTGAACAGACTCTCGATGAAATTGGCGCAATTGAGCAACCAAGAATTCTTGTTATAAATAAAATTGATCAAGTGGATAAACTTGCAGATAGATTAGTCTTGACTTCTTTATATCCTGAAGCAATTCAAGTGAGTGCTTCAACTGGTGAAGGAATTGATGGCCTTGTAAGCGAAGTTCGCAGGTTTGTTATTGGTCCCATTCGAGAAGTGAAATTGAGCCTTGCAACTTCTGCCGGAAGGGCGATCGACTTTATTGAAAAACGCGCCGAAGTATTGAATCGTGAGTGGGTGGACGATCGGGCAATCTACAAAGTGCAAATTGGACGGCGCCAATTACAACAACTGATGACCCATTGCAGCGATTTACTTGTAAATGAAATGCATCCAAAGGAGGCTATCAAAGAATTGTGGCTCAATGAAGAATCTACTAATATAGGTGCGAGTTGCACCCCTGGGCTTCACCGCTTAAACCAAAAGAAACACTCTGATCTGTAGGAAATGCTTTGACTACTCGACTACTTGGACTTGACGCATTCACTCACGATCTGAACCCAGCAATTGTTGGGATGATAAGGTCGTGGCAAGGTGATTCGGAATTAGATCTTCTCTACAGAAGAATCCAAGCCAGCAAAACCAGAAGAGGATTTCTTGATTGCTTCGCTGAAACATTGGTTGCAGGTCACGCTAGGCAAGCAGGATGCAAAATTGAAGTTGAAGTGCCAACTCCAAATGGTAAAACATGCGATTTACATATTCAACGAAACAGCACTTCATTGTTTGTACATGTAAAGCGTCTAGGCGGAACACAAGCAATGTCAAAACGGTTAACAATTTCGGCTCGCTTGCGAATTCTTGAAAAGATTAACAAATCATTTGTAGTAAAGGTAAGGTGGCATGATGGACTTGATGATGATGAGATGCAGGCTTTTGTGATGGCCGCTGGGGCTTTTATCGAACGAGCGAGTATGGGAGATGAACATGTTGTTTCAGATAGCGGCGGTAAGGAACTTGGTGGAGTTAAAATCGTTGCCCCTAACGATGAGGGAAGAGTTTCATTGGTCATTGGTCTTCCAGATGGTTTTGTAGACAATACACAGCGCATTGTTCGTTTGATTCGCAAGGCGCAGAAACAATTCATGCCAAGAGAGACGAACTTAGTTCTCGTCTGTACTCCAAATTACAACGGCTCAGAAGATGTTAAGTCAGCTTTCTTGGGTACGCACGAGGAGAGATGGGACGCTCATCCTCCACCGGGATCGCGGGTTGCAGTAGGTAGAAGTGATGATGGTGTATGGAATGAACTCCAATTCCCAGAATCACAATTGGGCGGATGGTTTTGGCTTGCTCCTATGCACCATCAATATCAAGGGAGACTCTGGATTCGCGATAATTGTTTGCTTGATCCTGCACTAACAAATTTAGCAACCGAATTGTTCAACGGGTAATTTGCCACCAACTTGTGTCCATGTACCCGGTACACATGTACCCGGTACACCTGTACCCGGTACACCTGTACCCGGTACACTATGCACATGAACGATCCACGGTATACGAAACTCGCTGAGTTACTTATTCATCATTCAACAAACCTTCAGTCTGGGGAGCACATTCTGATTGAGGCTTTTGATATGCCACGCGAAATGGTTATTGAACTTATAAAAGTAGTTCAATCGGTTGGAGGTAATGCTCATGTAGCAATTCGTGATGCCCAAGTCATGCGAGCGCTTCAAGCAAATGCATCTGATCAAGCCCTCGAGATTTGGTCAGAATATGATCTTGAAAGAATGAAGAGAATGGATGCGTACCTTGGTCTTCGTGGCTCTCACAATGTTAGCGAAGGGAGTGGAATAGAGCCAGATCGACAGCAAGCATTTGGTCGCATGTATGGCACTCCGGTTCACATGAAGCGACGACTTAATCATACCAAGTGGTGTGTTCTTCGTTGGCCAACACCGGCAATGGCACAACTTGCCGGCATGAACACCAAAGCATTTGAAGATTTCTACTTCGATGTTTGCACACTTGATTACAGCAGGATGGCAGACGCAGCAGACAAACTAGTTTCAGTCATGAACGAAACAGATCAAGTGCACATTCAAGGGCCTGGAGATACTGATTTACGATTTTCAATTAAAGATATTCCTTCAATACCATGTGCTGGAAACATGAACATTCCAGATGGTGAAGTATTTACTGCGCCGGTGAAAGACTCAGTAAACGGTGTGATTCATTACAACACGCCTTCTATTTATAGAGGGCACACTTTTGAAAATATCCGGCTTGAATTCAAAGATGGAAAAATTGTTGATGCGACTGCAGATCAAGGGAGCGAGTTTTTAGATGACATTTTTGATTCAGACCAAGGAGCTAGATTTGTTGGTGAGTTTGCAATTGGATTTAATCCGTTCATTATGGAAGCGATGAAGGACATTTTGTTTGACGAAAAAATTGCTGGTTCGATGCATTTCACTCCAGGGAACGCTTACGATGATGCTTGCAATGGAAACAAATCTGAAGTGCATTGGGATCTCGTTCTTATTCAACGCCCAGAATATGGAGGGGGAACCATTAGTTTCGATGGCGAGATTATCCGTAAAGATGGGCAGTTTGTAGTCGATAGTTTGCTTGATCTGAACCCAGAAAACCTCATTGGCGAGCCAGTAAGTTGCTCATAAGGTTCCGTTACTTAGCCCTATAACGAGATTAGACCGCATAAACGATACGAATTGCCGTTTTGAATGCGTTGTGATGATGAGGCCAGGTTTAGAGCAGGCATAAAGGTGTCGATGCTCAGTGCATGGCAAATAATCAATCAAGGAAGATGAAGAAACCCCTTCGCCTTGGCGAAGTTCTTGTTGAACAGGGCATGCTCACCCAGCAGCAAGTTGAAGCAATCCTCTTGCAGCAAAAAATGACTCGCCGACCATTTGGTGTAATCGCAGAATCGCTGTGCAATATTTCGATGGAAGCGATCGAAGACGCTTGGGCTTGTCAGTATGCTCAGAACACACGAACAATAGATCCATTTTCTGAAATCCCAAGAAGTGACGCAAAAGAATTAATTACTACTCGTCAAGCGTGGCAATTTAGATGTTTGCCAATGTCCCTTGAAGGAGACACACTTGTGATTGCAACGACACCTAAACATTTGCGCCGTGCACTGAAGTTTGCAACAGGAGTACTCGATCGGCCAGCTTATTTTGTGATGACTACAGATAACAGGCTTGCTGCTGCGTTATCAGAGCACTATCCAGTTGGGGGAATGGGAACTTCAAGTGTAACTGGCGATTCAATTAACCGCTTAGTAACCAAAATGCGTTTGGATCGGTTACGAGAGTCGGCTTAAGAGAAGACAATAGCACGATTATTGTGAACAATGATTCTGTCTTGGAGGTGCCACCTGACTGCTCTAGCAAGAACAGTTCTCTCAATGTCACGACCCTTGCGGATCATTTCTGACACACAGTCTTTATGTGAAACTCTAATAATTCCTTGTTCAATAATTGGTCCTTCATCAAGTTCAGAAGTTGCATAATGAGCAGTTGCGCCAATCAATTTAACACCCTTTTTATATGCTTGATGGTAGGGTTTTCCGCCAGCAAATGCGGGCAAAAAAGAATGATGGATATTGATGATTCGTCCTTCGTAGAGTTTGGTAAATTCTGTGCTGAGGATTCGCATGTACCGCGCTAATACAATGAGATCAATATTTTCGGCATCGAGAAGTTCGAGTTGATTCCGTTCGACAGTTTCATCACAAGATTTTATTACTGGTATGAAGTGAAATGGAACACCAAACCCACTAGCAATATTTTCAAGTTCGTTGTGATTTGAAATGACCATTGCTATTTCGCAATGCAAATCACCATCTCGATGCAGCAGAAGAAGATCGTGCAAACAATGATCTTCTTTTGAAACAAAGATAGCAATGCGTTTTATAGTGTCAGACCAACTAATTTTAATATCCATTTCTAGATCAGCAACTAATGGAGCAAGATGTTTGCTTAATTCGCTGTAGTTTGAAGAAGGATCACTACAAGAAAAATGGATTCTTTGAAGAAAAACACTAGAAAGTTCATCCGTATATTGTGCTGCGTCGAGGATGTTGCATCCAGCTTCGTGGAGAGAAGCAGTCAGGTGTGCGACAAGACCAGGCTGATCTCGGCAGGAGACTAGTATCACCGCCTCATTTGATCTATGAGTTGAGAAGTCCATTTGTTATTATCGCTAATGGCGAAACCCGGACTTGAACCGGGGACACCTGCATTTTCAGTGCAGTGCTCTACCAACTGAGCTATTTCGCCGAA